>Ga0209006_10001131_pt1 | contig 24308 bp, 16 predicted proteins | sample JacPin_JW_Ref_O2_FD_188567 | JGI IMG/M metagenome (GOLD analysis project Ga0209006, IMG submission 188567) | Forest soil microbial communities from Algoma, Ontario, Canada - Jack Pine, Ontario site 1_JW_Ref_O2 (SPAdes) (version 2) | ecosystem: Environmental > Terrestrial > Soil > Boreal... | reverse complement strand
GTCGCAACGCATCCTTCGTGAGATTCAGAAAGACGTTCCCGTTAGCGACTCGCTCGCCGTGCTGCGGCTTTGCGGGGAATATGGAATTACCCCTAACGCTGGATTCATCGTTGGATTTCCCTCCGAAGATAGAGAGAGCATGAAAGACTCTTTTGCGGCGTTCGAGCAGGCTCTGCGCTTGGGCACCAAGCCCACCCACATCTTCGGCTTCTGCCCGTTCGCTCAGTCCTCTTTGTATGGGGAACTGAATTGGATGGAATGTCACAAGCATTTTCTCGACATTCCGATCGACGAAACGGTAGACGAGGCGAACCGCATGATGATCGCTTCCGACTCGGACCTGTTCGGGGCGTACTTTCGTCCGGTTATCCCTGCATTCGGCACTTTACTCTACGGCGTGGACGAGTTCTCCTGCATCGTCGAGCCAGCGATACTTCCCGCGCTGGAACTGGCGCAAGCTTGGGGCGGGATGGCGATGGTTTATGAAAAATGGACGGAGTGGATTGAGGCGAAGAACACCTTTGTCGGCGCTTCGCCGACTCGCCGCTTCTACGGCACGCCCTTGCGCTTCTGCGAATTCGTAGTCGAAGGGCTGCGTAGCATTTATCCCGCGGATCATTACATCCTGGAGTTGGCGGAGGTGATTCGGATTGGGCTCGACGTCGCCGCCAAGTGGCCAGCCGCCCCACCACCGAGCATGGCAACACACCGTTCGCTCGCTCTGCCGAAACTGTCGGAGGACATTACCCTGGACGAACGGCTGCGCCTGGCCACACCCGTAGCAACCATACGATTGACGCACGATCTCACGCAACTAGTCCTGGCTGGCCCGGAAAATGCGCGTGAACCAGAATCGAAACCGACGTGCTTTATGTGGCATCGGTCGGAGGATAACCGCATCCAGTTTTCCAAGATCGATGAGTTCCTGCATTCCGCCTTGCAGGGGTTGCAAAAAGGCCCGCGCCCAATCGGTGAACTGATGATGGATTGGGTGGAAACCGATTCCTACGCACTCGACTACGACCGGATCATGAAATCGTTGTCCGAGGCGAGAACGCTGAACATTTTGGAGACCGTATGACAGTGGCAACCAGTGTGGATACAGACCGAGGGGTGGTGAGCGTGGCCGAGCAACTTGGCACGCCCCTGTTCTATTACTCTTTGAAGGCCTTGCGCGATCAAATCGCACGCTTACGGAGCAGTCTATCCGGCTTTCCCGTGCAGCTGCTGTTTGCAACCATGGCGAACGACCGCCCGGAGATACTTCGCGCCATTGCGGAGCAAGGGGTGGGGGCGTGCATCAACTCGATCCCGCATTTGCAAAAGGCGCTGGAGCATGGCTTCGTTCCGGAGCGCATCCAATTCACCTCGTGCGGGTTGCCGGCCGCGGACATGGGCCTTCTGCAGGCGCTGTCCATTCTCGCCAATTTGGATTCGCCGTCGCAGATAGAGGCGTGGTGCGGCCTGAAGCCCGGCGCGCTGGTGGGTGCGCGCATTAACGCCGCTTCCCTCGATGGATCCACGGCTGCGCCTGACCGGATCGGCATGAATGTTCCGGACTTGGAGCGGTCCCGCAAAATCGCCCGCGCTTTCGGGGGACGCGTCAATGGTCTCCATGTTTATGCCGGCACAAACTTCCAGTCTGCGCAAGACATCCTGCCGATTCTGCGGGCGATATTCAAACTAGTTCGTAACTATCCGGACGTCGACTATCTCAATATAGGGGGCGGGATTGGCATTAATTACGCCCACTGCGGCGATGAATTTGAATACGACGTATTTGGCCGGGAGGTGTGCTCGCTGGCGCGCCAGGTCTCGGATGAGCGCGGACGTTCCCTGAGCGTGCTTTTTGAGCCGGGCCGCAGTCTCGTGGGCTGCTCCGCGCGCTTCATCACCCGCATTACCGATATTAAGGAGCTGCGGGATATGCGATTTGTCGTGGTCGATGGCAGCGTGTCGCTGTTCCCGCGCCCATTTCATCATCCTGGAAATTTTCACCGCGTGAGTATCCTGGAACGCCCGGATGGGGAGGATGGTAGAAAAATTCATTCCACCATCGTGGGGCGCACCACCTTTTCACGGGACATTCTCGGGAGCTACGACTTGCCGGAAAATCTTGAGATCGGCGAGTACGTCGCCTTCGACGATGCGGGCGCATATTGTGAATCCATGCGCTCCCGTTTCCTCGGACAGGCCGAACCGATGTACTACATCGCGGCGGCGTAGCTTTCCTCGCTGGCCCGCTTATGAACGACCCTGCTCGACAAAAGTTGCCGTTAGGCAGGGAAGTTATGGTCAGGTGTCACGGTAACGCTCAGGTCGTTTCGTCACGGAAAGGAATCTCATGAACGGTCGCAATGAAGAACTGAGGAATCTGATAGAGCAGACACAACCTCTGAGGGCGCGTTTGCACTCGCATGCTTTGTATTCAAGCATCAAGACTATAGCGGATGTTCGCACCTTCATGGAGACCCATGTCTTCGCGGTCTGGGACTTCATGTCGCTGCTGAAAACGTTGCAGCAGGGGTTGACATGCGTACAGGTTCCGTGGACACCGGCCGGAAACTCGGCGGCTCGACTAGTCAACGAAATCGTGCGCGACGAAGAAAGTGATGTCGGCCGCGACGGAGAGCCGGCCAGTCATTTTGAGCTTTATCATTCCGCCATGAGAGAATGCGGCGCCAAGACGGATTCCATAGATGCGTTTCTAAGTCTGATCCGGAACGGCTGCCCTGTCACCTTCGCCCTGGATATCGCGGATGCTCCTGCAGGCGCGCGGCAGTTTGTACGCACTACGTTCGGCATTATCGCCACCCGAGAATTGCACCGGGTCGCCGCCGCGTTTGCTTTCGGACGCGAAGACCTGATCCCCGAAATGTTCACCGCTATCATCCGCGAAATGAAACACGACATACCAGGCCTTGAAACCTTTTACTACTACCTCGAGAGGCATATCGCCCTGGACAGCGACGACCATGCGCCGCACGCCCACCAGATGGTCAGCGACTTGTGCGGTCGCTCTGCCGAAAAGTGGGAGGAGGCGATGCTGACGACGAATGAGGCGCTCCGGGCGAGGATCCATTTGTGGGATAGTTTGGTTCCGCGAAGTGCGCCTTCAATAGCGACGACGGCCAAGCCAGCGGATGAGGCGTCGCTAGAGGTGTTCCTGATGTAACAACTCAAGGCTTGCGCCCGAGGGCGAATTGCGCAAGATTCTCGCGAACTTCAAGAATGATTGAGATGCTCGTCGGGACCGTTGGTAATTTCTATGAAATGGCGAACGACCTCGGAGGGAGGCATAAGTGGAGAATCAATGGCCGGAAGCTGATCCATTAAGGTCAATGAAGTTTCGCGGCAGGGTTTTGCAGTCGGTGTTTGCCCATCCGATTTACCGGCAGGTAGTCTCGATGGTGATCGAAGACGAATGGGGCAAAAACGCGATAACACAGAAGGACGCAGCCGGGGCTGAAAAGGCAAATGACGACAACAGCGGCTTGAAGCGGGGAGGAGAGCCGGATATTGCAAGGCGAGAAGAACCATGACGGTTCATTACGAGGATCTCATTTCGGCGGTGAAGGCCCGTGACAAGGCAGCGATCAGGTACCTGCTGGAAAGCGGCGCGAGCATCGATCAGACGGATGATTACGGATGGAGTCCCCTTTGCTGGGCGGCCGCGCAAGGCGAGGTTGAGACCGCACAAGAACTGATCAATCGGGGTGCAAATCCCTTCCACTGCGGCAAAGACTGGCGGACTCCGTATCTCATTGCGCTCGCGGCCATGCACGTAGAAGCCGCGGAACTCTTGAAAGGAGCCGAGGAGCAACGAGGAGGCGACGTTCAGCAGCGCAGCAGCCGCCTGGGTGAATTGCGTCCATATTGTCGCGCCTATCTGCTTGAGGAGTTGCGCCAGTTCCCAGGCTGGCAAGCCGGACTCACGAAGGAGTCAGAGACCGCGGGCCTTGAACCATTGGTGGACGATAGCATTGTCTTCTTGCATCGGAACTTGGCGGTCACCCGCTCGCTGTGGCCCGGCGAACAGGTAGTTTTCTCGAGCGCCACGAAGGACTGGCAGAAGTTCTGCGACAATGTGCTGCACTTTCACCCTCCTTCGGACTCTGAATGTCTGCCGGCAGGCAGCGCCAACGCAACTGCCGAACCACACGGTCCGATGCAACCGAGTCAAACAACGCAATAACTACGTGTAGTACTGAGATTCATAACTGAAAAGTAGAACTTCACACGAGCCTGAGTTTGTGAGGGTTCCGGACCCTTTCTGCGAGCGCTCCCATATCATCCCAATAGACCCAGCGCGGATTCACAAATCTCGCGCCGTACTGGATGAGAAATTCCCTGTACTGATTGTGCTCCGGCCCGATTCCCACGCACAAACTCATGGCCTCATGCTGCTTGGCCCAATCGATGAAATGCAGGAGTAGTTGCGCCCAAGCGCTAGTTGACTCATCGCCGTCCTGGGTATAAAAGGATTCAATCTCCGCATCCTTATCAAAACGGGTCGTCAAATGTCCTGCTATAAAACCGACCATCTTATTGTCTAGACAGGCCTTGAGCATGATCCGATCCCGGAGCGCCGCTTTCGGCGAGGATTCGCCACTTAGGTATTTAAGCCAGTGATGCAGGCGCGCATTAAAATCCAGTACAACCGGAGGAAAGATCCTGTTCGGGTCCACTCCCAGTGGAACCAGGTTTATTAGATTCTTGATCTCCAGTCGCGTAAGCTCTTCAAGATCCGGTAGCTTTACTTCCAAGATTGTCATACACCCTACTGGCTGCTCTCGATGCGAGAGCTGTACATCTCCACCGATATATTCCCAACGTTAAATGTCTTCGGATTTACTTCTTGCTTGGCTTCCCTGGGCCAGGTCGGATTGCCTCCGGTGTCAGGAGGCAATCCGAACTACTCTTCATTCTCTTTTGCGGCGGCTTTATCAACAAGTTGGCAAACCATTGGAAGCGGGTCTCATAGGGTTCTCTATTCATGACGCAACGCAACCATTGGATCCATACGGCTGGCGCGTGTTGCAGGTAATAGACAAGCCACCAATCCCACCACAGCCAGCACTATGACAACGGCCCCGAAGGTAAGCAAATCCAGAGGCTTTACAAGAAACAGCAGGCTGGACATTCCAGGCGCGAGTGCTACTGAGCATAAGGCGCCTAGAATAATGCCGAACAGAACAACAATCATGGTATGGCGCAAAACAAGATGCAGAATATCATCCCTATCTGCGCCCAAAGCCATTCGTACCCCTATCTCATTGGTCGCTTGCGTCACAGTATATGTGGTAACGCCAAAGATTCCAACGCAGGCCAGGAAGGTGGCAATAAGTCCCAATACCCCAGATAACAACGTGATGAATCGAACCCGCGTCTCAGCGATGGCCACCATGGTATCGAGCGACTCCATTCTGGCAGTCGGGAGGTCCTTATCAAGACCGGCAACAGCTTCCTTCACTGGCCGAATCAATAACTCCGTTGATGCTGCGCTGCCTTTGACAACAAATGACATTGGCAGGCTTCCGCGCGGACTCTGGAAATAGGGCAAATAGATCTGCGGGCGTCCTTCCTGTACAAGCGACTGGCCGTTGACGTGTTTTATAACGCCTACCACCTCTGCCCATCCCGCATTTATCTCTCCATTATTGAAAGCCTCAACATTCAGCTTCTTACCCAGGGCGATTTGACCGGGCCAAGTTTTTCGTGCGAGTAAATCATCTACGATTGCGACCCGAGGATGAGATAGGTCGTCGGTTTTGTCGAAGTAGCGCCCAGACAACAACGGGACTTGAAGAGTGTGGAAATAGCTGGCGGATACGCACTGATAGTCTGCCATTTGGGTCTGTTGCTGGTTTGCCGGGACCCCTTCCGGATAGAAAAAGGACCACCAGTTGGAAACGTCATCCAGAGGAATATGAGATGTAGAGCCCGCGCTTTGCACTCCAGGAATCTGGGAAAGCCGTTTTTCAAGTTCGTCAAAAAATGCAATAACCTTACCATCGCCCAAGTAACGGTTTCCCGGAAGCGAAATGGTAAATCCAAGCACGCCATTGGAACGGAATCCCGGGTCTACGTTAAGCAAGTGCACGAACGTGCGTAGCATCAGACCGGCCCCTGTCAGCAGCACAAAGGCAAAGGTCACCTCGACGAGAACAAGCAACCGGCGCACACTGTTTCGTCCGGGAACAAATGTCCGCTCCTTTCCCTTCAGCGAACCCACGAGGTTCTCATTCAATGCGCCGAAAGCAGGCACAATGCCAAAAATCAGGCCCGTCAAATAGCATAAACCCATGGTAAATAGTAGGGTGCGTAGATCTAATCCTATGGCAGCCAACCGGGGAACCGCGTGCGGCCACTGACGCGGCAACAGCTTGAGCAAGAAGGCCGCAAGCACAAGACCAGCTGCGCCCCCCAGCAGTGCTAACAAAATACTTTCCGTGAGGAGCTGGCGCAGTATGCGTGCGCGGGTGGCCCCAAGTGCAACCCGCATCGCTATCTCTCTTGACCGCTCGCTGGCCAGCGTCAACAACAGATTCGCAATGTTGGCGCAAGCAATCAGCAGAACGAGTATTACGCCAATAAATAATGACAATAGCGGCGCGCGGACATCCTTAACAAGGTCCGAATGCAACTCAACGGCGGAAATGCCGAGTTGCTGACTGGCAAATTCCGGAAACTGTGTGCGCAAATCACGGGCAATAGAATCCAGTTCCGACTGGGCATGCTGGAATGTTTCGCCGGGGCGTAACCGGCCAATCATCCGCAAAAAGCTCACATCCCTGCTTCGCGTCGCCAGAGGAGATGAAAATGGCGTCCACACCAGCACATCCGTAGGAATAGAAGCGTCAGGGGGAAACAGCATTTCGAGCCCCCCCGGCATGACCCCGATAACGGTCAGTGGACCACGAGCGGTGCGGATGGCCTTGCCGATAATCGACGGGTCCGACGCAAAACGGCGATGCCACAGAGCATCGCTGAGGATAACAACCTTGCTCCCATTACCCTCCTCATCGGCGGTGAAATTTCGTCCGAGCGCAGGCTGCGTACCCAGCACAGGAAAAAAATTCGTTGTAATCTGAGCCATTTTAACTTGTTCGGGTTCTCCTTCCCCAACCAGCGACGTATTGGATATCCATATTCCGGCAATTCCCTCAAACACCCGAGTCCTTCTGTGTAATTCATCCAGTTCTGGCCCCGAGGCCGGCGCCCGCGAAACACCAGCGGCAGGAAAAGCCGTCCATAGAATTGCGAGCTTCTGCGACTCTGCATAGGGTAAAGGCTCAAGCAATACAATATTTACAATGCTGAAGATTGCCGTGTTAAAACCAATGGCAACGGCAAGGCTCAAGAGTGCGGTTATGGTGAACGATCGTTTCCTTGCCAGCAAACGAAGGCTGTACTGCAGGTCTTGCAGCACAGAACCGATCATCCTCTTAACGCGCACCCTATGCCCCCACAGTCTTCTGTCGACGTTCTTGTTTCATGCATGAACCGAGACTTGGCACCGGACTTCAACACTGATTGCTAAACAGCCTGTCCGGAGCCTACAGTCCACAAACCAGTGCATTTCCAGCCTTATACTGTTCCAGTTCTTCGTATAGCTCGCACAGGAGTTTCGTGTTGTCCAGACATTCTTTCCATCCAGGGTGAAAAGGATATGAGGCACGATTAAACGGTAAGGCGGGATTAGCAACCTTCATCAAGAGAAACTGATAAAGCGATCTTTGTGCATCTGTCGCAACATCTACTTCGTCCAGAGACTTGCCTGCGCGCATTCTGCGAAGTTGGGGATCAACTGTGTTGATCATTCCTGAAAGATAACTGTGTTCTTTGCTTTCGATGCCACATTCCCCGCAAAGAAACCTCCCCAATTTGCGGCACTCCTCTTCAGGTCGTGCGATCAGATGTTCATACGGTATGAAATATTTCGAACGGCAACTTTCTGTACTTTCGACGACGTCCATCATTGTCGCCTGCCACCAAAGCAATGCAGCACCCACCAGATGGACTTTACCGTGTACTGTTTCCGGCAATGCATACTTCTGCCATGAAAGAGCACAGTCATAAGGACTGCGTACAGTCATTACATAGATGGCATCCGGACAAATCTCCTTCCAGAACGGAAGGAGTACGCTCAACTTCGGCTCTTTCCAAAACCATGCCCTGCCTGAAGACGCCATTTCTGCTGCCAGGGAAAACGCAGTTTCGCGATACCGGGGAACATCAGCCAGCGAGCGAACCGCCGCGGGGAAAGATGGATGCCAAAAATTGATCCCGATGTCCCTCATCATTTGGGACACGAAGCTCCCAAGTCTGGGATGCTGCCAGTACCCGCGTGGATTCCTTTCATCTCCATCGGCTAGGCGGCGAGGATCGCCGCCAAATGCACCCCATTCATGGACGAGATTCGCTGTAAGCGATGTACCGCTCCGAAACATTCCCACCACCAAGATCGGCCTTCGAATGGAGATCGTACTCTCTCCTGTCATAAAATCAGATCTCTGGCAGCGTGTGAGCTGAAATACGAACTTGCTTTCCAGTTACATGCTACTGGTTCGGATGTCAATTGGATGTCAATGAGACTGCACGAACGGATCGCTGGCTGCCGCTCGATCGCAAGCGCGTGGAAGAGACGAGCACGGTCAGCCTCTGTCCGTGAAGGCACTGGCCCGTGTCTCAGTCTTTGTGATGTAGGCCAGGTCAGATGGCGCCAATGCGCGGGCGGCACTGTGTGCTCGCTTTCTCCTGCCCGCGCGTCTGCATTGCTCATCGCGATTACTGGCGCAGCCGACAACATTACGAGGGGTGGCTGCTGATCGAATGGCCGCGTGCGGAACACAGTAGTTGAAGGTACTCAAACACAGATTTCCTGACAAGGCTTCGCCAGCCCCACTTCGAAATTGCCTCTCAAAGTGCGGATTTCAGGACCATGGGGCGCGCTTGCATTCCCGCAGAGAACGTCATAATAACTAACTTTGATAAGAACATGCAAGATTTACCTGCAAATGTGCGCACCCGCCCTGAATCCTCAATCTCCTTCAGAAATCCAAACCAAGGTCTGTGACGTTTTGCTGGAAAAGAAATCTCAGCTACGCTAAGTACGCAGTTGAATAAAGGCTGGCGGCTGTCAACGCTGCAAGCTCTGGGCTTCGCGAAAGAGAAGCCTTAATGCCAGTCCTAAGTTAGGATTAAATTTCAACGACAAAATGAAAACACGCCCGCTGCGGTCTGACGGAGGTTTTGACTCAGTCTTGTTTGCTGTGTTTTCAGAGTTTTTGAATTTTATTCACCAGTAAAACCCGGACGCTGGAAAATAACACAGGACCGAGGCTCGGAAGATGATAGAACGAATCCTCTTCATGCACATTCACAAGACCGCCGGAACTGCAATGTCAAAACAGCTGTTCTCTCACTGGCCTGGTCATCAAATCTGCCCCGCGCGTTTTGAGTGTCAGGTGCTTCGAATCGATCCTGTGCAGTTGAGCCAGTTCACTATCTTTTTTGGTCACATCACGCCTGCTGCCCTAGCGCCAGTCGTTGGGCCGCTCAAATATATGACTATTTTGCGTGAGCCGCGGACCCGGCTTTTGTCTGCTTATTTCTTTTGGAAGGACATTGCCGCGCGATCACAGAATAATGGATTCTTTCGGCGGCTGAGGGACCTCTCGTTGTTGGAGTTCCTGCAAAGCAATGATCCGCTAATATGGCGCGCGACATGGAATGTACAGGCGCGCCTGATCGCCGGCGGACGCTATGGGGCAACCAACGATTGCCGGACGAATGTGTTTGGACCTCAAGGATCGCCTGAAGAGATTAGCCGTGCGGCAATGTCCGGACTCGATCGTTTTGAGTTAGTCGGGATTGCGGAGCACTATCTGGACACTATGGCGTTGGCCTTCAGACTACAGGGAGATGAAATCCAGCCACCGGCTCCTGAGCTGCACAATGTAGGCGCTAACAAACCTGAAGGCGGATATGAGCCTTTCCTTGCCGATGCACGCATTGCTGCTGCGCTGGAGCGCCTCACAGATATCGATGTTCAGATATACGAAGCCGCAAGCGCCCGTTTGTCACGCCAATTACGGCATGAGTCGCGTCAAGTGTAGTTCAATCCAGGGGCGTCTCTCATTTGCCTCCCCGCTAGCTTTTTATTCCTGACACCAGAACACCTGTCACCATGGCAAAAAACTGCTTCTTTTGATCTTTTGATATTAGCTCGTTGACCAGCTTTTCCCCGGCCGCAATCTCGATTACCCCTCTTATGACTGCATTCCTGATCATTGCCGCGATGCCGCAGACATAGTCCGCGTACGCCAAATCGGTAAAATATTTGGTAGATGTTGTGACTTGGATATCGAATATGCCGGCCGATCGGGCAAAAGCAAAAAGCCTCCGCCCTGATGTTGAGTTTTTTCTGAACTTCATCTCGCAATTGATGACGATTTCCATATCATCACAATCGATTGCAAAAGTGCTCCAGTCAGTGTCCATGAGCACCACTCGTCCACCATGTTTGAGAACTCTGCTCATTTCCCGTACCGCCCTGAATGGGTCGGAAAGATGTTGAAGAACCCGCTCACAATTACAGCCGTCAAATTGTTCGTCTGCCAGCGGCAGGTTACATGCGTCGGCTTTAATGAATTGGACCCACGACTCCATGCCTTTTTCCATGGCAAGACCACGTGCTGATTGTAGTGCTGAGTCCTTCAAGGCTATCCCCATGACCAGACCTGTCGGTCCCGACATCTCGGCAATCCGAATTGCGTCAACACCTTTGCCACAGCCAATATCGACATACTTCTCCCCGGATCTAACGTTTAATGCGGAGATTGTTTTATCTTTGAGCGGCTGCACATCTGAGATCAGTTTCATCTGATACTTTCGTCCGTCGCCATCAAACAACTTCAAATACTTCATCATGTACCTCTCATGTAAATGGAACACGACTTATTACGAAGCCGCTTTATCGAATGCTCCACCGGATAACTAAACCGTCCTGATTCTGACGTGACATTGCCAGTTCGTCCATAAGGGAATACGATTTGGGAAGGGGAACATGATGTCAAGCGTTGGCTGGCCGTTGGGTTATCCCAGGCGGGATGAGTCCGCCTAGCCGAGGTGGCTTGCTTTTCTTTCCGGCTCGCCCGGTAGCCTGGAAGGCGTCCTGGGTCAACCCAACCGTTCGAGCTCGCTGCACTGGACCTTGACGCAGGACGGCTTTCACGCAGAGAGATTCCATCAGGAAAGCGAAGCAAGAAATGGAGATCAGCGCTTGTGATCTCATACACCGAAATGGGAGGCAGGGGTCGGGTCAGAGTTGGTGACTCGGTCTCCGGCGACTTCCACGATGTGCATGGATACAAGATGTAACTTCTCGGTAATCCATCAAGGTATCGACACATGACCGACAAGCACGAACTAATCTCAAGACCAACGAGTGGTTCCGGCACTTCAGCGGTGTTTGTCAGCTCCGGCACTCCGGTCTACAAAATCAACTGGCAGGACGACCTTCTCTCAGTGCGTGGCCCGCTATCTGAAGCGGAGTGGGCAACAATTGCCGCAATCATGACTGAACATCGGATCGGCGGGCTAGAAGCAGACCAATTGAGTGACGCGGGACTGGAGCATATTTCAAGATTAAATCACGTGATTCGCCTTCGGGCCAGCGGATCAAGCGCTTTGACGGATACAGGCGCCCGATATCTAACGAGAATGCCGCAGTTGCTGGAACTCAGGCTGGGTGGCGGACCGAGTGCGCTCACTGACAGTGCTCTCGAATGCCTGCCTCACCTCAAAGCATTACAGCGTTTTCATCTGCCTTGGTCTACCGGTATCTCAGATATTGGCCTCAGACATCTGGCATATTGCGATCAAGTTCAGGATGTAAACCTCATGGGAACTTTTTCCGGAAATGGAGCCATTCAGGCGCTTGCGGGAAAACCCCACCTTCGGCGGTTGAGCACGGGAAAACAAGTGACCGATGAAGGACTGGGGATGTTGCATCAGATTCCGGTTTTCAAGGAGTGGCACGGAGGGGAAATTCAACTCGACCTGATGGATTTTCAAGCAAAACCCAACCAATTGCTGATCGATGGCCCCTTCACCGACAAAGGTCTCGCGAGCCTGGCAGGTCTCGATGGAGTCTTCTCTCTTATTTTGTTCCGGCATAGTTCTTCCTTTACCTCTGCAGGTCTGGCGCCGCTCAGACATCTTGCCAATCTTGCCGTGCTGGGGTGCGCAGGTGAACGCTGCGACAACGAAGCCATGCGCAATATTGCCCTAATGCCTCGCCTGCGGAAACTTCTCGCTCAGGATGCCATCGCCGATGATGAAGGTTTTGAAGCATTGAGCCATTCCCAGGGTATCGAGCTCATCTGGGGTCGGGCGTGTGTCAATTTCGGTAGCCGCGGTTTCGCTGCCTTGGCCAAAATACCGACCCTTCAAGGGTTGGGGATCAGTTGCAAATTTGTCGACGATGCAACCCTTTCGTTATTGCCGCAATTCCCGTCTCTTCGGGAACTGATGCCAATGGATGTGACTGACGAAGGCTTTCGTCATGTAGGTTGCTGTAAAGCTCTCTCAGGCCTTTGGTGTATGTACTGCCCGGACACAGGCGACGCTGCTACAGAGCACATTGCGCCTCTGCCTTTGCGCACTTATTACGCAGGACAGACCAACATCACAGATCACAGCTTGGATATGCTGGGGCGCATGATTTCTCTTGAGCGTCTCGACTTCTGGCACTGCGCCGCAATCACCGATTCAGGAGTATCCCGTCTCACTGCTCTTCCATCGCTTCGGGAGGTTAGCTTCGAAGGAATACCCGGTGTAACACCAAACGTTGTAAGGATCTTTCCATCACAGGTACGCGTCCAGTATGTTAGCGCGGATCTGTAATGTAACGATCTGCGACACAATCATGAATGAAGGATCTGCGATCACGCTCAGTATTAGTTGCACTACTAACCGCAGGCGCTCAAGTACGCTTGCATACAGATTTGATATCTGTTAACGTGCGTCTCTGATAGACAGCAGAGTTTGAGACATTAAGGCTTGTTCTGGTTAATATTGCCTGACTCACTCCTAAGCCAGTTTAGCGAAGCTTCGCATAAATTAAGACCGCCGTTATTGCTGTTCATTTGATACGGCGGCACCCCGCGCAGACCAATACCTCAACCACATTTCACTCTACATACTATGCATTCGCTGTGAGGTCATGATGGATACATCCGGTGAGTATCGTGCGGTTTCAACACAGCGTAGTTACACATCTCAGGACAATGTCAGTAGCGCAAATACGCTGATTCACGACTCGTTTGCACAAATAGCCAGGCGGTGGCCGGATCGGATAGCCCTTTGCTTCGCTGACCATCAGCTTTCTTATGGCCGCCTCGACCGTCTTTCGAGTTCCCTGGCGTCGAATCTTGTCGAGCACGGCGTAACCGTCGACCAAGTCGTCGGTGTCAGCGCGCCACGCAGTGTTGAATTAATTGTCGGCATGCTCGCTATTCTGAAAACAGGGGCCGCGTATCTACCGCTGGACCCCGGATACCCTCGCAACCTCCTGCAACACATGATAGAGGATTCCGGCGTTCGGCTTGTGCTTACGGAACACAATCAAATTGATTTTTTTAAGAGTCTTCATGTATCTACGCTTGATCTGCTAGGTGCAAGGGATGGTTGGCATTCCCGCAGAGCACGTATTCTGCAATGCCCATCGGGCGATAATCTGGCATATCTGATCTACACTTCAGGCTCGACCGGCCGCCCGAAGGGGATCATGGTTTCTCACAATGCAGTGATGAATCATATTTACTGGAGACAAGAAGCGTTTGCGCTTGGCTCGTCGGACAAAATATTGCAACGCACTCCTGTTAGCTTTGATATATCGGTTTGGGAGGTTTTTGGCGCACTTACGCTTGGAATGACTCTGGTACTCTTACCTCCGGGCGATCACAGACATACAGATTGTGTAGTAGACACCATCATTCAGGAAGAGATCACCACGCTGGAGATCGTGCCGTCCATATTGAAACTCATCCTGCAGGAACCTCAGTTTTCCGGTTGCACTTCGCTGCGTTATGTTTTTTCAGGGGGCGAACCGCTTCCCGGCGATCTTGCCGAAAAGTGTCAGTCACTGCTGCCGGCAACTCTGGTGAACGTGTACGGTCCGACCGAAACCACAATTTGGAGCACTTTTTGGACTTGTAGTCGGAACGCAGGCTCCATCAATGTTCCGATTGGGCGTCCTATTACAAATACCAGCGCCCATGTACTTGATCCAACACTGTGGCCTCAGTCGGCAGAAGAAGAAGGGATGCTTTGTATAGGCGGACACGGCCTGGCAAGGGGATACTGGCGGCGGCCGGATCTCACTGCTGATGCCTTCCTGCCCGACTCTGAAAGCGGACAGACCGGTAAACGTCTATATAAAACCGGGGATTTTGTCTATCAATCTCAAGATAACATCTTGTCGTTTGTGGGACGTAAAGATACCCAAGTAAAGGTCCGAGGTGTCCGCATCGAGTTGCAGGAGATCGAGCACGTGCTGAAAAGCTGTCCGGTCGTCGCCGATGGATTTGTCATGGTCAGAACAGCACCGGATGGCGACAAGAAACTCGTTTGCTACTACGTTCTCAAACAGCCAGACAATACAGCCGCGGTGAACGCGTTTCGGCACGCAAGATATCATGAGATCCGTAGCTTTATGGCAAGCCGTCTTCCGGAATCCATGCTGCCGAATCACTTTCGGAATATCGACGAGACTCCATTGCTTCCAAATGGAAAAGTAAATACGACCGCGTTGCCCGAGCCGGCTTACTATACCGCTGGTGGGACCAACGCAGACCCTGAAAATGAAAAAGAACGTGTCCTGGCGAAGGTCTGGTGCGAAGTGCTTGGTGTTCCCACGGTGAACTGCGAGGATCTTTTTTCGTGGTATGGAGGCGATTCCCTGCAACTCATGGAAGTACGAACACTGGCACAACGTCACGGACTATTCATCGATCCTGCCGTGGAACACTATGGCATTACCGTTCGCAGTCTGGCCGACTCTGCAGTATGGATTACAGCGCCTGCGGTTAGCGTGAAGGCCCGTCTCCAGGAACTGGGCCGTTGGATCCGGCTCGCCGCCCACGCAAAGCTTTATGAACTGCTGGACAGTTATTACCAACGCCAAACATTGGAGCTTGAATCTCCAGACCGGAAGCGTTTTCGCGATTTTTATGAGAGCCTGGAAAATAAACGCGACATTTTCTATCTCTTCCTCAAAAGCGGGCTCCTGCATTGGGCCGTAAAACAACTGGAGTTCATTCCGAAGGAAGTAAACCTTGTCCTCATCGGCACAGCACTTACCAACGAAGAGCGCGCATTTGTTGCCGAACATATTGACCGGCCATTTTTCCATGTCAACCTTGAAATCGATTCCAATGCTGCCTGGGAGTTTTTGTTCCAGACCAATCGCTACAACTTCGGCTGGATCGATGTTGGATGCTTTGTCAACAACAGCTCCCTGTTCCGCGAATTGTGTCACATCGAACCTGACGTCGCCGTCAATTCCATCTATACCCACACTGAACGGCACCGCAGGCTCTTCCTCGAATATTTTGTATTCGTGAATGTCCGTGCAATTCGCGAGCTCGAAGTTAGAAAGATCAGAGTGTATCCTGGCCAGTACAACTATTGCGCCTCAGTCCGGCGGGGCCATTTTAACGCGCATCTCCGCGTGCCTCGAAGCCAAGATCGGAAACTTATGCGGCAGATCATGCGGCAAGCAACAGGTGGCGCCGTGGACGGATTTCGCGGCTGGCTCGCAAGCCACAAACTTTTTGAGCTTAGTTTTTTCAGTGGGCACCTTTTCTATCTGCACGCCCAACAATTCGGGTTCCGCATAAAGCGGGTGCGGCACTTGACTGAACCGAGCGATGTCAATGGGCTTCACAATTTCTTTTCCGACGAGGTAATCACTGCTCTTTATATCCCCCATTATGAACGCGTATATACGAGTGAGAAATTTGCTGGCGACCTGAGAATGACGATGCAGGCTGAATATCTGATATTGCGTGACTTGGTCGACAGGTTGCCTGCGACTTATACTCATCGGCTCGGCGACATAACCCTCAAGATGTTAAGGTTGGGATTGACTTTTGAGGACGCCTCAAAGAATGTCATCGACTATTTGACGCGTTTTGGTGTATCGCCACAGGTGTTCGAGCGGCGACAATGGTCTTTTCTTCGCAACGAGACGCACAATGGCTCTGTATCGCGATATTTTGCCACGCAAGCAAGTGCTTGAGTAGGAGCCCGCGGCGCGCTCAATACATCTAATCAATAACTATCTACATATTTAAGAAGAATGGTCAGACTCGTCGTTTGTCCTAGGAGCAGCGGACCATGAATAGCATCCTCAGAGAAGACTATGCAGTCCTTGCAGACAATCTTAGAGAATATATCTGTCACTTCGAAGAAAAACACTTCCTAGTGACTGGAGCTGCCGGCTTCCTTGGTACTTATATTCGGGGTTTTCTCGATTTCCTGATCAGTGAAGATCTGACACCCCGTTTCACTGCGGACTTGCTGGACAACTTCGTCGTCGGAAAGCGGCAACCGTCTGCGCATGGGCTTCAATTGCAATATGGCGACGTCTCTAAGGAGGTAACGGTTTCGCGTAATCCTGACTACATCATTCACGCGGCCGGAATCGCTTCTCCGAAACATTATTCTCGCCTGCCGGTGGAGACTCTCGAGTCCGGTACCACGGGTACGCGTCGCGTACTCGACCTCGCCCGCAAGACCACCTGTTGCGGCATGCTTTTTCTTAGCTCAAGTGAAGTGTACGGAAACCCCGATCCGCAGAATGTCCCCACCAAGGAGAGTTACAACGGCAATGTGTCAACTTCAGGACCAAGGGCCTGTTATGACGAGTCCAAGAGGATGGGAGAAACGTGGTCATTCCTGTATGCGCGTGAATTCCATGTTCCGGTTAACGTGGTGAGACTTTTTAACGTCTACGGTCCCGGCTTTCGACGGTCAGATGGCCGTGTGATCCCGAACTTTATTGAGAACATTGCCATGGGCGTGCCTGTGATCATTCATGGCCAGGGGAAACATACTCGCACCTTCTGCTATATCGCAGATGCGGTTGAAGCCTTGTTCCGCGTACTATTCTCAGACCGCATGGGAGAAGCGTTCAACATTGGGAACGAAGGTCCCGAAGTTTCCGTCGCCGAGCTCGCATCTATTCTCTCTGCGCTGGCTCCACATCCTGTGCCGGTCGTCCATCGAGATCCTGAGCTGAGCGCCTATTTGAAGGACGACCCTGACCGTCGGTGTCCCGACATTTCAAAATTGCGACTGCTAACCCAGTTCCGCCCTCGATATTCCCTGCAAGCGGGATTGGGGAGAACCTTGGCCTGGCATTCGGAGGAATATGGGAACTCTGAAAACATGGTCCTCACGCCAGTGAAGCAGTCCCCCGGACACGAACCCATAAGAGCTTGAGTCTGGCCCTCGGAACCGCAGCTCTGAAGTATAACGAGTCACTCTCACAACTAAGATCGGCATTCACACAACAACATGGCGCTCATCGCAATTTGTGTTTGGTCAATGGTGAGCGAGATCAACGGTACTTTGAAGCTCGCACGTACGTTGACACAAGCCGGCCATCGGGTCTGCTACATGGGGATTCCGGATTGCCGTTCCATTATCGAAGAAAATAGCTTCGATTTTGTGCCTGTTCTGGAGCGCTGGCTGCCTGCTGGTTCCGTTGACGACGAACGCTTTTATAAACTCGCGCGCTTGCGGGAACGAAGGCGTATTGTCCATGCGATACGCAGAAAGCTTCGCTTCGAACGCGTCTTGAGGGAACTGCTCCGGAACCGGGATAACGACATAGAGAAGGCATTCCGCAGGCTGAAACCAGATTTGGTGATCATAGGCACGCACACTCCGCACGCGCATATTTTTAGCTTTATCGCTGCTCGACTGGGTATACGCTGCGCATATCTGACACAGCAGATGTTTTATACTCCGGCACCGACAGCTCTCGATCCCCCGACAAAAGTGCCACTCAGACATTCGTTAAAGAATCTGTATGATCGCATCGCTTTCAGGTGCTCAAACATCAACTACGACAGGTTCTTTGAGGCTTTTCTTGATGCAACTGGGCTTCCCCAGCACCAATTGAATCCCAACAACGGACGTTACCCCTTGCGCGCTCCTATTCTTTATTCCTGGCCCAGCCCCTTCGAGTTATCCGGAACTGCTCGTGAAAGTGTCCTGCGAATTGAAACCGGCGCCCAACTGGACCGGTATGAAAATACGACGCTCCTGAATGATTTAGAAACAAGATCGGCCCTGATCTACTGCTCTTTCGGCACTTTACTTCCTCTGGGATTGGAACCGACCCGCGCCCTCTTGAAAGTAGTCATTGGATCTATGCATGAAATGCCGGACGTCCAAATGGTATTGACCCTCGGTCCTTATTTCAAAGTATCTGAATTCGACAATGTTCCCGCCAATGTAAAGCTCTGTAGCTGGACCTCTCAGGTTTCCATTCTCAAGCGGTCTGATGTCGTAATCACGAATGGTGGTTCGGCGACTGTGTCTGAATGTCTTTTGTTAGGCATTCCCATGATTGTCATACCTCTGGGTTATGAGTCAGCGGAGTACGCGAAACGTGTAGCCCACCATCAGCTCGGCTTTAATGTCGACTATCGTAACCTCTCAGATGTCCAGATGTCTGCCTTGATACGGGCACTTCTCGCCGACACAAAATATAAGCAGGCAGCCATGCTCATGAAGGCATCCATAGAAAAATGGGAAAGGTGCAAACCTTCGCTTAAGGCTATTGATATTTGCCTAGGGACTGGGCGTCCTCGTGAGTTCGCCATCGCAATTCCATAATTCCTGCCGACCAGCGGGGTTAAGTTTCTGTCGCAAGGTGAAACCAGACGGGGTCTTACACGTGGCGGTTGATTCAAGGATTCATCAACTCTACAAACGTGCCATAGAGCGTCCTCTGGACGATAATGCTGCCTGGCAGCTCGCGGGCGCGTATGCCAGGATAGGCGCAAACAATGAGGCCCTGGCCTGGATTAACACTGCCATTGTATTGGCGCCTTTGGGTGACTATTTTTGTATAAAGGGAAAGATTCTCTCGCAGATGAATACATTCAGCGAAGCAGCTGAATGTTATGAGTGCGCGATCAAACTTGGAACCCCGATGTCAAACGCATCCGCCTTTCTCGCAAGCATCTATGCAAGGGAGCCTGAGCGACGTGCCACGGCGGTTTCTCTTATACTCGCTGTGATCCGGCATAACCCTCGGAACGTTTTTCCTTATGTGATTATGGCCGGCTGCCTTGCCGATCGTACCTTGACAGAGATGATCGCCGCTTCGGAAAGCATTCTGACAGGCGTTTATAACAAATCTGCGCTGTACTGCGGCATCGCTGAATCTCTTTGTCTGCGCGGCCGGTTTGAGGAGGCAGCGGAAAGCGCCGACTTCGTTCTTCGGCACGACCCGAAGTGCTCCTACGCATGGTTCATGCGCGGCGTGATCGCTCTGCGCGGTTTTCACGACCCTGATGCCGCGCTCTATTACCACATGCAAGCCGCTGCTCTTGACCATGTCTGGATTGAAGCAGTGATTGGAGACCTTTTATATCTTGGCCAGTACGAAAATGCTCGCGAGCAATTCCTGAGCACTAGAGCGGAATACCGATCGTTCCTATCAGAATCCGATACAGGTTCCGCAACCGGCTCGCGTCGTCCTGCCCTTGGCGGCAAGACGATCCTTGCGCGTGCCACCATGGGATTCGGCGATGCCATTCTGCATACGAGGTTCGCGTCTTTGGCAAGCAAAAACGGAGCATCCGTTGTCATCCAATGCCCCAGAGCAATCCGCTCTCTTTTCAAAACATCACCCGGAGTGGCCGGTGTAATCCCCCACGAAGAAGAACCTGGGATTGTAGATCTAGAGATCAATCTTGAACATTTGGGCTTTATTTATCCTCTTGCAGCGAAAGGAGCAGGCCTTTATGTCCCCTGTTTTTTTCCCCGTCCGGATCTAATAGAAAAGTGGCGCTCTCGGCTTCCCTCCTCGGAACAGTTGAGAATTGGGATCGCATGGCACGGCGGACCATCCTGGCAGGATGAACCTCATCGCAGGCGTTCTATTCCACTAGCCTGTTTCGAGTCGCTGTTCCAAATACCGAACACCACGTGGGTAAGCCTGCAAAAAGGTCAGGGGATCGAAGAACTTCAAGCACATGCGGATATTCACTGCGTCGTAGACATTGGCATCGGAAGCGAGACCGCGGACTTCGCTGACACTGCCGCTGCCATCGCCGGCCTCGATCTCGTTATCTCCGTGGACACTTCCATTGCGCACCTGGCTGGCTCCATGGGAAAACCCACATTTGTACTACTGCCTTACACCTCATTCTGGGTTTGGTCTCTGCAAGGCCAACACACTGTCTGGTATCCGGCAACCACGCTGTTTCGCCAACAGACGCCTGGCGAATGGACTTCCCCGATGGAACAAATAAGAGACCGGGTGAGCGAGCTCGCCAGAGCACATTCTCGCTTGAACAATCTCACCGAAGAGAAAACGCGGCAGCCCGCGTTCTCAGCCTTCCATGCCGATTGAGGCGCCTACTTCCTGAGATATGAGCGCTCCGCCGCCTCTTATCATTGGCTGCCACCACAAGACCGGCACGACCCTCCTGTTCAAACTTGGTCCAATAATCGCCGAACGGCTATGGCGACGTGACCAGCTTGTAGTTGCCTCCTCAGCCATTCGCAAAGAGCCTCTTTCACAAGTCCTTGAGAGATTGGGCAAGGATCTCCGCTGCTATTTCAATCCCTGGTTCGAGCATGAGGTAGACTTGCCTCCTTCGAGCATTCGGTTCTTGCATTTTGTGCGTCACCCTGTGAAGTGGGTGCGATCTGCATACCTGTACCATAAGCGGGGCGGCCCAGCGGAGGGCATCCGCTGGCTTGATTGGCGGGTATTCAAGATTGGAGAACGGCAATTCAGCTATTGCCAGCTATTGAACGCAGTGGAAGAACAATTCGGTGTGTTTCTTGAAGCGGTGCGATGTTTTCCCGAAATCGCCGGCACCGCCAGGGCCGCTTACAGTTCGGCTGGCCTATCCATGAAGCGGAATATCACGCTCGAACACTTCCAGACTGATTTCGACGCAAGCGTCCGATCCTTGTGTGAATTTGCGGGTCTTGACCCGACACAGATAGGTCAGATTGCAAATCGCTTGCGCGTGTATGATTCCACCAACCCTGACCACATTCCACGCCTAAACGTAACTCATGGTTCTGATTCAGCCAATCGCATCGAACATTGCCTCTCGCAGGATCCAGGTTTTCGCAGATTGTATGCCGAGCCCGTGAAACAGATGGGTTTCGTCTGGAGTGAGAGCGGCGCTTCCTCTGAAGTTTCATTTCTAAGCGATGCCTTTCTCGACAGCATTTTGGATATCAGGGAGCAGTTACTCACGGATGCGTCCAGCGCGAAGGGCCAGAAGTTTCTTTGCTCCGCTTCGGTCCGCGATAGCTGGCTGGCCTTCGCACTGCAGTCGTTCGGAGAGGGACATCTCCTTATGCATAGTTTCATACAGGAGATGCTGGAAGGAATCCAGGTAACAATCCCAGCCGAGTGATATCTGAAGGATGACTTACTTAGTGCCAATATATGCACGAGCATAACGAAAGAATCAGTGTGGCAAGAACGAATTTAGCTAACGTATCTGACCTCTCAGTTATTCGGGGATTGGCGCCCGACACCTCGCGCTCGTTTGATCCTCTTTGCCGTTCTTCGTGCAGATATTGTGCCGGCAACTTGCCTGCGCCTTTCCTGGAGCTTGGTACCATGCCTCTGGCAAATTCGTTCACGAGTGGTGTCGCCGCGCCGGATCATGAGTTTAGTTGTCCGCTCAGTGTTTCATATTGCCCGCAATGTCATTTAGTGCAGTTGACCCACGTAGTGCCGCCGGAGAAAATGTTTTCACACTATCTTTATGTAAGTTCGACCAGTAACTCGTTCCAGCAGCACTTCCGCGACTACTCCGAAGCGGTATGCGGTTGGTTCAAAGAAAGTACCCTTGGTTTGGCCGTGGACATCGGAAGCAATGATGGCGCCTTGGTCAAAAGTTTCATGCAACGAGGCGTGCCCGCAATTGGAGTCGATCCGGCCACCAACCTGAGCAACGAAGCAAATAGTCGCCGAATCCCTACCATAAACCGGTTTTTCGACGAAGAATGCGTCGACACCATCATGCGTCAATATGGACCAGCGGGAGTAGTGACAGCCAACAATGTTTTTGCACATGTAGATGACACTCCCACGTTTTGCCAGAACGTCTGCAGATTGTTGCGGAAGGATGGTCTGTTTATCATCGAATTCCCGTACCTGCTGACAATGTGCCAGAAGACGCTTTTCGACATGATTTATCATGAGCACCTCTCTTATTTGTCCGTCAGCGCAGTCCAGTACATTCTCAATAAGCACCAATTCGAAATCCTTGCTATTGATGAGGTGACATCTCATGGCGGCTCATTGCGCCTTATTGCGCAAAAGGCCGGCGGGCCTCGGAATTCAAATGGTGCATGGCGGGAACACCTTGTGAGAGAGCAACAGCAGGGCTACCAGAATGAGAACACTTATGCGGAATTTTCAGCCAGAGTTCACAGCATCAGGGTTCAATTGCAAGCATTTGTAACCGATTATCGGGCCCAGGGCCGAACGATCGCAGGATATGGCGCTCCGGCAAAAGCAAATACATTGATCAATTTCTGCAAGTGGTCTCAGAATGACTTCGTTTATATCGTGGATGACAATCCCCTTAAGCAAGGTCTGAACGCACCAGGGTCAGGAATCCCCGTGCGCAGTTCGCGAGAGATGATCGATGACGCCCCGGACGCTGTGATGGTATTCGCATGGAATTTTGCGGACGAGATCATCAGAAAAATGCGCCCTCTATTAAAGGACAGCGTACAGTGGGTGATTCCTCTGCCAAAGCCAGCGTTTGTATGAAATTCCACCCCGATCAGAAGACCCCGCTTCATGACACGAGAATCATTGGCGCCGCTGTGGGATAGTTCCAACGAAACTGTTTGAACGCCTACAAGCGTTCTTATGCTGGTAGCGGCGGCGCTTCGGGCTCCTCTCCGAAGTCCGGGACGATTCTATTGAATTCGATGCCGTCGGCGTCACCCTCTCCAACTCGGATCGGCTCGTTGTAATCCGTTCTCCACGCGGCGATCTGGCGGCGCGGCTCGAAGAGGTTTTTGAAACCGGCTCACCCGCTGACACTCTTCGCGCAATCCTCCTTGAAAACTTCCGCCCGTGCGTTCTGCCTGGGCTGGCCCGGCTGAAGGTGGATCAGTTCGATTCCCCGCTTCAAGCACCGCGCCAGAAATACCGGCTGGTGAACTCCGGCCCGTTGCCGCAGCAAATCGCCGCCGGCATCCAGCTCGGCGATGAGCGTGTCCAGCACCCGCGTCACTCTGCGGCTGGCGAACTGGTATCCACTTCCAGCGCCAGGCATTCGGGTGTAAGAGAGTCCATCACGCTCAACACCCGGATCGCCCGCCCGCACTCCACCGCGTCATCCACGAACTCCAGCGCCCACTCCTGCTTGGCCGAAGTCTGCGCCAGCAGCGGCCTTCCCTTGCGCACGCAATGCTTCCGCTTCTTCCGCCGCAGCAGCGTCAAGTTCAGTAATTTTGAAGCGGGCTCGAAACGAGTATACTCATCAATCTGCGGGATTAGAGTCCACGGGGATTAAGAATGCGTGTTTAATTCGTGGCGGCGGTCATTCTTGGACTCACGTTAATCCTGGTCCTGAAGAGGCCTAAAGTGCAAGATCGGTGACCCGCAAAAGTGACAGTTGCCCGACTGCGGCTTATGCCGTTTAACTGACCGCAAGGGCAAGTCCGTCACCAGAACTTTTTTGACCGAAGTGAGGTTTTTTGGCTTGGCGCATACCAATGACCCAGGGCAGCGTTCAGATCGAGCCCAGCTTGAATGCTGGCCGTGATGCCGCTCGCCGCCGATTCTGGCTGGCGATGTCAGGATTCGCCATGGCGATTGCGCTGCTGCCGTTTTCCTACAAAGTCGAACGCCGCCTGGAGACAGTTGTTCACATCAAGGGCGGGGAATCCGAGAAAGTTGATCTGGAACTGGCACAGCGTTTCCAGTCTCCGTATGCCCACCGCCTGGTTCTCGTGATCAGCGGTATTCCCGATCCAGATTCAGCCAAAGGCGCAGATGCATT
>Ga0209006_10001130_pt1 | contig 24319 bp, 19 predicted proteins | sample JacPin_JW_Ref_O2_FD_188567 | JGI IMG/M metagenome (GOLD analysis project Ga0209006, IMG submission 188567) | Forest soil microbial communities from Algoma, Ontario, Canada - Jack Pine, Ontario site 1_JW_Ref_O2 (SPAdes) (version 2) | ecosystem: Environmental > Terrestrial > Soil > Boreal... | reverse complement strand
CGGCACACAATTGAGCCGACATAGCCAGGAGCTGACGATCTTCCACGACGTGGCCAAGGCCCTGACGTCTTCGCTGGACCTCGACTCAATTCTGCAGACGATCATGGAGAAGATGGCGGAATATTTCCGTCCGGATACCTGGTCGCTGCTGATGGTGGACGAAGAACATAGCGAACTTTATTTCGCGATTGCAGTCGGGCCAGCGGCGGAAGCGTTGAAGAACGTTCGCCTGAAAGTGGGCGAGGGGATTGCCGGTTGGGTTGCGAAACATGGCGAGCAACTGGTGGTGCCCGACGTGGCGGCTGATCCGCGGTTTGCGAAACGCATCGACGAGAGCACGCAGTGGGAAACGCAGTCGATTATTTGCGTGCCGTTGCGCTCGAAGCTGAGCGTGCTGGGTGTGATCCAGCTGGTGAACGTGGACATGTCGCAGTTCAGCGAGCAGGAACTTTTCTTCTTGCAATCACTGTGTGACTACGCCGCGATTGCGATTGAAAACGCGCGCTGGGTGCAACGCATCCAGGAACTGACCATCACCGACGATTGCACGGGTCTCTATAACGCGCGGCATCTCTACAAGACGCTGGATACCGAGGTTTACCGGTCATCGCGGTTCGGGTACGAGTTCAGCGTGCTGTTCATTGATCTTGATCATTTCAAGACGGTGAACGATACGCACGGACATTTGATTGGCAGCAAGCTGCTGGCGGAGATTGGCTATCTAGTGAAAGCGCAGTTGCGACTGATCGATTTCGCCTTCCGCTACGGCGGCGATGAATTTGTGGTGCTGCTGCCGCAGACCAGCAAAGATCAGGCGCTGGTGGTGGCCAAGCGGTTGCGCGACGCTTTGCGGGCGAGCAGTTTCTGCCGCGAAGAGGGTTTGAATCTGAATGTGCGGGCCTCGATGGGGCTGGCGACGTATCCGCATGACGCGCGGACGGCGCACGATATTATCCGGCAAGCCGATGAGATGATGTATCTGGTGAAGAACTCGACGCGGGATAACATCGGCATTGCGCAGCGCGGGGTGATGAAATAGGTAGGTAGCTTTTTGCCCCTTAGCTCTCAGCGCTCGGTGCGACGGCAAAATGATTATCGGCACGGTGGCCGTCACCAGATCGATGGTACTGGCGGCGCTGGCGGCGGCCGCATTTTTGCTTGCATTCGTGGGTATTTTCGCATCCTTTAGTGTCGGCATTCCAACACCGGGCTTTTTGGCGGTCGGGATTCCTGTTTCCCGGGGCCACTATTTTTCTTCCATCCTTTCAGCACTCGCTCTGCAGTTCGCAGTTGACTGGTTATTTTGGTTTGCGCTCATGGGTACGGTTTATTTTCCGATCGCAAGGCGCGGACGAAGATCTAAGTCCCCTTTAGCCTGACCACCGCTGTGCTTCAGTCTCATCACTTCGGCACCTCTGCCGGCTTGGCCCCATCCTTCACTTCTGGTTTCCAGGGGTTGGCATTCTCGGGCGCGTTGGGGTTGATGCCGAAATCCCAGACGTACAGGTTCATTCCTTCTTTGTCCATCATTTCGACGACGGCGTATTCGCCGGGGGCGAGGCTTTGGGCGGGAGTGAGCTTGAGCCATCCGCCGGTCATGCGGGTCGTGGTAGTTTTTTCGAAATGCTGGTCCTGGGTCATTTTGCCGGTGACGCCACGCTTCACCTCGGCCAGTGTGCGTTTTCCGGCTTTGGCGTCGGCGCGCACGATGCGGAAGCGATCGAAGGGAACCGCCGCGGCTTGGGGCGATTGCGGATCCTGCGGCGGGGCGGCTGCTGGCGGTGGTGCTTCGAGGTTGATGTAGAGCGACGGAATGTCGACGTGTGATTGCACCTTGGCGTGTTCGCCGGCTAATTCGACGGACTGCTTCGCGATGCCTCCGTGGAAAATGTTGCCCTTGCTGTTCTGGTTGAGGTCGCCCTCGGCTTCCTGTACTTCGACCAGTTGCGGCTCGCTCTTGAGATTGTCGAGCAGAAAAACTCCGGAGTCCCGTGGCAGGCGCAGTCCGGGAGCGACTTCCGGCAACTTGGCCTCGGCGGATTCGTTCTCGTTTTCGATCTGCTTGTCGAGTTGGACAGCGGATGCGGCGGTGGCGCGGTCTTGCGCGTGTTGTTCCGACTCGTATTTTTCCGTGGCTGACCAGTCGACCAGCGACTTGGGCAGTTCTTCCCACTCGTCGCGTTCAGCGCTGTAATAGCGGACGCGATCGCCTTTGATTTCATATTTGGTGACCGTCTGATAAGAGCCATCTTTTAGGATCAGACGCCGGGTGGAATCGTGGGCCGGGGAAGTCTGCGCGGAGGACGTGACGGGAACCGCGAGCACGCTCGCGACGGCTGCGAGCGCCCAAAAGATGAAGGAGCAGCGGCGCAGCGAGCAAGTCCGTTTCGAGAGCATAGAGTGCTTCCATTATCGTCCTGGCGCGTGTAAGAGGAAAGTGGGATCGCCGGAATTCCGGCCGCCGGCTCGAAGCGAATTTCATTTCACAGCTGGGAACACTCAGCAGGTCCCTGGTTCCTGTAAGTTCAGCACACGAACCCGGCTACCGGATTACATTCTCGAGCGCCGGGCGTCTAAGGCAAGCGACGGCGTAGGCCTGCTGACGTGCTCAATACCCGCTCGATTCGGAGAGAGCAACCGATCTGCACAACCTCAAAGAAATGCGATCTCACGGAAACGCAATTTCACTAGAAAAAGGAGTTTCTCCATGCGTAGGATTCGTCTGCTGGTTTTGATCTCAGCCCTGTTGACGGCAAGTGTTTGTCACGCTCAAACCGCAACCGGCGAAACATTGATGCTCGATTTGCCGCGGCAGAGTCAGCATGCCCTGCTGACGCAGCGGATTGGCGTTACTGACATCACCATCAACTATCACCGGCCGCTGGCCAATGGGCGCGCCATCTGGGGCAAGCTGGTGCCTTATGGACAGGTTTGGCGCGCCGGGGCCAATGAAAATACCACGATCACATTCAGCGATCCAGTCAGCATTGAGGGCCAAGACCTGGAGAAGGGAACCTATGGCCTGCACATGATTCCCGGCGAGAGTGAGTGGACGGTGATCTTCTCGAAGAACGCGACGTCGTGGGGAAGCTTCAGCTACAAGCAAGAGGAAGATGCGGTGCGGGTTACGGTGAAACCCCACACGGCGGAACTGCACGATGCTCTGGCTTATGATTTCGATGAAATCAAACCGGACTCGGCGGTGGTTACGCTGCGCTGGGACAAAGTTGCCGTGCCGTTCAAAGTTTCGGTGAAGGTGAATGACATCGTTACGGCCAGCATCCACCGGCAGTTGTATGGGCTCAATCAGAACTACTGGGAAGGGTGGGACGATGCGGCGGGATATTTCCTGGTGAACAAAATTCATCTGGACGAAGCTTTGAAGTATGAAGATCAATCGATCCAGAATGAGGAGCGTTTCGAAAACTTGCTGAGCAAGTCGAAGATTCTCGACGCCATGGGGCGGAACGACGACGCCGTAGAGGCGCACAACAAGGCCATGGAGAAAGCGAACGCGGTGCAGCTCTATTCGTATGGGCGGCAGCTGCAGGGGGAGAAGAAGCAGGATGAGGCGTTCGCGATCTTTCGTACCAGCGCAAAGAAGTATCCCGATTATTGGCTGACGCACGTTGGTTTGGCTCGCGTTTATAGCGGGCAGGGCCAATATGACCAGGCGATTAAGGAGATGCAGGCGGCGCTGCTGGGCGTGCCGGATGAGACGAACAAGTCGAGGATCGTGAATTACGTGAAGCGACTGCAGTCCAAGGAAGACATCAATCGATAGCCGGTGTTCGGCTCTGGAGTTCCTGCGGCTGGCTGATCGTCGGAATCGTCCGTTGCGCTGCAGTGTTCCGAAGGCGGCCCGCAGCTGGCCGCTTTTCTCTTGACAATCCTGGGGACATAAGATGAATATGAATTCAGGTTCATAGATGTCACGTCGACTTCTTTTCACCGGCGGCCTGCTGTGGGTTGTTGGAACCGTTGCCATTCGGCTGGGTGGGCGGGGATTGCTGCATGCAAACCGCCCGGTTACGACTCTCATCCTCTACCTGGCCAGCTTCGCGATGATGGCGCTGCTGGTTCCGCGGATATTCCGGCGGCTTGGAGTGGAGAAAAATTCATGGCCTGCTGCTGCGACTTTGCTGATGCTTCCCACGCTGATTCTGGATCCATTCTCGTGCGCGTTCTTCAGCACCGTGTTCCCCAACGTGGAACCCGGCGCGGCGGGAGTGTTTGGGGGATGGATGCTGATCTTTTCTGCGGGCGCAGTCCTCGGGGTTTGGCTGACGCCTGGGGTTCGGCTTGCCGTAAGAGCTGGAGATAAGTCTTGAGCGGAGTTTCAAGCGCGCCTGTGCTGCGTACGGGCGAGGAGCAGCCCGCTCCTCCAAAGCAGGCTCGCAGCCTTGAGAAACGAAAGCAACTCTTGCGGGCAGGCCGGCTGCTGTTTGCGGAAAGAGGCTACGAAGCCACGTCGATCCGGCAGATTGCGGCGAAGGGCGGCGCCGCGGCGGGAGCTTTCTACATCTACTTTCACTCGAAACGGCAGATGCTTGTCGAACTGATGAACGAGTTGCTGCAGCGTCTGGCGAATCTCAACTTACAGCCCGCGGGGGGAGGCGACGTGAGGGTTGGCCTGCGAGATTTTCTTGCGCGCGTGTTCCGCACCGATCGCGAATATTACGGCGTAGTTCGAGCTTGGCAGGAAGCGGCTCTCAGTGATCCGGAACTCGGCGCGATGCAGAAAACGATTGAGGCGTGGACCAATGCGCGCGTTCTAGGGGTTTTTCAGCTTTTGCAACGGCTCCCAGCAGCACGCCATGATTGCGATGTTCCGGCATTTGCGCGAATGATGGACCGGCATTTCTGGTCATTGCTGGCGCGAGGTTCGCGCATGCGGTCGAAAGATTTCGATCACGAGATCGAGTTGGCCGCCGATGTGATCTATCACTATTTGTTTCACCATGCTCGTGCCGGGAAAGAATAAGGTGAGACGCGGAGAAGCGTTGTCCCGTTCTGCCTCAACCCGTGTTATGGAGGCCAGCGGCGATTCCGTTGATGGTTGCGCCCAGGGGGAAGTCCAAGTCCGCGCTATTCGGATCGCGTTGTTTTCTGCGCAGAAGTTCCACTTGAATCAGGCTCATGGGATCGACATACGGGTTGCGCAGCTGAATGGATCGGGCCAACACTCGATTGTTGCCCAGCAACTCGCGCTGTCCCGTGACTTGCAGGATCATCCGGCGGGAGCGCAGAAATTCGTCTTCCAGCCTGGCGAACACGCGTTTTCGCATATCGGCGTCGCTGACCAATCCCGAATAAACACGGGCAATCTCCAGGTCGGCCTTGGCCATGCCTAATTCCACGTTGCGCACGAGATCGGAGAATAGCGGGAAGCTCCGCATCATCTGGCGCAGGAACTGCTCGGCCGCAGAACTCTTGCCGGCGAATTGCTGCAGAGCGTGGCCCACGCCAAACCACGCCGGAACAGCGTGGCGGCTCTGCATCCAGCCAAAGACCCAGGGGATGGCGCGCAAATCTTCGAGGCGTCGGCTCCTGGTGCGGCGGGAAGGCCGTGACCCGATGCGCGCCGCGTCAAGCTGGTTCACCGGCGTCGCCTGATAAAAATATTCGAGCACTTCAGGATTGTCGGCGATGTCGCGACGGTAGATGCTGTAGGCCGCCTCGGACATTTCGTCCATCGCTTCTTCCCAGCCGGAGTGGTTGCCGGCTGGTTCGCGCGGAGTGCGCGTGAGCGCCTCCAGGCTGGCGGCGATCATCAATTCCAGGTTCCACTCGGCCAGCACGGGATCGGCATATTTCCAGTTGAGCACTTCACCCTGCTCAGTGATGCGGATTTGTCCGGAGAAGCAACCCTCCGGCTGAGCCAGAATCGCGGAGTGCGTGGGGCCACCGCCCCGGCCCACGGTGCCGCCGCGGCCGTGAAACAGACGAAGCTTCACTTCGCATTCCTGCGCCGCGCGATGCAACTCGCGATGAGCCTTGTATAGCTCCCACGTGCTGGTGAACATGCCGCCGTCTTTGTTGGAGTCGGAGTAGCCGAGCATCACTTCCTGCCAGCGTCCCCAGGAATCGAGCAGGGGCGCATACTCGGGATGGCTCCAAAGGCGACGCATCACGCCGGAGGAGGCGCGGAGAGAATCGATGGATTCGAACAGCGGCACCGGCATGAGGCCGGGATCGTTATGCGTACTCGAAGGTTTATTTATCGTCGAAGTTTTGTTTACGTCGCTGCTTGATCCTTTGACCTGCACTGCGCAGGCCTTTGCGAGGCGCACAACATTGAGTACATCGTTTTCAGTTTCCGCGCCGCTGATGATGTACTGGCAGATCGCCTGCGCGGGATACTCGCGTTTGAGCTCGCCGATAATTCGAAATGTAGCGAGCAACTCGCGGCTCTCCGGAGACAGCGTCTCGGTCAGCTGCGCCAGAGATTGGTTAGCTTTCAGAGCCGGCTCAAGCTCGGCGAGTACTTGGGCGTGGACGCGTGCGTGCTGGCGAATGTCGAGGGTGTGCAGCCGGAAGCCGAACGTGTGGACCTTGCGCAGCAGTGGGTCGACAAAGTTCGTGGCCAGCCGCAGCCCGCGATGCGATCGCAAGCTTTCGTGAAGCAGCAGCAGATCGTGTTCGAACTCGACCACGCTGCCGTAAGTTGCTGAGGCATTCGCCGGCCGCCGGGTTTGCTGAAGTTTGTGAAACACGTAGGAGAGAAAGCGGCGGTAACTTTCCGTGGTGTTGTGGGGGCCCCAGGCAAGATGAACTCCGGGAATGGTGCGCTCGTAGTGCGCGAGGCGGGCCAGCATTTCTTTGGACGCGCCGATCTGTCGCAGCGAGGAACTCAGGCGGTCACTCAACGCTTCGACGTCATTGAGGTATTCGCGAAGTATCAACGCGCGCGCCAGTTCGAGTGCGTCGCGAATACACTCGGGCTTCACGAGCGGGTTGCCGTCGCGGTCGCCGCCGATCCAGGAGCCGAAGCGAATCAGCGTGGGCAAAGCGGGTTCTTCGATCACGACGCCGTAGACGTCACGAAACGCGTCGCGAATCTCCGTATAAATTCTGGGGATGGTTTCGAACAGCGAAAGCCGGAAATAGCGCAGGCCCATGCGAATCTCGTCGTCAACGGTGGGCTTGGCGACGCGAATTTCGTCGGTTTGCCAGAGCGAAATCACTTCGGCGCGGATGGCCTCTTCGCAGTCTGCGGCATCGGTGGCGGTCAACGGAAGCCAGTCGAGATTTTCCAGCTGTCGGGCGACGCGGCGGCGCTTCAACAAGACCGTTTGCCGCGCGACTTCGGTTGGGTGCGCGGTGAAGACCGGGATTACCGTAACCTGGCGCAGCGAGGCTAGAGCTTCTTCCGCAGAAACTCCTGCCGCTTTCAGACGCTGCAGTGTGCCGCGAAAAGAGCCGGCCGGCGGTACATGCTGGCGATCGAGTTCGCCGGCGCGGCGTCGGCGTTTGCGATGGTTGGTCTCGGCAAGATTCGTGAGTTCAAAATAAATCGCGAAAGCTTTGGCGACCTGGTGCGCCCGCGAGAGATCCATTTTCGCGACCATCTCCTGGACCTTCACCATCGAATCCGTCGCCATCAAATCGCTGGTTATCACGTCACTTGTTATCAGGTCAACCGAGGCCGCGGAGGCGGGGCGTCGTCGGACTTGCTCGCGATGCTCGATCAACAGTTGCCGGAGTTGCTCAACCGCGTCAAACAATGCACGGCCGCCCTGCTCGACCAGCACCTGCCCGAGAAGCGAGCCCAAAGATCGGACATCCCGCCGCAGGGGATTATCCTTGGCGGGATCCTGCGACCCTGCCGTGAGTTCGGCGAGACGGGCATTCTGGTCTTCGGCCTTCCACAGCAGTTTGGTCTTGCTCATGAGGCGGGCTAGAAAAGAGTAGAGGACAGAATAAACGAAAGGGTCAGCTGGTGGGGGAACCGGGTGGAACGGAAGCCGCTGCCAATTTTATTTAGGAACCTCAAACCGGTAGCCGATGCCGCGGAGGGTCTTCAGATACTGGGGATGGCGGGGGTCGGTTTCGATTTTTTCTCGCAGGCGGCGGATATAAACGTCAATGGAGCGGGGCGTCACGAACGGAGTTTCCTTCCACACGGCGTCGAGCAGTTGATCACGAGTAAGCACGCGGCCGCGATGCGTGGCCAGATATTCGAGCAGGCGGAATTCGCGCACCGTGGTGAGGATGTTGCGGCCCTGCACCTGCACCGTCATGGAGGCGGCGTCGATTTCCAGATCGCCGAGCCGCAGGCCTTCAAGTTTGCTCGGGGGCTGCCGCGTTCCGCGCAACACGCTGCGCACGCGGGCCACTAGTTCGCGCGGACTGAAGGGCTTGGTAATGTAGTCGTCCCCGCCGAGTTCAAGGCCCTTTACCCGGTCGGCTTCGGCTGTCTTCGCGGTCAGAAAAATTACCGGAATGGTCGATAAAGCGGGAGTCTGCCGGATGTGGCGACACAAATCGAAGCCATCGGCTCCAGGCAGCATCACGTCGAGAAGAAACAGCGCGGGCATCTCCCGCAGGGCTTCGGAGACCACCGAGGCACCGCTTACGAAGCTCTGCACTTCGAATCCCGCGGCCTGCAGATTGTGTGCGATGAGTCGGGCAATATCCTCTTCGTCCTCTACCACGAAAACGAGCAGGTGGGCAGGCAGAGGTGCGTCCACACGCGAGCCGCGCTCGTAAGAATCCAGAGGGAGGTGCATTTTTGCTTGCGACACCCGCAAAACCCAGCTTGCGACGGGATTCCGGAGGCCTGCTTCTGACTGTATGGGCGAAATGTTGCGCGAATGTTTCCACTGTGTTAACGAATGATGAATTTCGCGCGGGCGAAGTTTCCCCTGGCGACCTAAGGACGGTGTGCTTGACGCTGGTGCGTGACAGCAGAGAACACTGAGACGCCTCGGCCCGCGAAGAAAGGCGCGGGCTCTTGGGATGACAAGGGGGTTGAGGTTTGAGCGGCGGACGGTGGGGCAATAGCTAAGAGCTAGAAGCCTAAGACCTAAGCGTCAACCCGACAGAGTCTATTGAGCGGCTCGCTTTTTCGGCATATGGCGTAAGCTGCGGCCTTCGATCAGGCTGTAAAGATCTTCGGCGAGATTGGTGGTGTGATCGCCGGCACGTTCCAGGGCTTGGGCCATGAGCATCAAATCGAAGCTTGAAGTGTCGCCTTGAGGCAGATTTTCGGCGAGATGCTTCTGAAACAGAGCATGGCAGATGCGATCGACGTCTTTATCCATCTGCAGCACCTTGCGCGCACATTCCAGGTCGAGCGTGCTGAAACCCGTATGGATGAGGTCGAGCATGTCGCGCAAGATTACCGACATTTCCACAAGCTGGCTGGCGTCCGAGGCAGGAATCTTTGCGTTGCGCGCCTGCACTCGCATCGCGACGCTCATCACGAGATCGCCAATGCGCTCCAGATCGGTGGTGCACTTCAGGCTCGAAAGCAGCTGGCGAGCCCGCGCTTCGTTAACGCGGGTGATGGCAGCGGGAAGATCCTCGTCGATTTGGCGCTCGATGAAATCGAGTTCTTTTTCGCAATCCTTGATGGCCAGGAAAGCCATCCGCGAGTTGGCGGTGACGAGATCGCGCACGTTGAAAGCGGCGTCGCGGGCGATGAGGCAGGCTTTCAGGGCGAGTCGAGTGAGGTCGTCCGTGGACGAAGCCCCGGGTTTATGCATGGCGTCGGTTTTGCCGGGCCGCAGCTCTGTGGTTTCTGTGCGGCTCCGTGCGGCTCCCGATGATCCAGTGGCAACTTTGCGAGGCAAGACGTGCTCCAGTTATTTTGCAAACAAGTGTAAAGGATAAATGTGAAAGGATAGTGAATAGTTAAGGGCCAACCTGGGAACGAGCAAGCAGAAACTGGAAACCGGAAGCTAGAAGCTATTCATCATCATGGCGTCAGACTTAATTCTTCATCTTCAGCGCCAGTTTGTTTATGATGCGTGGGCCAATCGCGAAGTCTTGACCACAATTCGCGCTGGCCGCGCCTCCACTACGCGAAGCGTGCAGCTCTTGGCGCACATTGTTTCGGCTGAACTCCTTTGGCTGAAGAGGCTGCAGCAGCAGCCACAGAGTGAGCCCGTGTGGCCGGAGTGGAGCCTCGAACAATGCGAAGCGCGGAGCAGGGAGGTCGGCGAGCTCTGGCGGAAGTATCTGGAAGCGTTAGCGCCGGATGATCTCACCAAAACTGTTTCCTACAAGAACAGTAAAGGGGAACCGTGGACCAGCACGGTGGAAGATGTCGTCACCCATGTGCTTTTTCATTCCGCATATCATCGCGGACAGATCGCCAGCTTCATGCGGGCCAGCGGCGACACGCCGGCTTATACCGACTTCATTCACGCGGTTCGCCAAGGGTTGATGAGGTAGGACGTCAGCTCTTAGCTTGAACCACTGGCATCCTCGAATTCGTTGTCGCCGCAGTTTGCCGGCTGCCCTGACTTTTGCCGTTCTCTGCACAAAACACGTAATATCTGAGCAATGAAAAGAGCCGCGTTCCTGTTCACGCTGCTGCTCGGCGCCGCCCTGTTGCCGGCTGCCGACGCTCCCAAGATTGCCAACATGCCCGCCGCTGTTTCCGGTAATGCCGTGGCGTCGCTGAAAGGCGGACTGGAACTGTTCTCGATCATGGGAGTGGGCCCGCGCAAAACCTGGGATGACGTCACCAATCGTGTTTACATCTTCAACCTCGCGTCCGGAAAGTGGCGAGAAGGCCGACCGGTGCCTGGAGTTGCGGGGCGACTCGGGGCTTCAGCGATCGGCGCGCGGGGCAAGATTTTTCTCTTTGGCGGATATGTTGTGGATGGGCAGGGCGCGGAACTCACCGTTTCCGACGTGAGTGCTTACGTGCCCGACGATCACAAGTGGTATCGCGGCGCCGATATTCCGCTGCCCGTCGATCGCAGCGTGGTTGGAGTGAACCATGATCGCTTCATTTATCTGATTGGTGGACGCTCGAAGAATGGGCCTGTGAACAACGTCCAGATCTACGATGCGGAAAAAAATCAATGGAGCGAAGGCACGCCATTTCCCGGAACGCCCGTGTTCGGACACGCGGGCGGTCTGGCGGACGAGGAAATTATCGTGATCGACGGTGCAAAGAAAAACACCGGCCCGGGCGCGCCTTACCTGGCCTCGGACGAATGCTGGATCGGCAAGATTGATCACAAAGACCCGAATAAGATTGAATGGAGCAAGCTGCCGCCACATCCCGGCCCGGCGCGCTTCGGCAGCGCCAGCGGCGGAGAGAGTCACAAAATCCATTTCTCCGGCGGCAGCGCCAGCCCGCACGACTTTAAAGGCATCGGCTACGACGGCCAACCCGCCGACGTTTCGAGCGTGAGTTTTCTCTACGATCTGCACGCCAACCAGTGGGTAACGGCGGATGAAAATACCGTCGAGCCCCGCATGGATTGTGGCGGCATCCTGGCGACTCCGGCGGGCCTCGTGATTCTGGGTGGAATGACCAAGGGGCAGACAGCGACGGCACTGGCCACACTGTTCGCCAGGAAGTAAGGCCCTGTGAAATCCTCGGAGCCGACTGCTCTCGGAGCCGACTGCTCGGAGCCGACTGCTTGGCAGCTGCTCGCATCCGCGATAGACTATCCCCACCCTGATAGTTCGATCGTTCGTTTCCCGCGGGGACCCGGTTTCGAGACGACCCGCGCCGAGGAACAAAATGTCCATCCCGCGCTAGTTCATATCCTCTCCGTTCGCTGAGTTAGCTGGCTCCGCCGGCTCCCGTTTTTCTTTCGCACATTCAGAAGCGCGCACGCCCCAGAATCATCCCGGGCGATGTCGGGAAAAGTTGCAGGTTGAAATGGAAGCAGCTAATAACGCTGCCGAAACGCAGCCCACACTCTGGACTTCGCTGGTCGAAGCGATCCGCGGCTCGCACCAGGACTTCACCACCGGAAGTCTGAACCGCGCCATCTTTTTGCTCGCCGTCCCCATGGTTCTGGAGATGGTGCTGGAATCGCTGTTCGCCGTGGTGGATGTGTTTTGGGTTGGCCGCCTCGGAGCCAACGCCGTGGCCACGGTGGGACTTACCGAGTCCATGCTGAGCCTGGTGTTCTCGGTGGCAATGGGGTTGAGCCTTTCCACTACCGCGATGGTGGCGCGGCGCATCGGAGAGAAAGATCCCGAAGGCGCGGCCGTCGCCGGAGTGCAAGCCATCGCGCTCGGGCTCTTCACATCCGTTGCGATCGGCGTGCCCTGCTTTTTTTTCGCTCCCCAATTGCTGCATCTCATGGGGGCTTCGCCCGAGATTATCGCTACGGGCAGCGGATATACGCGCATTTGCCTGGGCGGCAGTTGCGCCGTGCTGCTGCTGTTTCTCAACAATGCCATCTTCCGCGGCGCCGGTGATGCCGCGATCGCCATGCGCCTGCTGTGGGTGTCGAACATCATTAACCTGATACTCGATCCCTGCCTCATCTTCGGCTGGGGACCGTTCCCGCGCCTGGGCGTAACCGGAGCGGCGCTCGCAACATTTACTGGACGCAGCATCGGCGTGGCCTACCAGTTCTACCGGTTGATGAAAGGTACCGAGCGCCTGCGCATTCTTTCTCGGCAGGTGCGCTTGCAGTTCGACGTGCTGTTGCGCCTGATCCGCGTGTCGCTGACTGGAATTCTGCAATTTGCCATTGCCCATACCAGCTGGATCGGCCTGGTGCGCATCGTCAGCATTTTCGGCTCCGCCGCGCTTGCCGGATACACCATCGCCATTCGTGTGGTCATCTTCGTGATCATGCCTTCCTGGGGACTGAGCAATGCGGCCGCGACTCTGGTCGGTCAAAACCTGGGGGCCAATCATCCCGAGCGCGCCGAAAAAGCGGTCTGGCGGACGGGCTATTACAACGTGGCGTTTCTGGGAATTGTCGGGCTATTTTTTATGGAATTTTCGGAAGCAGTCATCCGCCTGTTTACCAGTGATCCGGCGGTGGTCCCGCTGGGAGCGTCGTGCCTGCGCATTATCAGCTACGGCAATATCGGATACGCCTACTTCATGGTGATGATGCAGGCCTTCAACGGGGCGGGCGACACGATTACTCCGACCATTGTGAATTTTTTCGGTTTCTGGCTGCTCGAGATTCCGTTGGCTTACTGGCTGGCGATTCCGATGAAGATGCACTCGAATGGGGCCTACTACGCCATTGCCGTCGCCGAGGGGTCGATGGCAGCCGCCAGCGCGATCCTGTTTAAGCAGGGTCGGTGGAAAAAGAAGAAAATCTGATATCGACTCGACCTACGGATAAAAAGGAAGGATCAAAAAGGTGGGGCGGGAGGAACGGTATCGAACCGTCATCTCCGGGATGGAGCCCCGGCGCATTGCCGTGGTTATGCTACTCCCGCGTACGGAGTGTCACTGCCGCAACCAAGTTATTGCATGGGCCGCTTTTGTGTCAATACTACCCCGACTCTCCCGACGGACCAAAGGTCTATGGGCAATTCGCCGCGTCCCAGTTCGGGACAAAGTTCGGGACAAAACGCTTCCAATCAGCGGCCAATTCAAGCGCAAAGTCAAAGCAGCGGACAAGCTTGTCCTGAGCCTTGGACGGTATTTTGCAAACCGTCAGTATCGACAGAAACTAAACGACTTGCTCGTTTAGTTTCTGGAGAGCGAGGTCGCAGGAGTGTCCGCCCTACATAAGCTAAGGTCTACCGCGAGCAAGGTCTATCGCGCCCGCGCCAGTACCAGCGTGACGTCATCCGGCTGTTCGTTCTCGCCGATCCAGTTCTCGACCGCCGTCGTTACCAATTGGCTGATCTGGGGCAACGGAAGATTCCGATTGTCGCTGACCAGATCAATCAGCCGCTGCTCGCCGAATTCGCCGAAGTCGTTCTCCGGCTCGGTGACGCCGTCGCTATACGCAAGAAAGATCTCTCCGGGTTTCATCTCTACGCTGCCTTCTTCGTAACTCATGTTGTCGAACAGGCCGATGACCGTGCCACCCGCCTCCAGCCGCCGAATGCCGCCGTTCCTGGCGACGAGAATCGGCGGCAGATGACCGCCGTTGCTGTAGGTGAGCCGGTGCGAACGCCCGTCGTAAATGCCGAGAAACAGAGTCGCATATTTTTCCGGAGGAGTGCTTTCGTAAAGTTGATGGTTGAGCAATCCCAGCAGCGCGCCCGGAGAAATCTCTATACCTTCCGGCCATGTGGCCATAACTCTACCCGCGCCGGCTAACGCGCCCACGGCCACGGGCTCGCGCATCTGCGGCAGGCTCTCCACGCTATAGGCTCGCACTGCGGAGTGGATGGTCGCCATCAGCAGCGCGGCCGATATTCCTTTGCCGCTGATGTCGCCCACGGCGAGGATCAATTTGTGCGAGCTCGCGGTCAGAAAATCGTAGTAGTCGCCGCTGACGGTGCGGGCCGGGCGGCAGAATCCATGCACCTCCAGCGATTCCAGCTCTGAAATCTGGCGCGGGAACAGCTGCGCCTGCACTTCCTGCGCGATGGTCAGTTCGTTTTCTAGCCGCTGTTTTTCCTTCTGCTCGAGCACCAGTTTCTCAATGGAAGCGGTCATCGAGTTGAACGAAAGCGCCAGTTCGGAAAGCTGGTCCGCTGACTTCACTGGGATGCGATGGCTGAAGTCGCCACGGTCGACATGTTTGGTGGCCTCGTAGAGTTGGGCCACTGCTGCAGTCACGGTGCGGGTCATACGCGTGCCGATGAACAGGGCGATCAGTTCAATGATGGCGAAGAAAATTCCTACGCCCAGCAGGACGTATTCGACGCCCTGAACGTACTCTCCCAACGCCTCGAAAAGATGCGCGTAGAGCACCGACGGACGGGTCCGCACTCTTACCGCCGCTCCTGGTTCCTGCCTCCCGGTTTTCCAATCGACCGCCGAAAGAGAAGTGCCCGCGAGCGGGATCTCAAAATCCATGCTGCTCGTTGGAGGGGGCAGATTGCCCACCACGAAAATGGGTCGAAACAGCACCTGGCCCACCTGCACTGTGGTGCTTTGTTTGCCCGAATTGATTGCGACGCTGCTCTGGCGGTCTGGCGGATTGACGGAAAGGGAAGTGTGAGGACCAGAGTTCGTCGAGCTGGCCGAAGCCTCGCTGCTCGAGCGATTCGTCTCCGTCGGTGCGCTTGGGGCCAACAGGGTAATCTCCCCGAGATCGGCTGCGATCTTCCCCACCAGCTCCAGATCGAACGGCTCACTGGTAACCACCGTGAGATTCGTAGAACCCACTTCAAGGGAACTGACAACCCGCAGGTGCAATGTGCCGCCGTCACGGACCATGTCACGAAACTGTACCCGTGAAAACCCCGGAGGGCTCAGCGCGGTCCCGTTAAACACATTGCACAGCGGCAGGGGCTGATTGCCATACCAGGCGCATACTTGCCGATGCCCCCAGGCAGCGTCTCGCCTCCTAAGACCAGCCAGCGATTCCGCCGCCGGACGGTCTCCGCGCTCAAAGTGTGCCGCGAGTTCGTTGCTGACGGCTGCGTTTGCGGCCTCCAGACTGCGCAGCTGCGCGTGGATTTCCGAAGTCACCACGAACACCGCGAACTGTCCGGCCAGACCGTAGAGCGTGATGAACGCCATGGCTACGAGAAGCACCGCCGGAATCACTCCAATGAACATATAAGTGACGATGAGACGGTTCCGCAGCCGCCACAGCACTTTCCTCTTGAGCCAACCAAAGCCGAGAAACGAAAACAAAATTCCCGAACTGACCGCCAGAAACGTCGCCCACCCACCCAGACTTGCGCCCCAGGAAGGCGCAAACAATGCCAGCAACCCGCGCAGCCCGAACAGGATTCCGCCCAGCGCCAGCAGGTACCATGCGATGCGTGCCGCACGGCTCTCTGGCCACAATCCGGCTAGCTGCAGCCTACTTCGCATTGTTGAGTTGGACCGCATGCTGAAGACTCGATGATTGCTCGTTATGACTACTACATCACCATCGCAGAAAATCTCGATTATAGACTTGACCCCAGCGCCCCGGGAGTCGGAGTTTGTTCGCTGGTTTAAATTCTAACCCGTAGTGAGGAGTGGGCCTTCGAGAAGCTCCCGTAGCGACAGCCACCCCGGCTGTCCCGGCCCGAGCGAAGCTCGACCGGCTTACCCAAATCAAGCCAGGTGCAACCGATCCACCACCAACTCCACACAGCACTTAGCATTCCCGCGATTCTCATTTAGAATCCTGTCGTGCCGAGAAACGCCCAAAGAAACGCTCTCAGAAACGTTCTCAGAAATTGGGGTTCGATCGCCGTCGCAGCTCTAGCCGCTTCCGTGTTCGCAGCGCGCACGGAAGCGCAGCAGCCGCCCGCGAATCCACCCTCGACTCAGCCGCAGGTAAAAGTGAATGTGCTGAATGTCTGCAGTCCGTCGGCCGAGGAGCAGAAGGAGATCGCCGCGGCCCTGGCGCGCGCTCCCAGACAACCCCTGTTCTCTGCCGACTTTGAGGTATCCCGCGGACGCTCCACCCTCAGCGATATGGCGAGCTTTCTGAAGCCTGGAGAAAGCGTGGCTCAATCCGACCAGGCTTCCGTCGCAAGTTACGTTCGCATCCGCCACGAGTTTTCCGTGCAGGCGCTGTTTTCAAGCGTGCAATATTCCTTCAGCAATGACGGGCAAACCATGGTCGAAACTCTCGTGCTGCACGTGCGCGACCCGAAAGACCTGATGTCGCTGTCGCTGGAAGATAGCGCTTCTTCGGTCAGCAGTGTCGAAGCCATGCTCACCTCGAACACTCCCGTAAACCGCGTGCGGCTGGAGCGCTTTGGCAAGTCTTCGCTGGCGCTGGCCCGCTGCTCCGCCCCAGAAGGTAGCCCCGCGCCTGATCAGAGCGCCTACGAGTCGCTATTCCGCGGCGCTTCGGAAGTACTGGCGAACTATCGCAGACTGCTGGGTGTGAAGACTACGGTGCCGGAGGAACTGGCGAAAATCGGCGGCGCGGCGAAAGCGAAAGCCACGCCCACCTCAAAATAGAAGGGCCAGCGCGAGACAAGACGGGAGACAAGAAAAGATTCGACCTCAAAAGCTTGTCGCGCGCAAACAATAAGTTACTGCTCCGGAAGCTACTATTCCGGGCTCGAAAGACCGAGTGCATCAAAACCCGAACCCAGCCATCTAATCTCCAGCCAGACAATCATTGTATGAGCGAAATATGAGCGAAACTCGCAACGTCGTCATCATCGGCTCCGGCTGTTCCGGACACACCGCCGCCCTGTACACTGCGCGCGCCAACCTGAAACCGCTGGTGATCGAAGGCCACGAACCCGGCGGACAACTTTCCCTGACCACGCTGGTCGAGAACTTTCCCGGCTTCCCCGAAGGCATTCTCGGCCCGCAGCTGGTCGAGAACATGCGCAAGCAGGCCGAGCGCTTCGGAGCCGAATACCGCATGGCTCATCTCACCAGCGTCGACTTAAGCAAGCGCCCATTTCTGCTGCACATCGGTGTGCATCAGGTTCATGCGCGGACCTTAATCATCGCGAGCGGAGCCTCTGCCCGCTGGTTGGGACTGCCGCACGAGCAGCAACTGATCGGACACGGCGTCTCTTCCTGCGCCACCTGTGACGGGTTTTTCTTTTCCGGCAAAGAAATTGTCGTCGTCGGCGGTGGCGATTCCGCTATGGAGGAAGCAATCTTCCTTACCCGCTTCGCCACCAAAGTCACAGTCATTCACCGCCGCGAAAATTTTCGCGCTTCCAAAATCATGCTGGAACGCGCGCAGCACAACGAGAAAATCCAGTTCCTCACCGACACCGTCGTGGAAGACGTCTATGACATCAACCACAAGGAAGTCACCGGACTGAAGCTGCGCAACGTGAAGACCGGCGAAGTCTGGGATTTCCCCACCAGCGCGCTGTTCCTCGGCATCGGCCACGTGCCCAATGCCAAAATGTTCGCCGACCAGCTCGATACGGACTCTGACGGTTATCTCAAAACTCACAACTACGTCTTCACGAAAGTTCACGGCGTCTACGCTTGCGGCGACGTTCAGGACCGCCGGTATCGCCAGGCCATCACCGCCGCCGGAACCGGCTGCATGGCCGCCATCGAAGCGGAGAAATTTCTGGAAGAGCACGGCAGCTGACCAGCTTGCACCGGCTAAACTCCCATCCCGCAAGCCTTTCAGGCGCTGGAGCCTGTACGTTCGCAAGAGGTTGGGTTTGCCTACGCCTCACAGCTGCACCCTCCCAGTTGTGATACAAATTTCTGTGACCTCGACGCGCGCCTCCGATATTTTTTCCTCCAACCTTTACTCTTGCTTTCCGTGTCTAGCCGGTGAGCCATGCTGAGAACGCTCTTCGTACGCCTATCGGAGAACCAGACTCTGCGCGGATTTGCGGAGCGTTCCGCTCTCGGTCGCCGAGTTTCCGGACGCTTCGTTGCTGGAACCGAAATCGCCGACGCCGTCCGCGCCACGCAAAGTGTGAATAAAGCGGGCATGAGCGTCAGCATCGATAACTTGGGAGAGAACGTCACCAATCCCGACGAAGCGCGTCACAGCGCCCGGCTCTACGAACAGATTCTCGACGCGATTGTCGCCAGCCAGCTCAACGCCAACGTCAGCTTGAAGCTGACTCACATGGGGCTGGACGTGGACGAACAACTCGCCCGCTCTCTGGTCAGCGGACTCGTCGCGAGAGCCGCCGCGATGCAGCCGCGTGGCTTCGTGCGCGTCGATATGGAAGGTTCGCCCTACACCCAGCGCACGCTTGATTTCGTTCACGAGTTGCACCGCGCGCCGGGAAACCAGGGAAGCGTCGGCGCCGTCATCCAGGCCTATTTGAAACGTTCGGAAAGTGACGTCGAAAAGCTGCTGAGCGAAAGCATTCGCATCCGCCTCTGCAAAGGCGCATACAAAGAACCGGCCAGCATTGCGTTTGAAAAAAAAGAAGAAGTCGACGCCAACTACGTCAAGCTGATGAAGATTCTTCTGAAGAGCGGCGTCTATCACGGCCTGGCCACGCACGACGCCAGCATGATCCGCCAGGCGCAGGCCTTTGCCACCAGCGAAAAAATCTCCCGCGACTCCTTCGAATTCCAAATGCTCTACGGCATCCGCCGCGACCTGCAGCAAAGCTTGGTGAAAGACGGCTGGCGCATGCGCGTCTACATCCCGTTCGGCACCGAGTGGTACCCCTATTTCATGCGCCGCCTCGGCGAGCGGCCAGCCAACGCATTATTCGTAGCGAGAAACCTGCTGCGCTCGTAACTTATCCCACCCGTTAAAAAGCGTGCGTGTCCATTTCTCGCGTTCTTTGTGAGAAGTGGTTCCCAGACGTCGAAACTGGTCGTGTTTGCCTACGCTGCCACGCAGAAACTGAGAGCTGAGAGCCCTTAGTCCTGCGGCGTCGGTTCCGCGCCACCCTCCGCCGGCGCCAGCGGCAAGCGGGTAACTTCGCGCAGGATTCCGAGTTCCTGAGGCGAGAACGTGCTCCTGAAGCGATCCGAATCGATCACCTGGTCGCGCTGCGCGGGAGGCATGGCCCGCAAATCGCGGATCGCACTTCTCACCATGCGCTGCCGGTCGGGCGGCAACTGCATCATCTGGTTATGAATCTGCTGCACACGCTGCTGCTGCTCTGGCGTCAGGCGCTGCCACGTGAACTTGCGGCTCCCCATGCGGTCCATCAACTGCAGCACGTGTTGCTGTTCCTGGGGCGGAAGACTCGCGAAATATCTGAGTTGTTGTCGCAACCGCCGCTGCTGTGCCGCCGGCAGGGAACGAAAGTGAGGGTCGTTCTGCAGCGCCCGCTCTTGCTCGCTGGGAGGCAAATCCTTGTGCTGCCGCAGCCAATCCCCGGCATGGCCCTGAGGTGGGCGAGGCACTGCCTGGTTGTGAGGTGCGGGATTTCCGGCAGGATGCGACGGAGCCTGCGCTCTAGCCACAGATGGATGGTAGGCGTATCTCTGGGCCAGGCACGATAGGGAAAGGGCGACAACGGCCACACTCGTAGCCAACCATCGCGTGATGTGTCTCGCGCGCTTCAAAAGGCCCCTGTTCCCCAATTTTTAGCGATCCAGCTAGACTGTTAAATGATCGTGACGAATCATGATCGTAACTAATCTCTAAGTACTGCCATCCTGAGCACGACGTTTTTTGCCTCGCGATGGACCCCTTGCAACTCGGCATAACCGGCGGTCCCAAAGCGGTTTCCAGCACGACCCTGAAGCTCCGCTCTTCAAATTTTGCCCGCCTTTATTGATCAACCGTATCCGGTTGCACCTGCAGATCATCAAGCAACTCCAGATCGGAATACTGCTCGTGGTTGCTCTCCAAAGCCTGCAAGTCGCCGACCGCCGTGCCCGGTTCCGCCATTCCGAAATTGTCGGACAGCGGGTTGCGGTCCGGTGAGCCTTCCCAGCCCCGAACAAAGAACATTCCCACACCCAATCCCATCAGCAAGGTCAGGGCGGCCGCCAGCACCGGACGCCGGAACCACTGCACCCAGCCCACCTGCGGCTTGGCTATTTCTTCCCGCAACCGTGCCTGCAACCGCACATCGAAATATGCCGACGCTTCCGGCGCCCGCCATTCATCGAGCAGCGCCATGGTCTTGCGGAACTCTGCCAGTTTCCCGCTGCACGCCGCGCAACTGGCCAAGTGCTGGCTCTCCACGGGATTCATCTCGTTCAATCCGGCGGATACGTCCGGAATCCTTTCACGCATTTCATCGCAATTCATAACTTCATCCCTCAACTCTCTTCGCCCCTTCAGGCTCGGCACTTTCTTAACTCCGGCCTTTTCAACTACGCCTCGGCAACTTCGCCGTTCGGGCATTCGCCGTTGGTTCCAATGACAAGTAACTTCTCATAAGAATTCTTTTAACTGGTCACGCAATGTTTCATAAGCCCGGAAGAGCAATGACTTGGTTGCTGATTCGCTCTTCTTCAGAACTTCGGCAATCTGCTTGTAATCCATCTGCTGATACTTGTGCATGATCACTGCCAATCTTTGCTGCTCGGGCAGGGCTTCCACTTTGCTGCGGATCGCCTGCAGCCTCTCCCGCTGCACCATGGCTTGCTCCGCCGTAAGCGCTCCATCGGGCAACTGCAGCGTAGTGGTGCTGCTGTCGTCGTTGGTCTCGTCGAGGCTCACGCTCACTTCCGGACGTTCGTGCCGAGTGTCGCGGGCGTGGTTCACCGCCAGGTTGGTCGCGATGCGATACAGCCAGGTCGTGAACTTGGCGCTGGCTTCATAGCTCTCCCGCGAGCGATAGACGCGCAGAAAAACTTCCTGCGCCAGATCCTCGGCCGCAGCCGAATTCCGCGCCATGCGGTACATGAAACTCACCAGCGGCCGGCGGTATTTCTGCACCAGATAATCGAAGGCGGACTGGTCCCCAGCCTTCACGCGCAGCATAACCTCCGCGTCGGTAGAAGATTCTCCGCCCGTCATCGCTGCGGGCAAACTGGCTGCTGCCTGCGGCCCCATAGCGGCCATCAGGATACCCCGATCCATGGCGGCAGTGCTCACATTAATTTCAACCCCGCCGCGGCCGGGAAGTTGCACACTTTCATCGTCGGGCGAACTAAGGGAAGTCCCTGCCAATGAGGAGGTTAGGGCGGATCGAGAGAGCTTGGAATCACCTAGCATGCAAAAAGGGGAAGCTCACCGAGGGCGACTCGCAGCCTTGCGCTCGGTTTCCTCCTGCTCGAGTGAGGCTACCATGCTCCATTCTCGGGTCATAATGCTGCCGGCCACGATTCTAGTGTACTGATCTAGTGTACTGATAAAGATCCGGATGTTACTCGTAAGTGATTGTTGACGCGGCACTTGCCAACTTTGGCCGAATGGTCCAAGATGTTGCCCTTGGCTATGGTGTCGCGCTCGGCCGAATCAGCACCCTAAAACCGAATCTGGAGCTTACCGTGAGCGTACCGTGTGTGAAACGCTGCCTTGTGTGGCTTGTCCTCGTCCGCTGTCTTGGTATTGGCGCCGCGGCACAAGGTTTGCCGGCTGCGCCCGAGCAGGCTGCAAGGAATGCGATCCGGCCGGAGGCCATTCGGGCTCATATGCGGTTCTTGTCGGACTCGCTGCTGCAGGGTCGAGCTCCGGGCACACCGGGCTACGAAATTGCCGCGCGCTATGTGGCCACTCAACTCGAAGCTGCGGGAGTGCGTCCTGCGGGGGTGAACGGAACCTGGTATCAAACCGTGCCGCTGCGCAAATCGGTGATCGACGAGGGCAAGAGTTCGCTGGTGCTGGTAAGTAAGAGCGGCGAGCAAACCCTGATTTCATTGAAGGATTACGTGCTCTACGGCGACTTGAATCGGACCGACGCCAGCGTGGAGGCTCCGGTGGTGTTCGTGGGATTCGGCGTAACCGCGACGGAACGTGATTATGACGACTACGCCGGCACCGACGTGAAGGGCAAAATCGTTGTGCTGCTCGACGGTGCGCCGGCAAAGTTCCCTTCTACGGTGCGAGCCTACTACTCCGACATCATCGTAAAGGGAAGGAACGCGGTGGCGCACGGTGCGGTGGGTTTCATGGACCTGATGACGCCGGAAGATCAGAAGCGCTATGCGTGGGACTGGGTGATGCCGCAGGTCCGAATGGGATACATGGAGTGGCTGGAGAACAACGGCAACCCGCACAACACGTTTGCCGAGCTCCGGGGCGGCGCGTTGCTCAATCAATCCGGAGCGGAAAAGCTGTTTGCCGGCGCCAAAGAAACTCTTGACCGAATTTTCGATGCCGCCCGGGCCAGCCGGCCGCAGTCGCTGGCTTTGCCAGTCATCGCCCGGATTCATGCGTTCAGTTCCCATACTTCGGCCGACAGCCCCAACATTATCGGCCAGGTCATGGGCTCTGACCCGGCGCTGCGCAACCAGTATGTGGTTTACACCGCGCACGTCGATCATCTGGGAATCTGTCCGCCGGTGAATGGCGACAACGTTTGCCACGGTGCGCAAGACAATGCATCGGGCACGGCGAGCCTGCTGGAAATCGCGCGGGTGTTCGCCAGACTGCCGAAGGCGCCACGACGGTCCATTCTGTTTGTTTTTGTTACCGGGGAGGAGATGGGCCTGCTCGGGTCCGACTACTTCGCGAACGTTCCCACTGTTCCGCGGAGTGCGATCGCAGCGAACATCAACATTGACGGCGCGCCCGGGCTGTTTTACGCGATGAAAGACCTGATCGCGCTCGGCGACGAACACTCCAGTCTGGAGCAGGAAGTGCAATCGGCCGCCAAGCGGATCGGTTACTCCCTCAGTCCGGATCCCATGCCGGAGGAGAATTTCTTCGTCCGCAGTGACCAGTATTCCTTCGTTCTGCAGGGCATTCCGGCGGTCAATATCGAGGATGGGATACAGAGCGTCGATCCAAGAATAGATGGATTGAAACTGCAGAAAGAGTGGATGGTGACGAAGTATCACACTCCGCTCGACAACATGGATCAGGATTTCGACTACGACTCGGCGGCGAAGGCCGCGGGAGTCAACTTCCTGGTCGGCTATGATGTGGCGCAGCAGGACGCCACGCCAACCTGGAACAAGGGCGACTTCTTCGGAGACAAATTCGGCGCGCGGCACACCGCCGAGGGCTCCCGCTAGTCGCGACCGAGAATAACGCGGCGCTTTTTTGAATTTGCGACGATTTTGTCGTCGTACACTGTTTTGTTTGCAGCATCGACATTTGGCAACTTCGAAAAAGTCACAAACTCTGAGCGAAGTCGAAGGGAACCTTACGACGGCCGATCCTGTTGATGGCGTGGACGGGAATGCCGGTGCTTCCCGCCGTGGGGCGTTCCTCGCGTCCGTACAACCGATGTCTGGGGTTCGTAAGGTCCCTCCGGAGCCCGCGCGCGAGTACGGCTCGTAAGGAAGGTCGGATAAAGTGGGCTGAACTACCGCAGCTTCCCGCGAAGCACGGTGATCGACCCGGCTGGGAGTGTGTACATGCCATCGGTCGTGGCAGCAATCGTGATGTTCTTATCCTCAGCAGGGGTGTTGCAATACTGCACAAGAGCTACAGATCCGACGAAAGGATGGCTGACGTGCTTGTCATCCTCAATGACGAGATGAACCGGGTGAGCCGCATTCAAATCGTGGTTAATCAGCATTAACGACCAGTTCCCGTCGGGACGTTTGACAGTGTATGAGGTAACCACGGTCCGATCGGCAGCGTCCTTAAGGTCGGCCGAGGCGGGGAAAATCTTGTTGGCTCCCGCGCTGTGCTGCAACCATTCGAAATTAATGATGTGTGCGGAAGAATAGGGAGTATATGCAGGCGTGCCATACGCCCCGCCGCCATCAGCGCCACCGTTGGCGCTGAGGTTCCCGCGACCACCGGCGCCATTATTG
>Ga0209006_10001129_pt1 | contig 24325 bp, 26 predicted proteins | sample JacPin_JW_Ref_O2_FD_188567 | JGI IMG/M metagenome (GOLD analysis project Ga0209006, IMG submission 188567) | Forest soil microbial communities from Algoma, Ontario, Canada - Jack Pine, Ontario site 1_JW_Ref_O2 (SPAdes) (version 2) | ecosystem: Environmental > Terrestrial > Soil > Boreal... | reverse complement strand
AAATCGCTATGATCGCAGGATTCGCTATCCTCGGATTGCTGCTCGCCTTGAGCGCGTGTTCCAGCGAGTCCGCAAAACCGGCGCTCATCGGTGTCCCCAACTCGCCGGCGACCACACAAACGCCGATAGCGAATCAAGCTCCTCTGAACGATTCGCAAGTTCTAAGCGCGGCTGTTGCGGATGTTCCCGCGAAAAAGACACCCAGAAAGCGTCCTGCGAACGTGACTTTCAACGACACCAATTATGGCGTTTCGTTCCTTTATCCCCGTAAATACTCGTTAAGCTCGGGCGACAAACTTTCGACCGATCTTACAAGCGGGGATAAAACATCCGTCGAGAAAGAATCAACTAACCCGGCAACCACCGCCTCGATGAACTTCGTCCAACCTGGCGGAGTTTCAATTGCAACCGTCGCCCTGCCCCCCAGGTCCTATCCCGGAACCGATTTTGCATCCGCATTCTTCAACGTCAACGTAAATCACAACGTCTCCGAGCAGGAATGCTCGCATTTCGCCTTCGTTGATACGCGCAACGCCGATTCCGAAGCCATCGACGCAGAAAAAGTCCAGGTCGGATCGTCGGATATAACCATGACATCCGACTTCTCCGCGAGCGCCGTAAAACAGTCTGAAACTCAGTACGACCACGCCTACGAAAATGGAGCCTGCTACGAGTACGTCCTCGGATTAGGCACCCAGGGATACGGCTCCAACAATGACATTGAACATGTCAATCGCGACGAAGTATTCGGCAAATTAGAGAAGATTCTGGCTACCGTGAAAGTCAGTCCAGTCGAGGAACCTGTCGCAGAGCAGTCCAAAGTGAACATTGCCAGCGGTAAGGAATAAAATACGCAATAAGTAAAGAGAGTAGTTCGGCCACGCCAACTCGTGCGTGGCCTTTGTTTTTTTGCATCTTTGCTAACCAAGCAAACATCTCAAAGCCTGTCCGAGTGTCGAAGTCCTGCCGCTTACGGAAAAATTCAATCAAAAGGATAATGAGTTTGCTATGAAGATAAAAGTTCAACGCGTTGCTATCGCTGCGGTCATCGCACTCGCAAGCGTCTCGGCATTTGCCCAGTCCACGTGGAATATCGACCCGGCGCATTCAACTGCCCAATTTACGGTTCGCCACCTGGGGATATCAAATGTCACCGGCAGTTTCACCAAGGTGTCAGGCACCGTCGTACTGAACGACAAAGACGTCACGCAATCGCAGGTCGCAGCGAGCATCGATGTTAACTCGGTAGACACCCGAGTCGAGGCGCGCGATAAAGATCTGAAGAGTCCGAACTTTTTTGACGTTGAGAAGTATCCGAGTATCGAATTCAAGTCCAAGAAAATTACGGGCAGCGGCGGCAAATTGCAAATCGCCGGCGATCTCACCATCCACGGCACCACGCGCGAAGTGACGCTCGATGTCGACGGGCCTACGCCTGAGCTAACCGATCCGTGGGGCAATGCGCGCCGTGGAATTTCGGCCTCCACCAGCATCAACCGTAAGGATTTCAATCTGCTTTACAACAAGCTGCTTGGAACCGGCGAAGCGATGGTTGGAGATACAGTCAAGATTCAGATCGACGCAGAAATAGTAAAGAAGAAGTAGCGCAACGCATTATTGAAAAGTTGAAGAGTTGAATGGCTGAAGAGTTGAATCATTGAGGCCCGCCCTCGTTTTCAATGATTCAATTTTCATGATTCAAAGCACAAAGTGCCAATGACTAAGTCTCTCGCGATATGATTGGTTTGTGGTGACTGACCGCGTCGCAAAAAACAAACTACAAATACTGCATGCCAGCAAGCTGAACGATCTTCCTTGGCTTGTCCACGGCTTCTCCACGCGGCACGCTGGGGTGTCCCGCGTGTACGGCGGAAAAGTTTTGAATCTCGCCTTCACCAAAGAAGACTCCCGCACGGCCGTCGAGCGCAACCGCGAACTGTTTCTGAAGGAGCTGGGTGTAGCAAGTGGACGAAAGAACTGGCCACTAGTCTCGCTGCGGCAAATCCATTCAGATTTGATCCATCGAATCGACGCCGTGCCCGAACATCCAATGGTTGGTGACGGACTGGTGACAGATACTCCGGGCCTGATTATCGCGATCCAGACCGCCGATTGCCTTCCCATTGTTCTCGGGGACCGCAAGCAGCGAGCGGTCGGCGTGTTTCATGCCGGCTGGCGCGGTACGGTGAAAAGAATCGTTGAAAAGGGTGTGGGCGAAATGCGGCTGCAGTTTGGCAGCAATCCACGAGATATCTCAGCCGTAATTGGCCCGGGAGTGCATGGCTGCTGCTACGACGTGGGGGAAGAAGTGCGCACCAGGTTCGAAACACAGTTCGCTTATGCCGGCAGCTTATTCCGTGAAGTGAAGGAGTCAGACCCGGTGCGCGAGAAATATCCCTTGCTGTTCTTGACAGCGCGCGCACCAGGTCACAGCGAGTTGCCAGTGAAGCTTTTTCTCGACCTGGTGGAGGCGAACCGGCGACAGTTGCTGGATGCCGGCGTTCTCGCGAAGAACATCGACACATCAGCGCCATGTACGGTGTGCCACACAGAGACGCTATTCAGCTTTCGCGCCGAAAAAGGCGTGACCGGTAGAATGATGGCCGCCGCCGGCGTTCGCCCCAGCCAATGAAGTCAGAGAAACTAACGGCTTACTCCATATCGAATAACAAAATTTCCGCTTCCGTGACGGCCTTGACCTTCAATTGTTTTTCGTCGCTGATGGCTGCGCCGTCCCCCGCCTGCAATCGCTGGCCGTTCAATTCGAACTCGCCTTTGGCAACCTGCAGCCATGCGTAACGCTTGGCAGCCAGTTGCTGTGTCACTTCTTCTTCGGGTGCCAGCAAAGTCACGAACAGTTTGGTGTCCTGGTTGATTTTCACGGAACCGCCAGCACCGTCGTTGGAGGCAATCAGGCGAAACCTTCCCCGCTTCTCCGTTTCGGCGAAACTCTTCTGCTCGTAACCGGGTTCGTGTCCTTGCTTGTCGGGAAGAATCCAGATCTGCAGCATATGCACCGGGTCGCTCGAAGATGGATTCACCTCGCTATGCCGGATTCCTCGACCCGCACTCATGCGCTGACCGTCACCGGGCAAGATCACGGATCCCGTACCCAGACTGTCTTTATGCTCGAGCTTGCCCGAGAGGACATAGGTAATGATCTCCATGTCTCGATGAGGATGCGTGGGAAAACCGGAGCCCGGCGCGACCCAGTCTTCGTTGATCACCCGAAGCGAGCGGAAGCCCATCCATTTGGGATCGGAGTAGTCGCTAAAACTAAAGGTATGGCGCGTCTTCAGCCAGCCGTAATCGCCGCCGCCTCGTTCATTGCTGCGTCGAATGGTCACCATAAGTGGTCCCTCCATTATTAGTCGTTGCAACGACTAATATCAGTTTAGATGTCCTGTAGGCAACAACGATTCAACGGGTGCTATTCTGCCGTCTGGCTGGTGGTGTTCACCACCCCTACCTATGGCATATCGGGTTGTTTCTTTCACCATGGCTCAAGTGCGGCAAGGTGCGCTGGCATTTCAGCGAGAACTCGGCGCTATCCACAGAGAGCGCGCCGAAATCAAGGTGTATTCGGTTAGCCCGTTCGACCTTGATGAACGGCGCAAGATGAAGAATCGCTTTGGCGGCGACATTGTGTACTTCTTTAACGAAGCGGCGTGGCAGGAAGGCGAGGCGCTCGGTCTGAAACTCCATCCAGCGGGCGAAATCGCGGAGAGTGAACTGCCGCAGAGGCGAACGGTGGTAGTCGGCACGCCCGAATCGTCAAAGGCCGGAACCAGGCTGAGTTAAAGTCCCACGGGCCAAGCAGTCAGTCTTTGCTGCCCTTCCTGGATGAAGAAGACGAAGAGTCGGATTTCGGCTTGTCGTCTTTTTTGCTGTCTTTTTTCTCTTTGCTTTCTTTGGAGTCTTTAGAGTCTTTCGCGTCTTTCGAATCCTTGCTGTCTTTCCCGTTGCCATCATTACCCGATTCCGAGGAAGACGACGAAGAAGAAGACCCCCCTGAGCTCCCTTTTTTCGCGTAGTCGGTAACGTACCATCCGGATCCCTTGAACTGCACCGCCGGAGCCGGGATCACCTGCTCGATGACCCCGCCACACTCAGGGCACTTTTTTGGCTGCTTGTCAGAAAACTTCTTGATTTCTTCGAAACGGTGTCCGCACTTCTTGCACAGGTATTCGTAGAGAGGCATGTGTGAGTTGATTCTAGAGGTGATGATTGATCTGCGTCAATTTCACAGAACCCAGCGACGCGAGCTCAGATGAATCCACAGACGAAAAGATAAAGAGAGGGAACGATGAAGGCACTATGGATTTAATGCGTACACGTGTTGCAGTTCATCGATTCTCGCGGCCGTAATCCTCTTCAAACATTCCGAATGAATTGAGGGTTGAATCGATCCGCCAGCATATCGCGCCGCTGCCGCATCGCAGTTGGCATCGCGGTATTTGACCCAGGCGCGCTGCACTGTCCGCAAGCGAGCCTGTCCAGCAGCATCTTGCTTCTTCAGAATCCCCGAATAAGTCTGATTCAGCTTTTTGTCCACTTTCTGGTAGGCATCCCCCAGACACTGATTAATTTCCATCTGTGTGTTGGCCTGGCTGCAATTGGCATCGGCGGCTTCTGCCGAGCTCTCAGTCTTCTGGTCAGTCGCGAACACGGGTGCAAGCACCAGCAATAAAAAAATAAGCCGACTGATCATAAGCGTCTGTTTAACGTTCTTTCTACTCGGATTCGTTCCTATGACAGAGGCCGAGTTCTTCGCCGCTCCTCAGCGTTGCAACAGGTCCACCGGTTCCTTCACATCGTGGACACGAAAATACTTCGCCAACGCCGGATACCTGGCGGCAACCGCTTCATACATGGCATAAGCCACGTTGCGATAGGAACTGTGTCCGGCTGGCGTGGTACGCAACTCAGAAATGTAGACGGCCTCGCCGAAATCCATCTTAAACAAGGTGCGCTTACGAAAAGCCAGTGGAATCGCATACTGGGCATTTTGCCCGGCTTCTTCTTCCGCGGAAGCAGAAATTCTTCGCACTGCATCGTCCGTGCGCCTCATCACCGATTCGTAATCCGAGCGGACGCCGGCAGCCTCAACTTCGGGCGGCGTGTCGAAACCGTGTACGGTAGTGAAATCCTGCATGATCTGGGCGCAGCGACGATGGCGGTGCATGTCGCGGAATCCGCCGATGTCCATGAGAATATCGAAACAGAACTGCTGTCCTGCAGAAAAAGGACGCGGCATCTCGTCGTGACGTCCGCGATGGCGCAATCCAAGATCGATGATCTCGCGGCGCCGCGCTTCTCCGGACGCTTCAACACGGTCGCGAATCTGCCGGTAAGAGTAATGACAGTGACCGTACAGCAGCGTGGTGGCGATTTCGATCTCGAGCGCATCGTTAGCTTGAGATTCCTTCGCGCTATGATCGTTGTCGATCAAATCGACCAGCGGCGCTGGCTCGATCGCCGCATCATGCATCAGATCAGCGGCGGCCTGCTGCAGTTCGCGGCGAGTTTCAATTTCGTAGGCGTTAGGGTCGGCGTACTTTACCAGCGTAGGCGCGACCCGCACCTCGCGCAACAGCTCGCGTTCGGCGCGCTCGGCCAGTTCCGGTGAAATGGTACGGATCTCTTCCACCAGCGAGCGCAGCGATTCCTCATTGGCGTTATACGCCGGAGAAATGGCAGCTTGTTTCAGCAAAGCTCCCAGGTTCCGGACTTCTCGATGCGGCTGCGACAGCAGGTGAGCAACCTGGTTTTCCAGTGTGCGAGCGTTAACGATCTCCCCCAGCGAAGTGTTAGTCGACAGCGGCAAGAGATAGCGCGAGATATCGAAAGCGCGGGCGCGCAGCGTGCGCTCATACCCATCCTGCTTCATTTCTGCCGGACGCGGGGTGATGCCCACCAGATACTCCAACGTCCTCTGCGAAACTTTTTCGTAGGCCCTAAATAACGCCTCAATCGTGTCCCGATACAGAGCCTGCGACGCCCCAGTTTCAAACTTCGGCGTGTGGTAGCCACTTTTCCTGAAATCCTGATAGCGAGTCGAACGCTCCTGGCCATCCCAGCGCTGCTCATCGGCAACGATAATCGCGGCCAGTATAGAGAGCCGCTCGATAGCGAGCGCGATGTGCGCCAGGTCGGCGATGGAGCGGTGGCCGTACTGGAAATAGAAAGTGTTGAGAAACTTTTCCGCCTTTTGGGTGGTGATCTCCCGGAGCGACTCCTTCATGGAAAGCGCAGATCGCGAATATTTCGCCATGGCATAGGCCTGGATTTCAGGCTCAACGCCATAAACGGCGAATACTTCCACCGAAGGTTCAGGAGCAGAGACGGGGCGTGGGGTAGCCGGCTCGGAAATTCTGGGTTCAGTTGAAGTTACTTCTGCCATGGGAGTGCAGAAATCTTAACCGTCCGGTGCGTCGCGCGCAATTACCTGAATGGGGAATAAAGTTGAGATCGAAGTTCTCCAAATATAGAGTGCAAGATAAAGAGTGCGAGATCGCGTGGCAAACTCAGCCAAAGACCGACAAAGCGAGCACAACGGGATCGATCTGATTCAAGTGACGCTCCCTGAACACGTCGAACAGGTTCGTGCTCTATTCCTGGAATACGCCGGATCCCTGAGCTTCAACTTGTGCTTTCAGAGCTTCGACGCGGAACTCAATGGCCTTCCCGGCGCGTATGGTCCGCCACATGGAAGACTGCTGCTCGCACTGGACGATGGGCATCCCGCGGGCTGTATCGCGCTGCGCAAACTTGAATCGGGAATCTGTGAGATGAAACGGCTCTACGTGCGGCCCGGTCATCGCGGCCAAGGCCTTGGCCGGGTATTGACAGAACGTTTGCTCGCCGAGGCGCGGGCCATCGGCTACCAGCGCATGCGTTTAGATACGGTCGAATCGGCCATGAAAGATGCCATCGCACTCTATCGCAGATTGGGCTTCCAGGAAATTGCGCCGTACTCTTCCATCCCCATCGACAGCGCGCTCTGGATGGAACTAGTGTTGTAGAACGCCGCTGCCGGAATTTTCAACCGTGCGCTTCAGGACGGCTGCGGACGGTCGCGCGGATTTCGCGCCACCCGGCGTCTCAACCTTCGCGTCCGCCGCTGCAACTTCAGGCAGGGCATGGCCAAGAACGACGATATCCACGCGCCGGTTCATGCCGCGGCCTTCCACTGTCAAGTTTGGCGCCACCGGATGATATTGGGCATATCCGGCGGCGCTCAAAAGATTCGGGCCGAATCCGTTGCGCACAATCAGGAGTCGCACAATTTCGGTTGCCCGTGATGTGGAAAGCTCCCAGTTGGAGGGAAATTGCGCAGTGTGTATGGGGGCATTGTCCGTGTGACCTTCAATGCGCAGCCGATAGCCATGCTGGTGCAGCACCCCGGCGATCCGGTCGAGTGCGCCCTGTGAACCAGTTTTTATTTGCGCTGAGCCACTTTCAAAAAATCCAACCTCGCGCAAACTGATCACCAGTCCGTCGGGTTCGCGGCGCATGGCCACCTGTTTAAGTTCGATTTCCGACGCCAGCGTGGATTCTAATTCCGCCTGTAACTTGGCCAGATCTCCATTTTCCGCGCTCGAACTCATCGAACCATTTGGACTCGACGCGACTCTGCCTAAACTTGCTGTGCGTTCGGCGGTTTCGATGCCCTGCACGTTGCTGAAGGGCATGGGATCGGTGACATCGATCGGAATTTCCGTACTCGAAGCCTGAAAAACTCCCATTTCCTGGAAAGCGACTTGAATGGCCAGCGCCAGCTTTCCCACTTTTCTCTTATCGACCTGCGACGAAGCGTAGAGCACGACGAAGAATGCAAACAGGAGCGTAATAAAATCGGCATACGAAACCAGCCAGCGTTCATGATTCGCGTGCTGGCGGGTTCGGCGGCGGCGTCTCATACCCCGGCAGGCTCTTCAACCGGGGCGGTCTTGTCCGCAGCGGTCACAAACCCGATCAGTTTTTCTTCGAGTATGCGAGGGTTCATCCCTTCAAGAATCGAGACTACCCCCTCGATCGTCATCTCGCGGATGATCTGCTCGTCGCGGATGCGAATCTTCAGTTTGCCCGCCGCCGGCAATAGAATTAAATTCGCGGCGCCAACTCCGTAGAGAGTCGCTACGAAGGCCACGGCGATGCCTTTTCCAACTTCGTCGATTTTGTCGAGGTGCTGCATCACCTGGATCAATCCCAGCACCGCTCCGATGATGCCGATCGTGGGAGAAAACCCTCCCGCCGATTCAAACAGCTGTGGAATTTTCTCCTCTCGTTCTTCTTTGTTATCCAGTTCCAGCTCCATGATCTTGCGCAGTTCCTGCGATTCAGTTCCGTCGACGGCCAGCATCAAAGCCCGCCGCAGAAAAGGTTCCTGTACCGTAGCCAGTTCCTTGTCCAGCGAAATAATGCCTTCACGCCGTGCCTGGTGCGCATATTTCACCAGTAATTCGATCGTCGCCTGCGCGTTCTGCACCGGCTCGACGAATACTGTCACCAGCCGCCGGAACGCGCTCAGTGCAACCGGTAGTGGATATTGAATAAGGACCGCGCCGAGCGTCCCGCCAAAGACGATCATCGCGGCGGTTGGCTGCAGCACCTGGCCGATATTTCCGCCCTCCAGCATCAAGCCCAGCAGAATGCCGCCGATCGCCAGCACCAGACCGCCGAGAGTTGCCTTATCCACGATGAATTCCTATTTCTCGCCGGCTGGGTATGCGTCGTTGTTTTTTTCGACGTTTTTCTGAACCACCGGCGGAAGGGCGGAGCGGTTGTCCCACCAAAGCATGATTCCCTGCAACACCGAGCGCCTAAAATTAATGACCCGTTCCAGAACGTCCTGCGCACTCTCCCGCACCACAATCTTTTCTCCGTTCACCAGCGTGATAACGGTGTCCGGAGCCTGTTCGACAAACTTGATCAGATCCGAATTGACGGCCAGCGGGTTGTTGTTGAGGCGGGTGAGCTGGATCATGTAGGGCTCCTCTGGCGCTCCTTGTTGCCTGATTTCTGGTTGGTTTTGGTTCGGGACCGAAGCAAGCCCCACCACTTATATGTCTTCATCAATAAAGATCGGCAGGATCGGAGCAGAAACCGCAACCCGCCGGGAAAAAGGCCAATTACTTCGGGGCTACGTCCGCCGGTGCTTGCGAAAATCAAGGCCGTGCGCGCCAAGCCGATGAACCTGAGTGAAACGCAATTGGGTTCCGCAGGACGAAACGGAAACGAGCTCCGGGAAGATTGCGGGGACGGCTCCCAGGATCGGAACCAACAGGAGCAACTTCAATGGCACTTACAATTCTAAGTAATAGCGCTGCGATCGCTGCGGAAAACCAGCTCAATATCACCAGCAATAATCTCGCCTCCACTCTCGAACAGCTCTCGTCAGGCTCGCGCATCAATACCGGCGCCGACGATCCTGCCGGCCTGGCCATCGCCAACGGGTTGGAGGCTAACATCACCGCCTTAACGCAATCGGCCAGCAATGCCACCGACGGCGTCGGCGAACTGCAGGTTGCAGACGGCGCACTCTCTCAGGTCACCACGCTCCTTAACCGCGCCGTAACCCTGGCCACCGAATCGGCAACCGGCACAGTCTCCAATTCGCAGCGCGTCGCCCTGGACGATGAATACACCTCGATCAAAGCCGAAATCAACAGCATCGGATCCACGACCAACTACAACGGTGGGCAAGTATTCACCGCCAATACTCTCAACGTCTTCTTGAGTGATGGCAGCGCGACCGGAAACAGTCTGATCGGTGTCGCCACCGGCGTGTTGTCCTCCACCAGCCTCAGCCTGGGCGGAGCGACCAATGCCACGGCCAGTTTGACCGAGACAGCGGCCGTTCCCGCCGCCTCCGCAACCGCTGCGCTTACGGGAGGCAACTTCGTCGGCGCCACGGCGGCCACCGATTTGTTGACCGGCGCAGCGTTTACCGCCTCGGCTGCTGCTTCCGGTACCCTCACTTCCGACGGTACCGCCCCCGCGAACGGCGATACGGTCACCGTTGGCGGCCAAACCTATACTTTCGCAACGACACTCACCGCCAGCACCACTGCCAACCAGGTCCTGATCGGCGGCAGCGCTGCCATTTCCATCGCCAACCTGGTCAACGCCGTCAATGGCAACCTGGCTGACGCTGCCGGAAGCGGCGCGGCGGGCTTTGGCACAGCCACTGTCGCCAATGCGTCAGTCACCGCCGCGGGCACCAGTGGAACCGTAGACACTTTCACCGCAAAACAGAATGGCGTTGGTGGCAACGCGGTCGGCATCGCCGCCACGGGAGCCACGCTTACTGCTTCCGGCGCGGATCTTGCTGGAGGCACGGCCGGCGCTACGGTCACCATCGGAGGCAAAACTTACACCTTCGTCGCCGCCCTTAGCAATACTCCGACTGCCAACGAAGTTGTTTCCACCAGCGAAGCCACAGGGCTCGCGAACCTGGCAGCAGCCGCGAATGGTGCAGCCGGTGCGGGATCACTCTACGGAACCGGCACCACCGCTAACGCAAACGTTTCCGCGGGAACCTCCAGCGGGACCACGCTGCTCTTTTCGGCCAAGGTCGGTGGTACGGGCGGCAACGCCATCACTGCCGCAACCTCTGGCGGTGGAGGCACTTTTGCTAGCGGCACTCTAACCGGCGGCGCCGCTGGAGACACCATCACCATCGGTGCCACTACCTACGACTTCGTCAACGCTCTTAGCGGAGCTGCCAACGAAGTCCTCGTCGGCTCGGAAGCAACCTCTCTGGCAAACCTGGCCGCTGCGGTCAATGCCACATCGGGCGGTGCCGGAGTCACCTACGGAACCGGAACCGTCGCCAATGCTTCCGCTTCCGCCACTGCAACCACAACTTCCGCAACTTTCACCGCGCTGACTGCCGGCACCGTTGGCAACAGCGTCGCTTCCACATTAACCGGCGGAGTTGGCACCTTTGGTGGCTCCACTTTCTCAGGCGGCGCGGCAGCGATTGCCGGAGGGGTTGCAGCTGCCGGCGATACGGTCACCGTCGGCACGCAAACCTATACCTTCGTGGCCGCTCTCAACAGCACGCCGACCGCGAACGAGGTCCTGGTCGGACCCAGTGAAGCCGCCAGCTTGACGAACCTGGCCAATGCCGTCAACGCCGGCAGCGGTTCGGGTGCCACCTACGGCAGTCCGACCGTCGCCAATACCTCGGCGACGGCAATCGCCACCGCAACTTCGGTTGGTTTTACGGCCATCAACAACGGGACGACCGGTAACTCGCTCGTTTCCACTGAAACCGGAGCAGGTAATACCTTTTCCGCGGCAACGTTTGCCGGGGGCGCGGCTGGATCGGTGAACGATTTGTTAAGCCAATCCGACGCGCAAGCAGCACTCCAGACGATCAACAATGCGGTTGCGGTGGTTGCCGCACTCCGCGGCAGTATCGGTGCAACCGTCAACCGATTGCAAGCTGCGTCGAACGTCATCACCAACCAGGTGCAGAACCTGACCTCCGCGGAAAGCGACGTCACGGCAGCCGACATCCCGACCGCTGTAGCCAAGCTGACGCAGTACTCAATTCTGGAACAGACCGGTATCTCCGCGCTGTCCCAGGCCAACCAGCAGCAGCAGTTAGTGCTGAAATTATTGCAATAGTCGAACTGTTTCGGCAGCGGAGGCGGGTAACCGCCTCCGGCTGCGTTATCCGGAGTAGTGCGCCATGAGCATCGCACCGATAGAAGGTATTTCCGCAACCAGGGCTGAGCAGGTAGAGCAGGCCAGCGTCGGCTCGGGAAACTCCCAATCCCGTCCTGAGCCGTCGGCCCCGACCGTTTCGGGCAACTCCCCGGAACAGGAATCTTCCGTCGCGAAAAATGCTCGGTCAACCTACGAATTGCCCGTCGATGTCGTCGAAGTGCATCAGGATCCTGACATTAAGAACCAGATAATCGTTCAGTATCTCAACCCCACTGGTGGTGTCATCATGCAGGTCCCCAGCACCCAAGAACTGAATGTCGAAAGAGGCATCGCTCAGGAATTCCAGGAGTCGGCTAAATTGCGCGCTGTGGGAACCGCCCCAAACTCCGGAAGCGAAGGAGAAAACAAACGTGGGAATTAGCTTTAACACCGCAAGTTTGCTCAACGGAAACGGCATTGACGTAAACGATGTGGTCTCCGAAATCCAGGCCGCACAAAGCGGCCAGTTGACCGTTTGGCAACAGGACCAGACCACCCTGCAAACCCAGGCCACAGCCCTCAACGGCATCAATACTGATTTATCGAATCTCGCGACCGCCGTCACCGGACTGAGCACCGGCGCGCTCACGGCCGTGACCGCTTCTTCATCCGAGTCCGCCATCGCGAGCGCAACCGCTCAAACCGGAGCCACCGCTGCCAACTACAACATTGTCGTAAACGGACTGGCCACCACTGGAACGCTTTACACCGACTCCATCGGGAGCGCCAATACTTCGATTCTTCCCACCGGCCAATCCACCGGAGACTTCGCCTTTCAGATTGGGGGATCGAGCGGTGCGACCGCCGATATCGCCATCACTGCGGGCAGCAACGATACTCTGACTACGCTCGCCGCGTCGATCAACGCGCAAAGCGCCGCTAAGGGCTGGAACGTCACAGCCAGCGTGGTCAGCGATGCCAGCGGCTCTCGTCTGGCAATCTACAGCCAGTCGACAGGCAGCCCCGGAGCGCTGGCGGTCACCAACAACACCACCAGTCTGGTGTTTGAACCGCCCGTGGGTGGAACCGATGCGGAAATCACCATCAACGGCATCCCCTACGCCAGCACCAGCAACACCGTGACCGGAGCGATCCCCGACGTCACTCTGACCTTAACCAGCGCCGATTCCGCCACCCCCGTACAAATCTCGGTGGGCCCCAACGTAAATCAAGTCACCAATTCCATCGACAATTTTGTCACCGAATACAACACCGTCGTCGGGGACATCAACTCTCAGTTCACCGTGAATGCCGCCACCAACTCCGAGGGACCGCTTGGTGCCGACACCTCGCTGCGGATTCTCCAGTCCAGCCTTTTGTCCGACATTACCTACGCCACCACCGACGCCACCTCGCAAAGCAGTGGCATCACCAATCTGGCATCGCTCGGCATCACCCTGAATAACGACGGCACTCTTTCCGTAAATTCTGCCGCGCTTACCAGCGCTGTAACTTCGAATCCGTCAGCCGTCGAAAATTTCTTCCAGAATTCCAGTTCCACCGGATTCGCCGACAATCTCACCGCCAGCCTCAACCAGCTTACCGATCCCGCGCAAGGCATTCTCAACAGCGATCTTAACGAGAACCAAACCGAACAGAACGCCCTCACCACCGAGATCACCGATTTTCAAAGTCAACTCGCGACCCAGAAAATAGAATTGGATTCGCAATTCAGTCAGGTCAACGCCAATCTTGAGGAGTATCCCTTCCTGCTCCAGGAAGTCACGCAGGAACTGGGATCCATTTCCTCCAGTTCTAACACCCCCACCTCGACCACCAGCACCAATACCACCCCCACGTCCGGGGAAAGCACAGGCTAATCGAAAGGTCATGGATCATGAATATTCGAGATTCATATCGCGAAGGGACAGTTCGCGGCGCAAATCCGGTTCAACTGGTGATTCGACTTTACGAACAACTGATCGAAGACCTTCGGCAGGCGGAAATCGCCACCGAGCAGAACAAAATTGAGGAGCGAACCAAGCGTATCAAGCACGCCATCCTGGTCGTCGGACATCTGCAGTCGCCGCTCGACTTTGAGAACGGTGGCCAGGTTGCCAACGATCTGGATCAGTTTTACGACCGCTTGCGGCAAAGTATGATTCAGGTGCAATTTTATCCATCGAAGCCCGGCGTCCGTCAGCTCATCACCGATGTGCTCGCCGTTCGAGAAGCCTGGATTGAGGTGGACCGGCTCGAAAACGCCTCACCCGGCCCCTCCCCTGCGCACCTCACTGAAACCCACTCAGCAACCGTTTCCGCCTTCGATCCCTACGCGGAGCCTCAAAGCGGACGCATGGACTGGAACGGTTAATGCCGCCCGATCCCCTCGAAACTCTACGTCAGGTCAATGAGAACCTTCGCTCTGCCCTCACCGGTCTCCGTCCCGAACGCCGACACTGTTCTTCCATCCGGCCGCAGGATTTTTCCGGCATCCTGCAACAGATTCTCCGTGTCGCCGAGTGTCTCCGCAATCCCCACTCTTCCAGAGCAACCGCTGCCTTCGAAAATGAACTGCTCGACTATCGCGGCAACCTCGAAGCATTCCGCCGCTTCCTTCCCGACCTGCAGATTCGCATGCTCGCCGAAAGGTCGCGGCTTGAAACCGCACGCAGCCACGTCGCAGCCGCCGCAGCCTGGGCCCGAGTCAACAAAAAGACGCTCTGACTCCTCCGCTTATCGCTCGGGTAAACTGGTTCCACGTGGAATTGACCGACCAACTTGGATTTCAATTTCGCCCCCCGGAACGCCGTGTCTGGACCGTCCGCGCCCTGGTGTCGGCCGTGCGTTCGCACATCGAGCGCGAGTATTCCGATTGTTGGGTGGAAGGCGAAATCTCCAACCTGCGCATCCCCGATTCCGGCCATTTGTATTTCACTCTTAAAGAAGAGAGCGCCCAGATTCGAGTGGTAATGTTCCGCTCCTCGGGCAAGCTCTTGCGCTTTCGGCCGGACAACGGAGTCAGTGTCACCATTCGCGGCCGCATTACCGTCTATGAAGAACGCGGAGAACTCCAGATCTCCGCCGAATTCATGGAGCCGAAAGGTGCCGGCGCCCTCCAGTTGGCATTCGAGCAGTTAAAAGCGAGGCTGCAGGCGGAAGGCTTGTTCGAGGCTTCGCGAAAAAAACCGATTCCACCCCTGCCGCACAAGATCGGAATCATCACTTCGCCGCAGGGCGCAGCCTTGCAAGACATTCTTAATATCCTGGCCCGGCGCCATCGCTCGGCCCACGTGCTCATCTATCCGGCCCAGGTTCAAGGCGACTCGGCTCCCGGCGAGGTCATCGCGGGTCTTCGATATTTTCATCATGATCTGCGTGAGCGGGATCTGCGTAATCACGATCTTCATAATAAAGATTCGCGTTCCAGTGGCTCGCATCACCCCAGCGCCGTCGATGTCATCATCATTGCGCGCGGCGGAGGTTCGGTCGAGGATCTCGCCTGCTTCAACCACGAAGGGCTCGCCCGTGCCGTCGCCGCTTCCAAAATCCCCGTGATCTCGGCCATTGGACACGAGACAGATTTCACCATCATCGATTTCGTTGCCGATCTCCGTGCTCCCACGCCTTCAGCGGCGGCAGAACTGGTCATCCGGTCGCGGCAGGAGATCGAAGCCCAAGCCGAGGAAGTCTATCGCCGACTCGAACGCGGCATGCGCTACCGCTTGCTGATGGCCCGGCAAGAACTCATGGAGCGTGCGCAACACGGCGCCTTCGCCCGCATCATGGATGGCATTCGCCGCCGGCAACAGAATCTGGACGAACTGCGCTTCCGCCTCGAAACCGCCGAACGCCAGCTTCTCGAGCGCTGCCATCGCCGCTGCGAAAATATTACCGCCTCGGTACGGCACTACGACGCGCGATGCCGCCTGGCTGCGATCCGACAGCAATTAGCCGCGCAGGTTGCCAGCCTCGCCTCCATCACCCACAAGCGATTGCTGGAGAATCGCGGCGCTTTAGAACGTCACACCGCAACCCTGCAGGCACTTTCGCCAATAGCCATCCTCAATCGCGGATATGCCTTGGTCTTCGATGCCAAAGGCGATCTGGTGAAAGACGCGACCCGCCTCAAGCCCGGCGACGATATGTCCGCCCGCGTGGCCCGGGGACGAGTTCGCGCCCGCGTAACCGGCATCGAACCGCCCGAATCGGATTCCCCCTAACTTGCCTCACTACCTGCATTAGAATAGGTTCCACTTACATTTTCGACATGAGGACAGAGTGAGAACGTCGCTGGCCTGGCCACACATTTCGGTCATCTCGGTCATCGATATCCTGCTAGTCGCAATCCTGGTTTATCAATTCCTCGTCCTCGTGCGCGGCACCCGCGCCGCGCCCATGCTTCTCGGCTTAGCGACCCTGGGCCTAGCCTTTTATTTCGCCCGCCTCGGAGAATTGCGCACCCTCAATTGGCTCCTCAGCATCCTGTTGCCCTATGTTGTCTTCGCCCTCATCGTCGTATTCCAGTCGGAGATCCGGCACGCGCTGGCTAACCTTGGCAGCCGCATTTCGCTCATGCGCTCGTCGAGTTCCGTAGCCGACGTTTACGACGACATCGTTTTGGCGGCGAACCTGTTTTCGCAAAATCAGACCGGCGCTCTCATCGTCATCGAACGCGAAATCGGTCTCCGCACCTATATCGAAAGCGGCGTGGCCCTCGATGCCCGCCTGTCCTACGACCTGCTAGCCACCATCTTCCGGCCCAGCGCACCCCTGCATGACGGCGCAGCCATCGTTCAGCGCGACCGCATCGCAGCCGCCGCCTGTTTTCTGCCACTATCCATGAATCCCGTGCTTTCCACTCAACTGGGAACACGTCACCGTGCAGCCATTGGCATTACCGAAGAGACCGACGCCGTCGCCGTCATCATTTCCGAAGAAACAGGGATTATCAGCATGGCTGTTGCCGGCAGCATCGAGCGCGAATTAACGGTAGAACGTTTGCGCGAACGCCTGAGCTCCCTGCTGCGTCGCTATGCCCCGGCGCCCACGCTTCCCACGCCTGTCGAGGAGAGTTTCGTCGAAGATGAGCCGCCGAGTACGCACCTGTTGCGCCGGCCTGGAAGGGAAGACTGACCATGCCGGGCATCAGACGAATTTTTCTTCACAATGCCGGCCTCAAGATTCTTTCCCTCTTGATCGCCATAGGTTTGTGGTTTGAGGTCGCGCGCACTCCCGTAGCCGAAGTAGAAATGACCGTTCCTATCGAATTCCAGAACCTGCCCGACAACATCGAGATTGATTCCGCCAGCTTCACCGAAGCGCACGTTCGCGTGCGCGGCCCCGAACGCTCCATACAGCGCCTGCAAGCGTCGGACATTCTGGCCGCCGTCAATCTGGCGACGGTTAGCCCGGGGGAGCGCACGTTTGATTTAGCGGACCGGGTCCACGTGCCGCACGATCTCGAAGTCGTACAAATCATACCGGGGCAATTTCATCTCTCGTTCGATGAGCGCATGACCCGCAAGATCGGAGTACAACCGCGCGTGAACGGAACCTTCGCCAATGGCTTGCGTGTGGCGCAGATAATCGCGGACCCGTCGACCGTAACTATCACCGGCCCCCGCCGCCGCATCGAGGCCGTGGAGACCGCAATCACCGACCCGGTCGACGCCAGCGGAGTCATGACGCGAGCTTCATTCGTTACCCACGCCTACGTTACCGATCCCCTGATCCAAGTCGCACACCCCACTTCGATTCGCATCACGGTTATCATGGAAGGTTCGACAGAGCTTAAGAAATAGATCTATAAGAAACCAAGCCTCGGGGCCTTTCCGAAACCTTACATGACGCAAACCAGACAACTCTTTGGCACAGACGGAATTCGCGGCGTCGCAGGGGAATTTCCTCTAACGCAAGACAGTGTTTATTGGATTGGCCGTGCGCTGGGGCACGATCTTACGCGCGCCAATCCCAAGGCTCGCGTCGTCATTGGCCAGGACACTCGAACCTCCAGTCAATGGATCGCCGACCGCTTCTTGCAAGGGCTGGCGTCAGTAGGAGTCGAGGCACGCAGCGCCGGCGTCATCACCACCCCAGGCGTGGCGTTTTTGGCGCGTTCGCAAAAGTTCGATGCCGGAGTCGTCATTTCCGCCTCCCACAATCCCTGGACGGACAACGGAATCAAAATTTTCTCCGGCGATGGCTACAAGCTCCCGGATTCGCACGAACTCGCCATCGAAAAAGAAATCTTCGCTCTGTTGCAGCAGGATGCACCTGCCACTCCCGATTCGACGTCGCAAATTTCGAGTCTCCCCGGCGATCAGGCATTGCGCCATGCCTATGTTCGCTGGCTGGCCCAGAGCGTCTCCACCGATTTAAGCAAGCTTCGTGTAGTCTGCGATTGCGCCAATGGAGCCGCCGCTGCCGAAGCCCCGGAGTTGTTCCGGGCCCTGAATATAAAGACCATTTTCCTGAACGCCTCGCCCGATGGCCAGAACATTAACGAAAATTGTGGCGCATTGCATCCCGAAACTGTCGCTCGCTTTGTAGCCGACAGCGCAACGGCGAATGCCCCGGGAAGCATCGAGGGAAATAAAAATCACTTCGACATCGGAGTCACCTTCGACGGTGATGCCGACCGCGCCCTCTTCTGCGATGCCCAGGGACGAGTCGTAAATGGCGATGCCGTTCTACTCGTAGCCGCCCGTGAAATGCAGTCACGCGCCGCACTTGCCAAAGACACGGTCGTAGCCACCACTATGTCGAATATGGGACTGGAGTTGGCCCTCAAGCGCTCCGGCATTCACATGCTGCGCGCCAATGTCGGCGACAAGTACGTGCTCGAGGAAATGCAGCGTGTGGGCGCAACCCTGGGGGGAGAACAGTCGGGCCACATTCTCTTTCGCGATGGAGAAGCCACTACCGGCGACGGATTACTCACCGCTCTCCGCGTGCTGGAAATTATGGTTCGCACCGGCAAGTCGCTGGCGGATCTGGTTGGCGATCTCAAAGTGTTTCCGCAGACCATCCGAAATGTGCGAGTGAAGCAAAAGACTCCGTTTAGCGAGATTCCATCGGTGCACGCAGCCATCGACGCCGCGCAAAGCGAACTCGACGGCAACGGCCGCGTCGTCGTGCGCTACTCCGGCACGGAAGCGCTGGCACGCGTCATGATTGAAGCCGAATCAAAAGAGCAGATGGATCGCCTCGCCGGCTCCATCGTCGGCGCCATCCAGGCATCATTGGGCCTATAAGAATTAACTCCCTGCCGGTTCTCTATCCACCTTCACCTACGTCCCTTTGAACGACCCGGTTATCTTGTCTCTTTTTGCACCTCCATCGAGAATGAGAATCTGTTCACGAAATCCCTACTTAGACAAAGCTCATGAGAATTCTCGTTGTAGAAGACGATGCGGCGCTATCCGGTTTTATCCGGAAGGGCCTGGAAGCCGAATACCACGTGGTAGATGTAGCCAGCGAAGGAAATCAGGGCCGTTCGCTGGCCATGGAAGTTGACTACGATCTGGTGGTGCTTGATCTAAACCTTCCGGGCACCGACGGTCTATCGGTACTTAAAAGTTTGCGGCAGCGCAAGGCGAACCTGCCCGTAATCATCCTCACCGCGCGCAGCCGCATCGAAGATCGGGTCCAGTGCCTCGACTCAGGGGCCGACGACTACATGGTGAAGCCTTTTTCGTTCCTCGAACTATCGGCCCGCGCGCGCGCATTGTTGCGACGCAGCCACCTGCCATCGGAATCAGTGCTTATCGTCCGAGATCTCTCTTTGGATCGCGTCGAGCGTAAGGTCGCACGCGCCGGACGTCAGATTGAACTGACGACGAAAGAATTTGGCTTGCTCGAATACCTGATGCGCAACGCTGGCCGTCGCCTGACCAGGGCGATGATCATCGAACACGTCTGGAATCTCACCTTTGATTCCACAACCAACGTGGTTGACGTCTACATCAATTACCTGCGCCGCAAAGTCGACGACGGCTTCTCATCAGCCCTGATTCACACCGTTCGCGGTGTGGGGTACCAGATGGTTGACCATCAAATCAACGCGTCAGCCGCCTCTGCATGAATATGAGTATGAATATAAATATCGATAGGAGCATGAACATCAGTGCGACCGCGCATTCTTTTTCCAGAGCGCCGGCAAATCCAGACGTGCTCGGCGAATTGCTCCACTCCTTGAGTCAGCCGCTTACCAGCCTCCGCTGTTCGCTCGAGCTTTCACTTGATCACGAGCGCGATCTCTCGCTCGCCCAAATAGCAGAACGGCATCAGGAAAATGTCGCCGCCGCATTACAACAAACAGAGAGAGTCGTTGGCATGATCCAGTTAATGCGCGAGTATCTGGATGCGGAAAACTCAGGAACGGAAGTCCTCACTTGTCCTTTCGCCCCACTCCTGCGATCGGTGATCGACGATTTATCCTCTATTGCAGCGATCCGCCACATCGAGTTGTGTCTTGTGGGCACATGTTCCGTCACGTTGCCCTTGCCGGAATCCAGACTGCGGCTCGCGTTGCAGTATCTGATTACAGCCATGATTGACGCCCTAACGATTGACGCCGAAAAGATCGACGCCGAAAATCCGAACGGCAAAATCGTTCTTCTGCTCGGGGAAGACGCCGCCACAGCCGTACTTCGCGTAGAAAGCGGCCGCAAACTTCCTCCGCAAGAAAGAGCCGCAACCAGCACCGGCACGACCCTAGCCAAAGCCAGGCTTGCGGTTGCCAGTCGCTTGCTTCAAAACGCCGGCGCCTCTCTATCCTTCAGCCGCGCCGAACTGGATCCCGCCGGATTCGTCCTTCGCGTCCCTCGTAACTTCGCTGTCCCTGTTTAATCGCTTAACCCCAGGAGTACAATCCTCCCTTTCCGGAGGTTCCTCGTGAAGCATTGGATTGCACCGTTTTGTTGGCTCTGGCTGATTTCCACCGGCGGGGCGCAACAAAATGCGCCCGCTTCGCCCGTAACCGTCATTCGAGCGGGAACGCTCATCGACGGTGTATCCGATTCCGCGCGCCGCAACCAGATCATCACCATTCGCGGAAATACAATTACCGACGTAGTCGATGGCAACGGATTCAATCCCTCCCAACTCCCCTCTGGAGCCGCCTTCATCGATCTCTCGCAAGCCACCGTCCTTCCCGGTCTGATCGATGCTCACACTCACATCTTCCTGCAAGGCGAAGTTCCCGCCGAAGGTGGATACGACATTCAACTGCTCAAGTATCCGCTGGCATTCCGCGCCGCCAGAGCAACGGTCTCCGCCCGCCGCGCGCTCGAACAGGGATTCACCACCCTGCGCGACATGGAAACCGAAGGCGCAGGTTATGGCGACGTTGGCATCAAAATGGCCATTGAAGGCGGCTACATTCCGGGACCGCGATTGTTTGTCTCCACTCGCGCCATCTCCACCACAGGTGGTTATCCGCTGGAAGGGTACGCGCCTGAGATCGAAGTGCCGAAGGGCGTCCAGATCATCGACGGCCCAATCGAAGCCCGCAAAGCCGCACGCGAGCAACTCGACCACGGCGCCGACTGGATCAAGGTCTATATGACCCACCGATCCTGGGTTAAGAACAGCGGGACAGACAAAGACGGCGGCAAAGATGACGAACTGGTATCGCAACCCACCCTGACCGTCGAAGAACTGCGCGCCATAGTCGACGAAACGCACGGTTGGGGTAAGAAAGTCGCCTGCCACTCCTACAGTGGGGAAGGTTTGCAGCGCGCACTCGACGGTGGATGCGACTCCATCGAGCACGGTCTTGTACTCACCGATGCCCAGATCGCGCAAATGATCCGGCAAGGCACCTGGCTGTGCGCTACGCTCGCGGTTTATTACGGAGATTGGTCTCCCGCCAATACTCCAGAAGGCCAGCGCGATCGCAAACGTGCCTCAGAACACGAAATTTCATTTCGCAAGGCGCTTAAAGCCGGAGTCAAGATTGCTTTCGGCACCGATGTGGGCGGCTTTTCGTGGAGCGAGCCGATCGCTCAGGAATTTCCACGTATGGTCGAATTTGGCATGACTCCGATGCAAGCTATAAAAAGTGCGACTTCGCGGGCCGCAGAGTTGCTCGAGATGAAAGGGAAACTGGGTGTGATTGCGACCGGCGCCTTTGCCGATGTGGTCGCCGTTTCCGGCGATCCACTAGTGAATATCAAAATTCTCGAGAACGTTGGCTTCGTGATGAAAGACGGAAAACTCTTTAAGAGCGAAATGGTCGCAACGAAGTAACGAATATCACGCTGTTTTTTATTTTGCAGCCTTCTTCAATTCTTTTTGCCGCTTCAGGGAGACTTCCGCTTCCTTCAGATCGGTTCCAATACCAAAGGAAAAATCGGCACTCGCAATTGTCGAGACACGGCCGTCCAAGGACAGAACCGCAAACGGTTCCTGCCTTAAGAGTTGCTGCGCCTGTGAAAGCCTGGTGTTTAGATCCTCAAAAGTCTTCCCCTTGCACAGGAACTCATCACCTTTATCGTGATAAGCATCGGCACCCACACTAAGCAGCACCTGCGCGAATCTGCGTATGAGCGTGTCTCCTGCCGAGTAGCCGAACTCAGTGTTTAGCGCTTTGAGGCCGTCAACATCTGCCATCGCAATCCACGGACTTGCTGCGCCTTCATTAAAGGAGCGTCGATTAGGTAAATCGGTTTTATCGGAAATTAATAGCGCTTGCCGCATTTCTTCAGCTGACATCTCGGCTACCCGTTTGCGGGTGAGATGGTCTTTCCGGCGCTCGATCATTGGACCGCTCCTTTGTTGGCGCTGTTGGCTGGCCACAACGGAGGTTCTCGTTTCACGCAATCTAGCGGAAACTCATGAGGAAAAGCTCAATTTTGTCAGGACCATGTGACCAAGGTAACTTCTGCTCGAATTTCGGTGCGCTTGAGGGCTCTCGGGAAGCTTATTGATGCGCGTGCGGACTTTGTGCAGGATTCGCGTGCGGAGCTGCCGCAGCCTTGGCAATCTTCACGTCAAAGCTGACGGGAAGCTGTTTCGGCGGATAGCACGCTTGATTGTCGCAAGCCTGGTACTTCAAGGTTCCGCGAACAATGTATTTACCAGGTTGCACGGAGCGTAAAGGACGAACCAGCACATCCACATTGAAATCTCCCGTGTAAACATTCAGCTTTTCATCCGGAGCAAAGGCAAAACTCATATCCTGACCATCCGGATAGGTCGTCTTGCCAATGACGATATCGGTCGTAGCCTCCACCTTGAGCACGGTCGGAATCAGAAACTCCGACTTGGGCTGGTTGGAATTAATGTGATAGCCGCTGGCTACACGGAAAGAAAGCGGAACAGTCGCCGCTTTACCCTGTACCGCGGTAATCAGCGGGGCAGGAGCCATTTTCACAGCCGGGCCTTGAGGGCCAAGGTCATCCTGGGCGTAGGCCCACGCAGATAATAGGAGAAGTGCGCTCAGTGGAAGAATTTTCATTAATTGTCCTTACTGCGCGAGTTTGCGCAACTCCGGCGCGGAGGCCATCTTGCTCGCCGATTGCGCGGCTGCATCCTTTATGGAGTCTTCTGCGATCAGCATGCAGTTCTTTTTGTAACTGAACATATTGCCTACATGATGCTTGGCCGAACCTTGCACCGTTCCGAGCCAAACTGTATTTCCGGACATATCTTTCACGGTCCATTCCAGCAGGACCGTCATCTCGCGGTTCGAAAAGGCGGTCAGTCCCATGGTCGCGCCGACATTGACGAACCTGGGCAGCAACATGACTTGCGCATCTCCAGACAATGTGGCTGCCTCGACACGAGCTAAATTTGGAAAGACCGACTTAAGCGCCGGCTCGAGTTCCGTGCAAGCGGCCTTTCCAATCTTGAACTCTTCTTTAGTGGTAAACAGCGCGCCCTTCGTGATGGTGGCGCAGAATTCCGGAGTGAGGACCAGTGCCACTTTAAGTGGCAGCGTTTCGGCTGTTGGCGATATCGGTTGGCCCAGGGCGATCGCGACGGTTGCAACCAGGAAAAGCGCGCACCATCGAGCCTGGGCAAGTAAGCAATGGCGAGTTTGGGGCGTGGTCATCCTCCTCAAAAATTAAAAAGTCACATCTAGAATGAATGTGTCGTTTGTGCCAGCCTTGGTGATTGGAACTCGAAGGCGGATCTTCTGCCGGGGCGCGTTCTTTGGTACAGGAACGTACAGAAAGCCATGTGCGGACGCTCTTGGAGAAAGCGTGGTGCTTTCTATGCCCTTCTTCAGCAAATTTTGCTGAACCTGCAAAGGGCCGGAGATTAACTTCGCTGCGGCAAAGGGCCCGACAAAAGGCACGAAGAAGGTGGTTATTGCAGCCGCTTTTCTCAATCCCACCTTGGGAGCGGAAATTTCGGAATCAGCCGCGCCATACGTAACTTTGCTCGTATCGAATAGGAAGCTGTCACCGTTCGACCCGTTTTGAATTACAACAAAAACCGGAACGAAACCCTGAGATGTTAATACCGCGTTGAAATACTCTCTTTGTTCTTTGAGATCGTCCACCGATTGGACCCCGATGGTGACACCCGCAGCCTCGGTAGAGACGGCATAATCCACCGCCCTGAGGACAGGGTAGTCAGGAAAACTGGCAGCGAAGCATGCACCCGTCACCGCGGAAAGGGCTAGGACGATACCGACTGTGCGGAAGTATCC
>Ga0209006_10001128_pt1 | contig 24326 bp, 24 predicted proteins | sample JacPin_JW_Ref_O2_FD_188567 | JGI IMG/M metagenome (GOLD analysis project Ga0209006, IMG submission 188567) | Forest soil microbial communities from Algoma, Ontario, Canada - Jack Pine, Ontario site 1_JW_Ref_O2 (SPAdes) (version 2) | ecosystem: Environmental > Terrestrial > Soil > Boreal... | reverse complement strand
CGGGTCCGCCGCCGCCGTCGGAGCCTTAACCTTCCGAATCGCTGGGAACCGCAAACCGCCGTACGATCCGCTCGTGGTGGAAGACCAAGCACCGGGTGGTGCGCTAGTGAACCCGACGGCGCCAACGGATGGATCAACGCGATGAACGAAAGCCCAGACCCAGCGGCCCAGAAGTGGGTCAACACCGACGCCGGCCGGACGATAATCGGCGCGAGCATCGTCGGTGTCTTCATGATCATCACCGCCGCGGCGGTGCTCATTGGCGGGCAGGCAAACCAATCTCAGAGCGGGCCATCCACAGGTTCGCAGACCGCCACGCCCACCAACCCAACCCCGGCCCCGGCGACACCCCCGGTTCCCCCGAGCGCCCCGGCCCCAAGCGGGACCACAGCGGCACCCGCCCCGCCGGCGCCTCCGCCGGTTCCGCCGAGCGCTCCGACCCACACCTACCAGCCGACCTACGCGCCGACCACCGCGCCGAGTTCAGCGGCGCCGAGTTCAGCGGCGCCCACGACCGCGTCGAGCTCGGCCGCGCCGACCACATCGACCACATCGGGACCCTCGCAGAACATCACGCGCGGGCCGGTCGTCATGTCACCGCCAAGGGGTGAATGACCCGTTTAGTACGGGTATTCCCGATTCCGGTGCGTTGTGAACGGCGGCGGGGGCACTCCCGGAGGCGGGGTGAACACGCCGGTCTGGGGCGGACTGGGCATGTTTGCGGTGGGCGTCACCGACGGTGAGGTCGACGACGGTCCGGCCGTCGTAGTCGCCGGGGCGCTCGACGTGCTGGTCGTGGTCGTGGTCGTCGTCGAGGGCTTGTTGGCGTTGTTACCACACGCCGCCGTCAACGCACCCGCGGCGATGATCGCGACTGCGCCGGCGGCAGCAGCGACGCGACCGGCCGTCAATCCAGATGTCATTTCAGCTCGTCCTATCGTTCGGCGACTGTTATCGGACACGCTCCGTCAGTAGTTGGTTCTTCGTCGCCGTCGGGTCCCCAGGCGCAATCACGTTAGCAACCACACCGCGGCGAGGGCGTGGTTTCGGCTAAGTCGGTGAGTTGGCGATGGCGGTCGGCTTCCTGACCCACTACAAGGGAACTGGCGCCCAAGGAAGCTGAATTGACCCGCGGCCGTTGAAGGTCCGCCAGCTTTTCCCGCGCTGTCAGCCAGGAACGGTTGGCGTGTGCACCCGCTGCGCGATCCACGGCAGGGCGTCGGAGAAGGCGCGGGCCCCGAACTGCCATGTGTGATAGCCGGTGTACACCCGCAGTGTGCACTCGATGTCCACCGCCACTGCGGCCGCGCACAAGTCCGGCAGCGCGCCCTTCTCCCGGAACTCTTTCTCGTCGCCGTTCCCGCCGAACCCGACGGGTGCCAGGCGGTCCTGATGGCGGTCCGGCACGTTCTTTGATTTGTCATCGGGAGGCTCCTGGGAGTCATCGAAGTATCCCGCGACACCGCTGTACGGGCCATGCCTGGCCATGACCGTTCGGGGGTCGTAGGCGTCCCATGCCGCGGCGTCACCACCGTAGAGGCGGTCGATCGTCTGTTGCTTGGTACCGGAATTGGGCCCGCGATCGCCCCCGATGTCCTCGAACGTGGTGAACAGTTCGGGATGCGTGACGGCCAGGTCGATCGCACATGTCCCGCCCGACGACCACCCGACGACGGCCCACTGGGCGGGGTCCGACGAAGTGCCGAATTGTGAAATGACGTAGGGGCGAACCTCTTTCGTCAGGTGGTCGGCGGCGTTACCACGTAGCCCGTTCACACATTCGGTGTCGTTGTTGAAGCTTCCGCTGGAGTCGACGAAGACAAACACCGGAGCTGCGCCGCCGTGTCCCCTGGCGTAGTCGTCGATCACCTGAATCGCGTTGCCGGTGCGTATCCAGTTGGTCGGGTTACTGAATTCACCGGCGATCATCATCACCGCGGGCAGTTTGGGCGGAACCTCCCCGGTAAACCAGATCGGCGGCAAATAGACGAATTCCGGTCGGTGCTTGAATCCGCTGCCGCCGTCAGGGATATCGACCGGCATCAGCTTGCCCGTGTTGGGATGCGTGTTCCGCAGTCCCGCAAGATCTTTGGCGTCAATCTGATCTGGGAGCGGGCCTGAAGTCACGTCTCCCCAGGCTCTCTGAAGCGAGGGGTAGTAGCCCACCCACTGGTTCAGCACCATCAGGGCGCACACCAGGGTGAGAGGAATCGCCAACACGGACAGACCACGTCGCCACCAGCGAGCGTCCCGAAATCCCAGCACCGCTACGGCAACCGAAGCGGCGCACACCGCGGTCCATACCCACAGCTCCAGAGGCGCCGGGTCGGACGCCAACCCCTCGGAGTTCATGTAGGTGCGGGCGGCAAGGGCCGCGACCACGCCGATCGCCGCGCTCAACGGTACCCACAGCAGCCGCCAACGCCGGGTTCGCCAGCCGATCGCGACGATCAGGACGACGATCGTGAGAATCTCGACGCTGGTCGGAAACCACCCGCCGAGCAACGAGATGCCGTGGCCAAACTTGTTGAAGTCCGGATCGGGCAACCGTGGCATCAGCGTCGGCGAGGGAACCGGTGGTGCGGTGGTCGTCGGGCCCGTCGGCGGCGGCACCCGCTCAGTCTGAGAGGCATTCCTAGGAAAACCCTGTGAGTGGGCGGTGCCGTCTCCCGCTCCATCAACCCGGTCGGGGCCGCACCACAACTGAATCCGCAGCCTGAATGTCGGGTCGCCGAGTCGGTGACCCAGCGGGTACGGTCATCTCGAGAGGGAGGGCGGAGGCCTTGCTGGGCCGTGAAGGTGAATTGGCCGCGACAATCGAAACGCCTGACGTCGGCGCACTTCCGTTGGCGCCGAAAAATCCGCTGCCGTATCGGCAGTTGCTGAAAGCGGTACGAGCTCTCGACACCGGGCAAGAACTGCTGCGCGACGCCGGCGGGCCGGTAACCCGATTGGTGTTGGGGCCAAAGTGGATGGTCCAGCCCATTGTTCTGGTCACGTCGCCCAACGGGATCCGAGACGTGTTGGGACGCGTTGACGAATTCTCCGAGCGATGTGACGTCCACGAGCAGGTGCGGCAGTTGGCGGGCGACAGCCTGTGGGTCCTACCCAACAAACCTTGGGTTCCGCGCAGACGTGCCCTGCAACCGGTGTTCACCAATGAGAACGTGCGCGGGTTCGGGGGACAGATGTCCGGCGCGGCGCACATGATCGCCGAGAGGTGGCGCGCGGGCGGTGAAGTCGACCTCGACGCCGAGTGCCGCCGGCTGACCATGCGGTCGCTGGGCCGCTCAGTTCTCGGTCTCGACATCAACGAACGCGCGGATGCGATCGCAGAACACATGCACGTGGCGTCCTCCTACGCCGCGGATCGCGCATTACGGCCCGTGCGTGCCCCGCGATGGTTACCGACCCCGGCGCGTGCCCGCGCCCGCGCGGCGGTCGCGACGATGCGCCACGTCACCAACGACATGCTGCAGGCGTGCCGCGCGGACCCGACTCGTGATGCACCGCTGGTTCAGGCGCTGATCGCGGCCACCGACCCGGCCACCGGGCGATCGCTCGCCGACGATGACATCTGCGACGACCTGCTGATCTTCATGCTGGCCGGCCACGATACGACCGCAACGGCGCTCACCTACGCGTTGTGGGCGCTGGGGCACCATCCCGACGCGCAGGACCGAGTCGCCGCCGAGGCCGCCGAGATCGGCGATCGCGAGCTGACACCCAACGACGTGCCCCGTCTCGGATACACCATGCAGGTGCTGCACGAAGCGCTGCGGCTGCAGCCGCCGGCCGCGGGCGTCGGCCGGCTGGCGGGGCACGACCTCGCGGTCGACGGCTACCGGATCGAGGCGGGCACCTTTATGGCCGTCGGGATTACTGCCCTGCACCGCAATCCGGCGTTCTGGGAGCGCCCGCGGGTCTTCGACCCCGACCGGTTCAGCCCGGAAAATTCGAAGGACCGCGGCCGCTGGCAATTCATCCCGTTCGCCCGCGGGCCACGCTCATGCATCGGTGAACACTTCGCGACGCTGGAGACGACCCTCGCGCTCGCCACCATTGTCCGGTCCACCCGAATCCGGTCGGTGGACAACGATTTTCCCGTCGAGGTGCCGCTCACCACGGTCGCCAAGGGGCCCATCCGGGCCCACGTCGATGCGCGCGGGTGAACTCAGCCGCGCGGCTTCCTGCGGATGCCGCGTGCGAAACCGAAGATCTCGGCGGCCAAGAACGGCACCGGGGCGAGCGTGGCGATCAAGGCGCTCCTGCTGCCGACAAGAGGCTTGCTGCGAAGCCCTGTGACGAGGTCGGCACCATCGCTGAGCAGACCCATCGATGCCCACCGCCGAAGCTCCCCTTCGCCACCACTAGCCAAGGCAACACATGCGCCCGAGCCGAGAACGAGATCGCGGACCCCGATGGTGCGCATCAGAAGCGCCTCGGTGCCCGATCCCTCCCGGTTGAACCGGAAGGGATCGACGACCATGACGACGCCCACGCCGACGCGGGCCACCGCAACGAGTGCCAGCATCGCCGTCGATGCCCGTGAACTGTCCCGTGCCATAGGCCAACGATAGCCACCACGACCTATTCTGAGTCCCATTCCAAGAGCTATTCCGGCCTAGCCAACGCGTCGACGTTGCCCGCAACATATGGGGTTGGTGCGTGGGAGCCGGATCGTCAGCGGGCTTCACGAGCTCGCCCCCGTTTAGAAAGTTCCAAGCGCCGAACCCCAGACTGGCTTCATCGAACGTGAGAAGCAGGAAACCACCCGAGCCGGAAAGGAGACAGCGCAGCCATGACGAACCTGAAGACGTTGACATTGCATGGCGACCGCGTCGCGTACCGCGACGAGGGTGCCGGCGAGGTCGTGCTGCTGATCCACGGCATGGGCGGGGACTCGTCCAGCTGGCGCGCGTTAATACCGATACTTTCGAAGAAATACCGCGTCATCGCACCAGACCTGCTCGGTCATGGTCAATCCGACAAGCCGCGCGGTGACTACTCGCTGGGCGCCTTCGCGGTCGGTCTGCGCGATCTACTCGACGCGCTGGGCATCTCCAAGGCCACCGTGATTGGTCACTCTCTCGGCGGCGGGGTCGCCATGCAGTTCTCCCATCAGCACCGCGACTACTGCCGACGGCTGGTTCTGATCAGCAGTGGTGGGCTCGGCGCCGATGTCGGCCGGCTGTTGCGACTGCTGTCGCTGCCCGGCGCCGAACTCGTGCTGTCGCTCATTGCGTCACGGCCGGCGATCCACGTCGGCAACGCGCTGCGGGCGTCGCGCTCCCCTGACGAGAAGGTCACCCGGTTCAGCGAGACGTGGCGAGCGCACGCGGCGCTTTCGAACCGACCCAACAGGCAGGCATTCCTGCGTACGCTGCGTTCCGTCGTCGACCACCGGGGCCAGGCGGTCTGCGCGCTGAATCGCCTGCACTTCAATGCGGATCTGCCATCACTGATCATCTGCGGCGAGCAGGACCGGGTCATCCCGGTTGCGCACGCATACGCCGCCCACGCCGCATTGCCGAACAGCCGACTGCACGTCATTCCCGATGTCTGGCACCACCCCCAGGTGGAATGTCCCGAAACGGTGGCACGTCTCATCGACGAGCTCATCGCGGGATCTGCCGCGGCCTCACGCCGCACCCACTACCGCCGCACGGGACAGCCACCGCTGGCGCCCCGCACCCGGCCCACGCATCGTCTGCCGTCCCCGCCCGCAAAGCGGCCCAGAATCGCAGTTCCGTGGAAGAAAGCCGCATAAACTAAGCGAGTCGGATTCAGCGGATGGATTCCTGGAAAGACTCACGCGATGGAGAAGTTTCTTCGCCGTCTGAGCGCCGCGCTCGTGGTGGCGCTGGCGACGGCTGTGCTCGTGACGATCGCGGCGCCGGCGGTGAGCTCGGCGGAATGCGAAGGCGGCCGGACGTGGGATCCGGTGGCCAAACTGTGCGATCCCCCGCCGGCGGTGCCTGCTTGGTATCAACCGGCACCGGACTATGCACAGGCGTGGGCACCGCCGTGGGCGCCACCCCCGCCGCCGGCTCCGGGGTGGGCACAGCAGCTGCAGCTCACACCGGTTTGGGATCCGCGCTTAGCGACGTGGACGTGGACCTACGTTCGGTGATCCGGCACCACGGTGACCGGCCGTCGGCTACTGAACCTCCGCATCTGCTGGTGGAACCCTGGAAGTCATTCGGTTGGCAACCGCAGTACGAACACCGCGCCTGCGCCCGGTGCGGTGGGCTCGCAGGTGACGTCGCCGCCGTGGGCCCGGGCGATGCCGCGTGCGATCGGCAGGCCCAGACCGGCCCCGGCGCCATTGCGGTTGCCCTCGAGGCGGACGAGCCGGCCGAAGATCTGCTCGCGCGCCCCGGGTGCCACGCCGGGCCCGCTGTCGCACACCGACACGTGGGCGTCACCGTCCGACCGTGACACAGCGACACGCACCGCAGCGCCGGTCGGGGTCGCCTGGCAGGCATTGTTCAGGAGGTTGGCCACGATCTGACCGATGCGCGCCGGATCGGCATCGACCGTGACCGCAGGCCCGTCCACCCGGATCGCCAAGTCCGGGTGCAGTAACCGGGCGCGCTCGACTTGGGCGTCGACCAGCTGCCGCAGATCCGTCGGTTCCGGGTGAAGGCTCAGGCCCGAGTCGATACGCGCAAGGTCGAGTAGGTCGTCGACGATCCGACCCGCGCGCTGAGCCTCGCGTCCCAGCACCATCAACAGTCGTTGCCGCGTTTCCGGATCGCCGTCGTCGGGTGACTGCAACACCGCCTCGGCGGCCGCGCTGATCCCTGCGAGGGGCGTGCGCAACTCGTGGGCGGCGTCGGCGACGAATCGCCGCATGCCTTCCTCCGACGCCAATGCCCGGCGCTCTGCGCCTTCCAGTGCATCGAGCATGTCGTCGAATGCTGAAGCAGTACGGCCTAATTCCGTATTGCCCGGATGGGCGGACAGCCGGCGACCGCGCCGCCCGGCGGATACGTCGCGCGCCAGCCGCGTCATGGTGTCCAACGGCGACAATCCAAAGCGCACCGCCAGTGGGACGACGACGGCGACGATCCCCAACGCCGCCAACGCGGTCAGCAGAAGGACCCGCAAAAGCCGGGTGTGGGCTCCCGCGAGCAGCCGCCAGTCGACCTCGAGCGTCAGCTGAGCGCCTGCGAGGGGACCCGACCTGTTGGCCAGCCGCAACTGCCGGGTCTTCGCGCCCGTATCCGGGGCGGGCACCGCCCTCAGGTTGCCGAGTACCTGACCGTTGCCCAGTTCAAGACGTGCGCGCACGGAACGGTTTTCGAGACGTTCGACCAGAACTGCCGGTGGAGTGTTCTCGCGCGCCAGTTGCTGGGCAAGCTGCACGTGGTCGTTGAGGACCGCGGTGACCGACCGGTTGAGGATCACCCCGAACGCCGCGTTCACCACGACGATCACAGCGGCCAGCACCGCAGCGAACACCAGCACGGTGGCGACGGTGACCCGGCGCCGCAGCGACACGGTAGCCAGCCCGGTACGCGCCGACATCACGACTGCTCGTCGCGGAGAACATAGCCAAGGCCACGCAGCGTGTGCAGCAGCCGCGGACCGTGCTGCTCGAGCTTGCGGCGCAGTGCGCTGATGTGCACCTCAACGAGGTTGGCGTCGTAGACGTCGAAACCCCAAACTGCCGAAAGGATCTGAGTCTTGGTCACCACCTTGCCGCGGTGCTCGGCGAGATAGCACAACAACTTGAATTCTGTCGCCGTCAAGACGATTTCCGACGCCCCACGACGGACCCTGCCCGCGTCCGGATCGACCATCAGATCGGCGACGGTGATCGTCGACTGCACCCGGCCGAGCCGTCGCAGCAGCGCCCCGACCCGCGCCACGAGTTCGGCGAGCACAAACGGCTTCACGACGTAGTCATCGGCGCCGGTGTCAAACCCGCGCAGCCGGTCGTCGATCCCGTCCCGGGCCGTCAGCATGACCACACCTGCATCCGAATGCGACCGGACCACACGGAGCAGCGCGAACCCGTCACGACCGGGCAGCATGACATCGAGTACCACCAGGTCGGGCCGAAATTCGGTCAAAACACGTTCGAGATCGCGGCCGTCGGGACGGGCTACCACCTCATGGCCGGCGCCGAGGAGCCCGGACTCCACGGCCGCCCGGATCGCATCGGCGTCCTCAACCACCAGCACTCGCGCATCGCCGCGCGTCTTCGGCTTCGCGTCGGCCACACTTCACGGTAACGCTGCTCGGCGACCTGTACGTCGAGCGCCATCGCCCGAAATCAAGCGAATTCGGGCCGTCGCTTCTGCAGGAACGCGTCGATGCCCTCGTTTCCGTCTACGGAGTCGGCGCACGCGGCGATGAGCCGGCCCTCGGTCTCCATCTGTTCTTCGAGCCCGTTCGTGAAAGACATCAGCACCAGTTTCTTGACGGTCGACGCTGATTGTCTTGCGCCAGAAGCAATCTGCTGCGCGACCGCGTCCACCCGGGCAGCCAACTCCGCGTCGTCGACCACTTCGGTCAAAAGTCCCCACTGCAATGCCTCGCCGGCCGACAGCCTGCGATTGGTCAACATCAACTCCTGCGTCCTGCGGACGCCGATGAGTCGGGGCAGGTAGTAGGACGAACTGCCGTCGGGGCTCAAACCCGCTGCGGTGTAAGCCATCGTGAAGGTCGCCGACTGCCCCGCAAGCACCAGATCACCGGTCACCGCCAAACTGAAGCCCGCTCCGGCCGCAACTCCGTTCACAGCGGTGATCAACACCGCGTCCATCCGGGCGAAGGTGGAGATCGCGCGGTGCAGGTCGTCGGCGATGGTCTTGACGTACTGGCCGGCCGTGCTCGATGACGACGCCATCGCCCTGAGGTCACCGCCTGCGCTGAAGAATCGCCCCGCACCGGTGAGGACGACGACCTTGGCCGCACTGTGATCGCAGCGCCGTGCCGCGTCGGCGAGCTCGCGGGTCATCGTGTCATTCATCGCATTGGCCGCATCCGCGCGATTCAAGGTGATGCGGGCGATTCGCCCTGACTGCTCCAAGGCGATGGTCTGGTAGTCGGTCACTGGGCAACCCTAACGACAGACCCATGGGGCCCCTGATGCCTGGCCACCTCACCGACAACGCCAGTCACACGCGTAACTCGAAGCGCTGCAACCTCACCCGTGGCGGCGGGTTTGTACTTGAAAACGAAACTACTAAGATGATGTTGCTCCTAGCGTGGAGGCGTTCGACCAGATTCGGGCAGCCTGAAACGGTTCGGAGCGAATGTCGCGAAAACGAGAAGTTGCGTAAAGGGGTCGCATGATGAATCTGAAAGCAGTCGCGGCAAGGGTAACTATCGCCAGCACGCTTGGGTTCGCCGCCCTCGGACTGGGGTCGGGTGTGGCGAACGCCGCACCGACTTTGCCGAGCGCGCCGCAGATACCGTGGCAACAAGATGGCCATGGCCACGGACACTGGGGCGGAGGCGACTGGGGCGGAGACGGAGACGGCGGAAACTGGGGCGGCAACTGGGGTGGGCCTGGCTGGGGCGGCGTGCCCGGGCCATTCGGTTGCATCAGCGGTCCCGTGGGCTTCGCTTGGGCCACCGGGTGCCTTTAGCCAGCCAGAGTCGTGAAAGCTCGAGCACCAGGCTGGCGTGCGTGAGGCGGCAGCTCTTCGGGGACCACTGAAGCACCGTCGTCAGGAACCGATCGTCATCGGGAACGAATCCGATCCCGCGTCACCACCAGGGATGATCGGCAACACAACGCTGGACGGATTGGCGGCATCGTGGCTGATCGTCTGCGTCGCCGGTTGCGCGTCGGCGCTTTGCCCAAAAGGCTGGCCCGTATTCGGGTTCGGCGCGAACTGGGGGTAGTCGCTGCTCGATATCTCCACGCGGATCACGTCGCCCGCGCGGAGCAGATAGCTGGTCGGCCAGACGGATATCTGGTATTCGTGCGGCCGGCCGGGATCGGCGGGCTGCGGCGAGGACAGCGAGTCCCGAAACGCGGTTCGCACGATGCCGTTGTTGAGGTTGATGACCTCGCCGTCCGGTTTGACCACGTCCAGCTTCGCGGTGAAATCGGTGTCCGGCGCCGACGACGACGCCCACAGGTCGACCGTGACCGGACCGGTGATCTCCGTGTCGGCCTTCAGCGGCTCGCTGCTGTACAGAAGAACGTCCGAGCGCTGTTCGACCGGTGTCTGGTCGTAGGGTCCCTGCGGCCCGCTCTGTGCGCCGCAACACGAATGACCACCCAGGCTCGGCGCCGGATCGGCCGGGTCGTATGTGTAGACGTCCGGTGGAGACCCCGTCGTCCCAACCGACGTCGACAGCACGCCGGTTCGATCGGCCAGCCCACCGCTGCCACTCAGGTAATAGCGGGTCCACACTGTTTGCGGCAGTGGCCAACTCGTCGCCGACTTCCACTTGTTCGCACCCATCAAGAAGTAATCCACCCGAGGCTGGCCCGAAACGCCGTTGGCACGGCCCTTGAGGAAATGATCGAACCACGCCAACATCAGGTCATTGATCGGGCTGTTGCCCACGGCGCCGATATCTTTCAGCATCGGTGCGGGTGCCGAGGTGTCCCTGCCCCAGTTGACGTGGTCCCACGGACCGATCACGAGGCGCTGATTCGTGCGGGCCTGTGCGGTGGCGCCGTGCGCCGCAACGCCGACGAAGTTCTCGATCCCGCCGGCCAGAAAGGAGTCATACCAGCCCTCGACGTCGAGCACCGGCACATTCACCGCGGGGTAGCGGTCCCGAATGCTCCACTGCTTCCAGAAATCGTCACGCGTGGCGTGCCGAATCCAGTCGAAGTAATACGGCGCGACCGTCGAGCTGCCCGGCCGCAGCGGCGGCAGATCCTTATACGGTGTGAAGTTGAGCCAGCGCGTCAGGTCGGTGGCGGCGGCCGACAGCTCCGCCACGGTCGCGTCGTCGTGCCGGTTCTCGGCCGCACCCGTGGCGATCGCGGTAATCGTCCACGGCAGCACGAATGCGAGCCGGAACTCCCCGCCCTCATACGTCCATCCGTCGTAATAGTCCGACGCGGTGTTGGCCGGCACGATGGTGACCAGGTGCGGTGGTGCGGTAACCGCGGCGAGCCATTGGGTGGCACCGACGTACGACGACCCGTACATCCCGACCTTGCCGTTCGAGCCCGGCAGGGCGGCCGCCCACTCCACCGAGTCGTACCCGTCGTTCTGGTCGTGGGTGAACTCACTGAACGTGCCGCCCGACTCGCCCTGTCCCCGGATATCCTGCACCACAACGAGATAGCAATATGACGCGAACCAGTCGGGCGATTTGTACCGGGACGGGTCTACCTGGGCGCCGTCCTTTCCGTACTGCGTTCTCATCAGGATGACCGGCACCGCCTCAGAGGTCTGGGGCCGATACACGTCCGCACGCAGGATCGTTCCGTCGCGCATGGGTGCGGGTACCGAGGCCTGTTTGGCGACGGCACAGGTTCCGCGGCCGGCCGGCGAAGGAGCGCGGGGACCGGTGGTGCACGAGGTCACCGCAACGCAGGCCACGACCGCGAAGGCGACCAGGCGGCGTCCGGTCACCCCTTGCGTCACTCGACTTCACCGCCGAGTGTGTGGGTACTTGTCACAACGTGCGAGTAAACACGTCGACAACCCACACAGTCGATTGGGTGCCGAGAGAAGGGAACGGGCAGTGACGTCGATCAGCCAGGACGCGATCCGCGCAGAGACGGTGACGATCAACGGACACGGCGGTGACGAAGTCGAGGCCTACCGGGCCATTCCGCTGTCTTCAGGCTCACGGGGTGCCGTCGTCTGGATCCACCACATGCCGGGATACGACCGGGAAACAAAGGAATTCGTCCGCCGGCTCGCGGTCATGGGTTACAACGCGATCTGCCCGAACCTGTACTCGCGCGAGGCTCCCGGAGCTGATCCGGACGACGCGGCGGCCACTGTGCGCGCCGCGGGCGGCGTGCCCGACGATCGGCTCGTCGGCGACGTCGCCGGCGCGTTCGATTATCTCCTGCGGCTCGACGGTGCCAACGGAAAGATCGGGGTGATCGGACACTGCTCGGGCGGTCGTCAGACCGTCCTCGCGGCCTGCTCCCTGACGATCGACGCGGCGGTTGACTGTTACGGCGCCTTCGTCGTCGAGGATCCGCCGGAGGGCATGCCCAAACGCATGAAGCCGATCCTCAACCTGTTAGGAAAGCTCAGCTGCCCGCTGCTCGGACTGTTCGGCAAGGAGGACGTCTACCCCTCGCCGGAATCCGTTGCGAAGCTGGACGCCGAGCTGACCCGATTAGACAAGGCGCACGAGTTCTACTCCTACGACGGCGCCGGCCATTCGTTCTTCTCGGTCGACCGGCCGGCGTACCGGGTGGAGGCCGCGGTGGACGGCTGGCGCCGGATCAGCGACTTCTTCGGCAAGCACCTGGCGGGCTGATCGCATGTGTACGTACCTGACCGAAAAGATCGCCGTGGACGGCAGCGGGAAAGGCGCCACGGGCTGGTTCGCGGCCAGCGAGGCGACGGTGTACATCGACCATCCCGTGCACGCACCGCATGGGCACACCGTCAACATCGACCTGCTCAACCCGGAGTTGGGGGCCTCGGCCCGCGTCGCGCTCGAACTCACCGAAGAGACCGCGCTCGCACTGGCCGACGCGATCCGCCGTGCCATCGCCAGCGCGCCGGCCGGGATCGCGTCGAAGGATCAATAGCCCGAATCGCGCTCAGCCGGGTTCGGGCAGCTCGACCCACTCTGCCGACACCGAGGACGACCACCGCGGTGTCCGTCGATCGACGAAGGCTGCCACTCCTTCACGGGCATCGGCGCTGCCCATCACGCGGTGATGCAGCTCGGTCTCCAACCAGGCGACCTGCTGCGGCGTGTAGGAGTTGATGGCGGTGTCCCACAGGAGTCGCTTACACAACGCGGCCGACATCGGCGCCACGTTCTGGGCAATATCCGTGGCGATCGCCATGGCGTCGCGCAGAACGGCATCCGCGGGCAGTGCGCTCGTCGCGATGCCCAGTCCCGGCGCCTCGGCTCCGCGGAAGGTACGACCGGTAAGCAGCAGGTCGGCGGCGACGGTCAGGCCCGCCAGGTGAGGAATCGTCCAGTGCGCCATACAGTCTGGAATCACCCCGCGGCGCACTTGCACCACACCGCATTTGGCGTCCTCGGCGAAGATGCGAATGTCTGCCTGAAGCGCCATCGTCAGACCGATTCCGATGGCATGCCCGTTCACGGCCGCGACGACGGGTGTGCGGAGCTCGAACGCGGCCGGTCGAATCGGCGACGCCGTGAAGTCCTCGACACCGCGCGTCGACGCGAAGGGCTCATCGGCAGCGCTGAAGTCGGCACCGACACAGAACGCGGGTCCGGCTCCCGTCAGCACGATCGCCCGGACCGCGTCATCAGCGTCGCAGGCCCGGTACGCCTCGCCCAGCAATCGGCCCATCTCGGCGGTGTACGCATTGAGCCGGTCGGGCCGGTTGAGTGTGAGAACCGCGATGCCTCCCGAAACCTCAACCGTCAGATCCGAGTTCATCTCTTACTCACCCCCGGTTGACGACGCCACGGAGCCCGTCCTCGCCGAACACCGGTTCAAGCATGGCCGTGAAGTCTGGGCCCCGCCGTAGCGACTGACCGCCGTCGACATTGATGATCTGCCCGGTGATCCAGGCCGCAGCATCGCTGAGCAGGAACAGCGCCAGCATTGCCACGTCGGAGACCTCGCCGACACGGGGCAGCGGAGTGTTGATCATGTAGTCGTCTTTGACGCCCGGTGTCTGCATGATCGGCTCGACCAAGTCTGTGCGGATGAGCCCGGGACGGATGCCGTTGACCCGCACCCATGACGCGCCGAGTTCGTCGGCGGCCACCTTCATCAGATGATCGATCGCGGACTTCGTCGGCCCGTACGCGCCGAACCAGCGATGGGTGTTACTGGCCGCAATCGACGAGATCGCGATGAACGATCCGCCGCCGCCGCGCACCAACTCGCGGGCGGAGTGCTTCAACACGTACATGGTCCCGTTGACGTTCAGGTCGACCGTGCGTCGCCAAGCATCGGAGTCGATCTGCGTGATGGGCCCGATGGTCTCGGAACCGCCCGCGCAGTGCACAACGCCGTGCAGTCGGTCACTCCACGCGGTGGCGGCGTCGACAGCTCGCGCGGTCTCGTCCTCGTTGGTGATGTCGGTCGGCTCGTAGCGCACGGCCCCACCGCTGTCGCCGGCGTTGCCCCGGATGTCGCTCACGGCGGCGGCGAGCCTGTCCGGGTTGCGGCCAACGATCATCACTCGCGCGCCGGCGGTCACCAGCGCGGCGGCCACGCCCTTACCGATCCCGCTGCCGCCGCCCGTCACCAGGTAGGTCCGATCCGCCAATGACAGTTGCACGACAACCCCTCAGGCCGAAACTGAAACACGTTCTAGCAATCGAACCATGCCACACCGTCGGGCAGCGGCGTTAGGACCGCCGGTCAGCGGCGTTAGGACCGCCGGTCAGCGGCGTTAGGGCGTGCACCGTTACTTCAGGTGCCCGAGTACTTCAGGTGCCCGAGTGCTTCAGGTGCCCGAGGGGAGCTGACGGGCCGCGACCAGGTCGAATGCCTGGACCTGGCGGCCGTCACCTACAGTTGTCTCATGCCTGCAAAACCTGACCCCGCCGAAATCGGTGACGTGGAGCCACTGGCCGACAGCACCGCTCGACAGGCTCGTCGGGTGGTCGCCGCCTACGCGACCGATGCTGACGAATGCCGGGTCTTCCTATCGATGCTCGGCATTGGACCGGCGAAGAACGAGTCGTAGATGACTCGGTCCGCGGGACAAGCCGGCTCATCGGGCGGCCGCGGAGAAGGCTCGCAGTTCGTCGTCGTCGCCAACCGGCTGCCGGTCGACCTGGAACGGCTGCCCGATGGCACCACCACCTGGAAACGCAGCCCCGGCGGGCTCGTCACCGCCCTGGAACCGCTGCTGCGCCGACGCAGCGGTGCGTGGATCGGCTGGCCGGGCGTCCCCGACACCGACGAGGAGCCCATCTTCGTGGATGGGCTGCACTTGTGTCCGGTCCGGTTGAGCGAGGACGACCTCGCGGAGTATTACGAGGGATTCTCGAATGCGGCCCTGTGGCCGCTCTACCACGACGTAATCGTCAAGCCGATCTACCAGCGGGAGTGGTGGGAGCGCTACGTGGACGTGAATCGTCGCTTCGCCGAAGCGACATCGCGCGCCGCGGCAAAGAACGCGACGGTGTGGGTGCAGGACTACCAACTTCAGCTGGTGCCCAAGATGCTGCGAGAACTGCGTCCGGACCTGACCATCGGCTTCTTCCTGCACATTCCGTTCCCGCCGATCGAGCTGTTCATGCAAATGCCCTGGCGCACAGCGATTATCGAGGGCCTGCTCGGCGCCGATCTGGTCGGATTCCAGCTGCCGGGCGGGGCGCAGAACTTCCTCATCCTCGCCAGACGTCTCGTCGGCGCCACCACGTCGCGCGGATCCGTCGGCGTCCGTTCCCGGTTCGGCGAGGTTGAATACGGCTCGCGCGTGGTTCGCGTGGGGGCATTCCCGATCTCGATCGACTCTGCTGAACTCGACCGGAAGGGACACCAGCGAAGCATCCGTCAGCGCGCCCGCGAGATACGGTCGGAACTGGGCAACCCCCGCAAGATCCTGCTCGGCGTCGACCGGCTGGACTACACCAAGGGCATCGACGTTCGGCTGCAAGCGTTTTCAGAACTGCTGGCCGAGGGTCGTGTCAAGCGCGATGACACCGTCTTCGTACAGTTGGCCACACCCAGCCGCGAGCGAGTCGAAAGCTACATTGAACTTCGTGAGGACATCGAACAGCGGGTTGGGCGGATCAACGGTGAGTACGGCGAAGTCGGCCACCCCGTGGTGCATTACCTGCACCGTCCCGCGCCCCGCGACGAACTGATCGCGTTCTACGTGGCAAGCGATGTCATGTTGGTCACGCCGCTTCGAGATGGCATGAACCTGGTGGCGAAGGAGTACGTGGCTTGCCGCAGCGACTTGGGCGGCGCGCTCGTGCTGAGCGAATTCGCCGGCGCGGCAGACGAATTACGTCAAGCTTACCTGGTCAACCCGCACGATCTCGACAGCGTGAAGGACGCGATCGAAGCTGCGATGAACCAGACCCCGGAGGAGGGCCGGCGGCGGATGCGCGCGCTGCGCCGCCAGGTGCTGACCCACGATGTCGACCGGTGGGCACGGTCATTCCTGGATGCCCTGGCGGAAAAGCCGGACTCTTAAAGCACCTCAATGGAGTTGATGAGCCACCTTCCGTCGAGGCGCTGATAGTCGACCTTGATCCGGCTGCCGTTGTAGAGAGGCTGCCGCGACTTGTCGATCCATGTTTGATTGATGTACACCATCACCGAACCCGAGTTGCGGTGGGCATCCATGACCCCGAAGCCGACGACGTTGACCTGACTGACCATCTGCCGGTCACGCGCCTGGGGAATGATGTTCGTCTTCGCCTTCTCCTGGAACTGCCGCCGGAACTCCGGGGTGAACATCAAGTACGCGTTGTCGAGACTGCGTTCCACGGTTTGATAGTCGTAACCGAAGATCGCGGGCACCTGCTTGCCGGCCAGCGGACCCAACTCCTCGCGCGCCTGCTCCGCACTGCGCCGCTCCACCCGGTCCCAGAACAGCCAGCCGCCTGCGCCGGCAAGCGCGACGAACGCAGCGGCCAACAACCCCACCAAACCGGTGACCAGCCAGCGCATCAATTGCCCCCGTCGGGGTATCGCATGTCGTAAGCGGTCATCTTGTGCGTGTCGAAGTCTTCGTGCACGACGACCCGCCAGCGCATCGGAAGCGAGGGTTTATTGTTCCCGTTGGTGTCGCTCTGAGTCACCCGCAGCGAGACCAGCACCGCGGCGTTGTTGCTGACACTGTCGATCGGCGTTTCCAGCGCCGCCCCGTTGACCACCGCTTCGGAACTGTTTCCGGTGGCGCGCAACAACGTCTTCAGGTTCGCGATGTGGTTGTCGCGGCTCCACTCGTCGCGCAGCGGTCCGCTGGTCTCGCCGTAGAACTGGTCGACGCTCTGCTCGACCGAGTCCGGTTTGAAGGTGTACATGTTCACCAGCGTCTGTGCGGCGGCGTCGACGAACTGCTGGTTGCGGGCCTGAATCTGGTCGTCGTCGTTCTTCTGAATCCACAGCGCCGCCACCCCAGCTCCAGCGGCGAGCGTCGCGACCGAGACGCACACCAGCGCCGCGATGGCGACGGGCCGTCGGTGCGCGGGCCGACGTGGCGGCACACCCGACGTGGCTCGCCGCGCCGGTTTCTCGGCCGACTTGTCAACTCGGACCGTCGTGGTCTGGACCGGGTCGCCGTTGGCCGGCCCGGCCGCCCGGACTGCGCGGCGACGAGCCGTCTTGTCGGGCGGCGAGTCAGTTGTCGTCATCTACGTCTGCCTTGGATCAAGCATCAAATCAACCCAGTTCTCTTGTGGACGAAGGTTATCCGCACCAGGTGCGTAGACAGCGGCGTTCCCCTTCGCATCGACGAAGGTGCCGCTGTGCTGGTCGTAGGTACTGTACGACACGCCACTGGCCCCGGGCGGCGTGACATCGGAAGGCGGGAGCGCGCCCGGATCGACCGGCGGCGCCGGCGCCGGTGCCGGCCCGGGTGGAGGCACCACCGGCGGGTAGGGTCCCGGCGACAGCGGCGGCGGTTGCGGATTCGCCGGCGCCGGCCAGGCGTCCGGATACGGTGCGGGCGGCACCCACGCGGTGTGCGGGGGCGGCGGCCCGTTGTCGTTGGGTGGAGGCGGAACCGGCCACGGCTGATTCGGGGCGGGACCGGGGCCTGGTTGAACCCCCGGCGGCACCGAGCCGGGCGCCACGGGATAGCCCGGATCGGGGTCGGCCTCTGGCGAGATGTACGGATACTTGTTGGGTGGCAGGATGTTCCGACCGTCGTCGATCGGCGTGCCGGCCGGAACAGGCGGTCCGCGCCACGGGTTGTTGCCGATCGGCACGTAGCCGCGGGGGTCACGGCACAGCTGAACCGTCGGCGCACGCTTTCCCGGGAACTCCTGGCACGGGTAATTCCGGGCGCCGCGCACCGCACTCGGATCATTCTGCGGCACTTTGCAGTACATGTCCTTGGGCAGATCACGCAGCGTCTGGTCGGCGGGCGGTCGGATGAACTGCGGGGGCAGGAAGCCGGTGGAGCACGGCGGCGGGTCGCCGAGGTCAAGTTTGAAGTCGAGCTTGCCGCCCTCGTCGGCGGGCACTCCACCGCCGACGGTGATCAGCGCGGACATCAGCGCGGGGAAGATGACCAGCGCCTGTTCGATGGACCTGTTGTAGATGACACCGACACGACCCAGTTGCGCCAGGCTGGCGGCGAGCACGGGGAACGATGGCCGGATACCGCTGAACGTGTCGCTGGCCGCGCCGGCCGCACCAGGCGCGGTCACCAGCAGTGCACGCAACTGCGGATCCGCCTGACGCAGTTCGGTGGTGAACCGGGCGAGCCCGTTGGACAACGACCGGATGTCATCGCCGCTGCGAATCTGCGCATCCAGGAATGGGCCGGCCTGATCGATCAGCTGATCGGTTTCCGGCCAGCTGGCGTTGGCCTGGTCGACGAGCAACCGCGCCGATTGGATCAACCTCGCCAGCTCCGGTCCGGAACCGTTGAAGGCCTTGAAGGTTTCGCGCAGGAGGTCCTGCAGCCGAGTGTTGCTGATGCTGCTGACCAACGCGTCGGCTTGTTGCAGAAGGCCTTCGATGTCCTGGCCGATGGCGGTCCGGTCGCGGCCGATACGTGATCCATTGTGCAGCGAGGTGTTCGACGGATGGTCCGGCGGTACCAGGTCTATGTACTGCTCACCGACCGCAGACACGCTTTTCACGGTGGCCGTCACGTTTTCTGGAAGCTTGTACTCGCTGTTGAGCCGCATGTGCGCTTCGACGCTGTCATTGGTCAGCGTCACCGCCTCGACTCGCCCGACCGTCACGCCGCGGTAGGTGACGTTCGCGTTCTTGTAGAGTCCGCCACCGGAGATGAAGTCCGCGGTGATGTCGTACGCACCGAATCCGAGGCGCGCGGGGACATGAAGATAGAAGATGGCGATCGCGCCGACACAGACCACCGTGACGAACGCGAAGACCGCCAATTGAATGCGCGCCAATCGATCCAACATCAGCTCGGTGGCACCTCCTGGCCCGATGCCGTGCCGGGCGGAATCTTGAATGGGTCAGCCGCCTGCCCATTCAGGTTCGCGTACGAGCCCACAAGCCAGTCCGGCGGATTGACCACCTCGTTGAGGTGCTTCATGTTCGGGTCGAAGTACGACGTCGTGAAGATGGTCTCGCCGAGGCGGCGGATCGTCAGGTCGAACGTGACGAACACGTTCAGGTAGTCGCCGCGGACCGCGCGCCGCAGGTACCGCGAGGTGAACGGGAAGGTCGGCAACAGGTCGAGGTCCGACACGAAGTCCGCACGGTTGTCGTTCAGCGGCTTGACCACCGCGTACAGGTCTTTGAAGTCCGCGGCGATATCTTCCTTGGTCGCAGAAAGGATGTGCGACGCCACCTTTGAGAAGCTCTGCAGCGCGGCGAACGCGTCCACGATGTTCTTGCGGTTATCGTTGAGCACCTTCAACGCGGCGGGCAGCGACTCTAGGGCTCGGCTCAGGCTGTCCTTGTGGGCGGCCAACGTCGCGGCCACCCGGTTCAAACCCTCGGCGGTCGCGATGATGTCGTCGGTCTGCTGATTCAACGCACCGGTGAACTCGGCAAGTCTCGGGATCAGATCGACGAAGTCGCCTGTGCGGCCGGCGACGGCGGCGTAGGCCTCGTCCGTGATGTCTTGCAGCGCACCGAGGTTGCCCTTGTTCACCACGATGCCGAGCGAGGACAACACTTCCTCTGTGGTGGGGAAGCGGCTGCCGTCCGCCAGCGGGATCGTGGATCCGTTCTGAAGCTGTCCGGCCTGCGGCTGGCCGGCCGGCGGTCGAACCAGGTCGATGTGCTGCGAACCCAGCAGCGACGTCTGAGCCACCATCGCTTTCGAATTGGCCGGCAGCTTGACGTTCTTGTCGAGCGAAAGCTTCACAGCCGCAAAGAAAGTGCCATCAGATCGTTGCACGGCGTCGACGCCGGAGACGCTGCCAACGGTGACGTCGTCGATCATCACCGGCGAGTTCTGCGGCATGGACGCGACATCAGGCACTTCGACCGTGATGCTGTAGGAGCCCGCACCATGGCCGGCGGTGCCCGGCATGTTCAACGAGTTCAGGCCGCCGAACTGGCATCCCGCGAGCACCACGACGCCCGAGCCGAGGGCCACCGTGCGGACGGCGCCCCGGCTGAGCTTGCGGTGCAACGATTTCCGATTCATCCGCCGGCTCCCGGCTGTGACGGCGCGGCCGGCTGCATCGGCGGGACACCCTCGGCCGGATACCCGGCGTCGGGCGTCGCTGGTCCCGGCGCTGGGCCGGGGGCCTCGGGCGGCGGCGGGCCCGGCTGTGGCGGCGGGAACGGAGGACCAAAAAACTGCGGCTGTGCCGGCGGTGGTGGCCCGGCCACGGGGTTGGGCGGCAACATCAGCCCATCGACGCCCGTGTCGCCGACACGCGGTGGTGTGCGGCCCTGCGACGGGATCCACTGCAGGTAGGGCAGATACGTCTGCGCCTTGGCTCCGGTGGCCGGCGTGTCGTAGGTGACCTGACCCTTGTAGGCGGTGATGGTGTTGATGGCGTGGAACAGAAGCGGCGGATAGTTCATCGATATCCGCCGCAGCACGGGCGCCATCCGCTCCCGACAGATCTCAGCCCGCTTGATGTTGTCGACGTACAAGCTGCCCTCGAAGACACCGCCGCAGATGAACTGGACCGGGTTCGCGAAGTTCGGCAGCGAGAGCAACCCGGTGGCGGTGCCCTGGGCGGGGTCATAGATGTTGTAGAAGTTGGCCAAGCCGTTCGGCGCGACGTGCAGAATCTGTTCCAGGTCGTCGTGCTGGTCGGCGAACAGCTTGGTGAGCTGAGACAGCTTGTCTATCTGGCCGATCAGCGCGGAGTTGTTGTCCTGCAGGAATCCGCGGACGTCGGACAGCGCCTGGTTGAGCGTCCCGAGGGTGTTGTCGAGGTTGGTTGAGCTGTCGGCGAGCACCTGTGACACGGACGCCAGGTGCCCGCTGAACTGCACGATCTGTTCGTTGCTCTTCGACAGGGCGTCGATCAGGATCTGCAGGTTCTTCACGGTGCCGAAAAGATCCATGCGGGAGTCGCCCAGCCGTCCCGCCGTCTGCGACAGCTCCCGCAGCGCTTGACGGAAGGAGTCGCCGTTACCGTCGAACGTGTCGGCGGCCTGGTTGACGAAGTCGCTGAGCGGTCCCTGCACCGACCCGGCCTGCGGCCCGAGCGACGTGCTGAGCTTGGTCAGCTCCGACTTGACTTCGTCCCATTCCACCGGAGTGGCGGTGCGCTCCAGCGGGATGGTAGCCCCGTTCGGCATGACGGGGCCGCTCTTGTAGGCGGGAGCGAGCTGGATGAAGCGAGCGGACACGATGTTGGGCGCCATGATGATCGCCTGCGCGTCGGCGGGGATTTTGATCCCGTCCTTGACCGACATCGTAATCTTCACGGATTGCGCTTGCGGCTCAATGGATTCGACGCGGCCGACCGGAACACCGACAATGCGGACTTCGTCGCCGGGGTACAACCCGACCGCTGTCGTGAAGTATCCGATCACCTTCTGGCCGGCACGGCCCGGCCAGATCAGGTAGACGCCGCCGACCAGCGCGAGCACCAGGGCGGCGATGACGCCGTAGCGCAACCACCTGTTGTCGCGGGACGCGGCGTGGCCACTCATGGTGACTTCGGCCTAATGATCATGCGCTCGGAAATGAATCCGCGCAGGTAGTCGGCAAGGCTGGCGGGCAGCTTGCCGGGCTGGAAATACAAGTCGAGCAGGATCTCGCCGAGTCCGGGTGGCGGCAGACCGTAGAGGTTGATATGGAAGCCCGGCCCGGACGCGACCACCTCGCCGAGCGAGGTCGCATAGGGCGGCAGACGCTTGAGCGCTTCGCTGATGTGTTCGCGGCGCTGCAGCAGGTTATCGAGCACCGCGTTGAGCTTCCTCAGCGCGGGGCCGAACTCCCTGCGGTTATCGGCGACGAAGCCTGAAATCTGTTGGGATAGGGGCTCAATGCTGGAAATGAGCGTGCTCAGCGCGGCGCGGCGCTCGTCGAGTGCGGCGAACAGCTGATTGCCGTCGACGACGAGCTGATTGACCTGAGCCGACCGGTCGGCCAGCACCTTCGTGACCGACCTGGCGCGCTCCAGCAGCGACGCCAACGCCTCGTCGTTGGCGTTGATGCTGCGCGACAACGCCGCGACGCCGTCGAGCGCCCGGCGCAGCTGCGGAGTGGCGTCGTGCAGGGAATCCGTCAGCACGCCCAGCGCCTGGTTGAACTTCTTCTTGTCCAGATCACGGGAGTCCTGGCCAAGATCCTGAAGTGCATTGTTCAACGTGTACGGGGTGGTCGTGCGGTTCAACGGGATCGTCGTGGACTCTCCCCGGCCGGCGGGTGTGACCGCGAGTGACTTCTCGCCGAGGATGGTGTCCGTCTTGATCGACACGAGCGACTGGTCGCCCAGCCTGATCTTGGGGTCGACGGTGAACGTCACCTTCGCCACATCGCCGGCGAGCCCGACGCCCTTCACCTGGCCCACTTTGATTCCCGAGACGTTGACGTCGCTGCCGGGCGAGATACCGCCGGCGTCCGCGAAGTACGCCTCGCAGGTCCTGCCCTGCGGCCAGAACGGCAGCTTTTGGTAGCCGAACGCCACCAGCACGACAGCGACGACCACAAAGATGCCGATGATCCCGGTGCGGAGCGAATTGCGTTCACCCATTGTCGGAGCACCTGCCCTTCGACGGGTCGGGCGGTCCACCCTGCGGGAACAACCAGTCGCTGTCGGACGGGGTGCCCCCGGCCCCGATCGACGGGCCGGGGAACTTCAGACGCACCGAGCAGTAGTAGATGTTGAAGAACGCACCATAGGCGCCGAGGGCGTTGAGCCGCAGGTAGTTTTCGCCGAGCGGCTCGATGACCCTGTTGACCTCGTCCTTGCGGTTGTCCAGCTCGGTCGCGAGCGGCCGGACGTTCTCGATGACGCCCTGAATGGGACGCCGCGAGCTCTGCAGCACCTGGGTCAGATCCGATGCAGCGGATGCCAGCGGCGGGATGGCGCCCGCGATGGCATCTTTCCCCTGCGCCAATCCGGTCACCAGTTGCTGGAGTTGATCGACGCTGGCGTTGAATTGGGCGCTCTTCTGGTCGACGGTAGTGAGCACGGTATTCAGGTTGTGGATCACGTCGGAGATCACCTGATAGCGATCCGCGAGCGACTGGCTGAACGACCCGGTGTTCGACAGCAGGTCCGACAGCGCGCCGCCCTGGCCTTGCAACAGTTCGATGATCGCGTTGCTGATCTGGTTGATCTTGTCGCCGTTCAGACCCTTCAGCACGGGACGTAATCCGCCCAGCAGTGCGTCGAGGTCGAGCGCCGGTTCGGTGTTTTGAATCGTCCCTCCCGGCGGAACCTTGCGTAGCTCACCCGGGCCCGACGCGATCTCCATGTAGCGGTCGCCGACCAGGTTCTGGTACCGGATCACCGCTTTCGTCGAGGTGTACATCTGGTAGCGCTTATCGACGGCAAACGTCACGTCGACCTTGTTGTCGGGCCGCAGCGCAATGCCCTTGACACTGCCAACGGGTATGCCCGCGATGCGGACGTCGTTGCCGGACTTGAGCCGTGACGCGTTCTCGAACACCGCGTGGTAGCTGTTGGTGGAGGAGAATCGGAACTGGCCGAACACCACCACCAGACCAGCGGCGACCAGCAGCATCGCGACGGTGAAGATGCTGACCTTGATCAGGATTCCGCGGTGGCTCATGTGATTGTCTGCTCTTCGCGCAAGCGGCTCATCGCTGCCTTCTGCTCTTCGCGCAAGCGGCTCATCGCTGTCACCAGTCACTCCGTTGGGCGAACGCCCCGTTGAACAAGAACTGCAGCGTCGACGGGGCATCGACCTGTACCTCGGTGAACGGCTCGTACGGGATGTACGCGTTGTCGGTCACCAGGAACGGTGAGTGGAACCATGATCCGCCGAACTGCTTGCTCGGCATGTTGGGCAGACCGCGGCAGTTCGGCCCACCCGATGCGTTCACGATGGGCAGGCTCTCGGGGTAGGTGTAAATCGGAACGCCCAGAACGAAGTTCGACGACGTGAACAGACCCGGCCTGGTGCCGCCGATCACGGGCGCGAACTGATC
>Ga0209006_10001126_pt1 | contig 24350 bp, 18 predicted proteins | sample JacPin_JW_Ref_O2_FD_188567 | JGI IMG/M metagenome (GOLD analysis project Ga0209006, IMG submission 188567) | Forest soil microbial communities from Algoma, Ontario, Canada - Jack Pine, Ontario site 1_JW_Ref_O2 (SPAdes) (version 2) | ecosystem: Environmental > Terrestrial > Soil > Boreal... | reverse complement strand
CGCCATTCATGAACGCAGTCGCCGCAACGCGCGAACATTCGTCGAATTAAACTGCGCTGCGATTCCCACTGGCTTGCTGGAAAGTGAACTTTTTGGCCACGAGCGAGGTGCTTTTACAGGCGCGGTCACACAGAAGATTGGTCGACTCGAACTGGAAATTTTGTCGAACTTTCCAGCAGTTTGTGCACGGGAAGAGGGAAATAATCGTCAGGCGAATTTGGTGAAGGGCGCTGCTTCTATGCCAAAGCAATACCGCTAGCATCATCGGAGATCTCGTTTGCTTGGCGCCGGCGAAGTTGAGTTTTATAGGATCAATCTCACGGTTTGCCAAGCACAACATGAGCGACGGTGCTTGAAACATCCGGTACGAGGTATTCGGACGGGACCTGCCATGCGGGTACTTTGCTCGTGGCGAGTGCCACCGAGCTCATGATCATATCTAAGTTACAACCGGCGAGGATGTTCGAGCCACAGTCAACCGTCTCGGGTCGCTCCGTCACATCGCGAAGCGTCACATTGGGCACGTGCATGATGCAGGCCTCTTCCTGCACCGTGCCGCTGTCAGACAAAATGCAAAACGCACTTTGTTCCAGGCGAATGAAATCGAAGAAGCCGAACGGTTCAAGCCAGCGCAGCCCCGGCTGGTCCAACACCATCCCAAAATCAGCGGCTTTGGCTCGGGTTCGCGGGTGCAAAGAACACAGCACCGGGTAGCCATATCGAAAATGTAGTTGCTCTAACGCATTCAGTGTGGCCCGCAACCGACTTTCGTCGTCCACGTTTTCAGCGCGATGCATCGTCACCAGAAAGAATTTCCTCTCTTCAATCCCCAATCTTTCGAGCACGTCACTCGCGCTGATCTGGATCTGGAAGTTCTGTATGACTTCGTATATCGGGTTCCCAGTGACATAGATATTCTGGGCGGAAATGCCTTCGCGAAGGAGATTCTCGCGACTACGGGCCGTGTAGGGCAACAGAATGGAACTTACGTGATCAATGATTCGCCGGTTGCCTTCCTCAGGTACCCGGAAATCGTAACAGCGGTTACCAGCCTCCATGTGATACACGGGAATTCCCATTCGTCGCGCCACGATCGCCGCGAGGCCACTATTCGTATCCCCTAGAATCACCAGGCGATCTGGCTCATGTTCGCGAAGTGCTTTTTCACTTCGTGCGAGAATCTGGCCCACCTGATCGCCGAAGCCTGCGCCCCGGACGCAGAGCGAAACGTCAGGCCTCCGTACTTCGAGTTCCCTGAAAAATAAGGCACTCAAACGGTCGTCATAGTTCTGCCCGGTATCGACGAGTATGTGTGTCGCGTGTTGGTCTAGAACTTTGATAGTCAGGCTCAGCCGAATGATCTCCGGCCTGGTGCCCAGAATCGTCATAACTTTCAACGTAAGACCTCCGCGAACTCGGCCGGCATGTGTTCGGGCATGAGCTTCTGGTTTTGCAGCAATTCGACCGTTTCCTCGAAGGTCATCACGTCGTCAGCTGAGCTGTATTCCTTTCGCAATCCCGGAAAACCGTTCTGAGCAGATCGCAGCTCAGGCAACATTGGCAAGATCGCATAGTAGGCTCCGCGTTCGACCGTGCGATGCCCTTCTTCTTCGCTTACCAGAATCTCGTGAACCTTTTCGCCTGGACGAATACCGGTAATTTTCGTTTCGATCGAGCGATTGCCAATCAAGGCTTTGGCGATATGAGTGACCTGAGCCGACGGTACGCGAGGAATGTAGGTCTCTCCCGGCGATCCGGTGGCGACCGCTGCGAATATTACGTCCACAGCATCGTTGAGGCTCAACAGAAAGCGAGTCATTTCCGGCGTCGTGATGGTTACCGGGCCTCCATTCCGAATCTGGTCGTGGAACAACGGAATTACCGAACCGCGCGAAGCCAGAACGTTCCCGTACCGGACACAGATGAACCTGGCTTTCGGACAGCGAATATTGGCTTGAATGAAAACGCGCTCTTGCAGGGCTTTGGTCATGCCCATGGCATTGACCGGTTTGCAGGCCTTGTCGGTAGAAACTCCAATGACGGTTTCGATGGGTAAAGAATGCTCCTGAATCGCGCGAATAATGTTTTCGGGGCCTTCGATGTTGGTGCGGACCGCTTCGTACGGAAAATATTCGCAGGTGGGCACCTGTTTTAACGCCGCGGCATTGAAGACGATGTCCACGCCGCGAAGCGCTTGGACCACGGAATGAAAATCTCTAACGTCGCCGATGCGAAATTCGAGGCGTTGCTGAAAGTTTCGGTAGATGATTTCGTCCGTGGCCGCGGCCTTGTTCTGATATTCCATTCGCATCGAATGCTGCTTGGCTTCATCGCGAGAGAGCACGATGATCTTCTCCGGCTCGCCGGCACTGCCTTCCAGGAAACGACGTACCAGAGTCTTCCCCAAGGATCCGGTGCCGCCCGTAATCAGAATTCGCCTGCCATCAAAACAATGTTGCTTCGAATTATTCCCATTTTGCATAGCTGGTGTCATCGATTGCCAAATCCGCTACAAGCTCCGGCCACGTGGGACAAATCAAACCGGTCGCTCGCACGAATTTGCCTCCTTTCATGCTCCGATCGCAGAAAAAATCCGCGTCGGGAGTGATCTCAATGTCGAGCTGGTATGCATCCTTGAGCAGGCCAAGAAGGTCGTATTTGGAAATAGTTGGACTGGTGACCTGGTATAGGCCGCTCAAAGTCGGATGTTTGCAGACCAGCTCTTTCACAATTCGAGCCAGGTAGTTGGTGGTGACGCCGCTGAACATCGCGCGGGTAAAACCGGAAATGTGTTTGTGGTTTTGACGGAGAAGCCATTCAAGGAGTGCTTCGTAATGCGCGAGTTCCCTGCCTATTATTGAGGTTCTGAGGGTCAGCGTCCCGGGCATGTCGACCTCGCCAAGGAACTTCGTGCGCCCGTAGAGGTCCTCTGCGTCAGAACGGTCTTCTTCGCTGTAACCGCCTGTTTTGCCGCTAAAAACGCAATCCGTACTGAAGTGAATCAACCGGGCTCCGCGCCTCTGGCACACCGAGGCCAGTTTGTGTGGCAGCAGCGCGTTGATCTCGATACTCGGTATCGCTTTCTTGGCGTCGCCTCTTTGTTTGATGATCCCAACGCAATTGATCACCACGTCTGGCTTGTTTTGTTCTAGCAACTTCTCTAGAGCTGCGAAGTCCGTCGCGTCGAAATTCTCGATGGTTGTTTTCGCGCAAAACAATCCAACGCTTTCCAGCGCCGTCCGGTTTTCGGCGCTTCGTATCGTGCAATACGTTTCGGCACCCGCTTGCTTCAGGCACTGCAACACCTTGTGCCCCAGCATTCCTGCGCCGCCTAGCACTAGACTTTTCATTTTTCCTTCTTATGGGCTGGTGGGATCGACCAGATCTTGCATGGCTCGCCAGGTTCTTTGCGCGGTAGTCGACCAGTCGTACTGCCGAGATTGGTCTTCGGCGTCACCAGCGAGCTTGTTCATACGCGGTGGATCATCTAGCAACGCGACCCACTTCCCCGCCAACTCCGCTGGTGACCGCGGATCGAAGTATTCAGCCGCGTGGCCGGCGATTTCAGGCATGGGGCCACAATTCGAAGAGAGTACGGGTCTGCCCGAAGCCAACGCTTCAATCAAAATGTTCGGACAGTTCTCACACTCCGAAGCAAAAATATTCACAGTCGCATGGCGATACACCGCCGCCATGTCTTCGTAGGAAATCGTCCCCGGGATCAAGACATCGTCTTCGAGTCGCAGTTTCCTCACTTCTTCGCGAACCAGCCGGCCGTACTCGGGGTATTCCGGTCCAGCCAAAATGAGTTTTTCTGGAGTGTGCCGCTGCTGTTTCAATTGCCGGTAGGCGCGCACGACCTCCAACTGCCCTTTGTAGTAATCGAGTGTGGAAGCGTAGAGAAAATATCCTTCCGCGGGAAGCCACCCGGGCATGGCGGAATTGCACTGCAGTGAGGATTTTCTGAATCGCGCTGATATTCCGTGAGGAATCGTTACCGTTTTCCTGATGGGCTTCCGGGTTTCTGCCTCAATTACACTTTTTGCGTACTCCGACAGGAAAATGACCAGATCTGCACTCTGCATGCTTCGAAGGAACGCGCCCTTCAGCAGTGCGTTGCGGAGCCGCATATAACCAAAACCGTATTTTTGTTTTTGAACCGCGCTGAACGGAATCATGTTCCGAAACATAGTTACGGTTTTGCACCCGCTGGGAACCCGCGTGGCGATAATGCCTCCCGGACAGAAGAGAACGTCGGTGCGGAGTTTCGATAAAATCCCAGGCAGTTCAATTTTTTCCCAAATCGCCCTTGTAAACGGATTTTCTCCCGGCGGCGAGACTCGCAATCTATGAATGTTGCGTCGATTTTCGGGCACCGCCAGGGATTTCGGCGCCAGAACGTGAACCTCAATGGCCGCATCCTCCTGCAGGTGCTCCAGAAGGTTCACGAGGTAGGTCTGCCCACCCCCCTGGCGCGCGGAAAGCGCGTTGATCACGATTTTTATCGGGTTGCGCCTGCTGAAATTCATAACTTCACTAGTTGGGAGCGAGCAGCTCGGCCGGCGCCGGTAGATCTTGAACGAAATCGAGATAAACCAAAGCGGCCCACAAGAGTGGGTGCACTTGGCGTGCACCGGAAAGGTGAATTTGCATCAGATCCAGCAGAGATTCCTGATCCAGTGGGGTCGCGACGAAGTTTTGCGAATCCGTCAATTTCCGTTGAGCCCAGTCGCGAAGCGGTCCGCGCAACCAATCGGCAATAGGCACTTCGAATCCCTTCTTCGGCCGATCCAATAATTTTTGCGGGACGTAACGATATGCCAGCTTGCGGAGGAGATATTTATTTTGATTCCCGCGCAGTTTCCATTTCAGCGGGAGCTTCATGGCCCATTCGACCAAATTGTGATCGAGAAGCGGCTCCCGGCTCTCCAGCGAGAAAGCCATGCTGGAGACGTCCACTTTTTGCAGGTAGTCGTCGGGAAGCGTGTACGAAGTGTCCAGGCGCATGGCGACTTCGGGTGCTTCGAGTTCGGCCGGGAAATGTCGCGCCTCCTCCGCAAATAGCTCATTGAGTCCAATCGTCCGCCGCAGGATTTCACTTGGAAGCACCGCACCGTAATCCTTCGCGATGCCGCGGGCGAACGAAAAAGCTTCCGTCGAATCTCGCCGGCTCAGCGCTCCCGACAACAGCTTCATTTCATGCCGAGAACTCACGCCGACGCCAGCCGCGACCACACCTCGCACCGGCGCGGGCAGCCGATAAAACGGGGAGATCGCGTGTGCCAGGCGATAGTAGTGATAACCGCCGAAGAGTTCGTCGCCGCCATCGCCGCTCAACGAGACGGTCACCTGCTGCCGGGCCAGCCGTGAAACGGCCATTGTGGGAAAAGCCGAGCTGTCGAAGAACGGTTCGTCGAATTCGCGCCTGTAAGTCGGCCACAAATTCAACAGATCCTGCACATTCAGGTGCTCGCAAAAATGCTCGGTAGACAAATGGCGAGCGACGGCCGCCGCGTGTGGGCTCTCGTCGTAAGCTTTGTCCTCAAAACCGATGGTGAAAGTCTTTACCCGGTCAGGTGAGCGCTTGGCCATCATGGCCACCACCAGAGAGCTATCGATTCCGCCGGAGAGAAACGCGCCCAGCGGAGCGTCGCTGATCATCCGCGAGGCGACGCTGCGATTCAGGATTTCGTCAAGCTCGTCCAGCAGGTCATCTTCCTTGCGGTTGCGCCACGATGGTTCCGGCGGAATGTTCCGGGATTCCCAATAACGCTGGATGCGAAGACCCGACTCGTCAGCCAACATCCAGTGTGCCGGAGGAAGCTTGCGAATCTGTTCGAACGCGGAATAAGGCGCGGGGATATAGCCGCTCTCGACGAAAAAACGCAGCGCCTGCTCGTCGAGTGGATTTGACCAACCTGAATTTAACGATAGCAATGCGCGCGGGCGCGAACCGAATGCAAAACAATCTGAGGAATAATGGTAGTAGAGCGGCTTTACGCCCAGCCGGTCGCGTGCGGCGAACATGACGCGCTCCACGCGATCCCAGATCGCCAAGGCGAACATTCCCCGAAAGCGCGCCACGCAAGCGGGCCCCCATTGCTCGAACGCGGCTAGCAACACCTCCGTGTCGCTGTTGCTGCGCCATTTTCTTTTTGCGGTACGCTCTAGAACCTCACGGACCTCAAGAAAATTATAAATTTCACCATTGAATACAATCACGTAGCGGCCATGTGCCGAATGCATGGGTTGATGGCCCGCGTTCGAAAGATCGAGAACCGCCAGGCGCTGATGGCCGAGACCGACGTCGTCCTCAGTCCACACTCCCCGGTCGTCTGGCCCGCGCATCCGCAGCGTGGCCGTGGCCCTGGCAATCGCTTCCGGATTAACCTTGCGATGAAAATCGAAAATTCCAGCAATGCCGCACATCACAGCCTCACCAATTTTATGAATTTGCAGAAGGAGACACGGCCGGCATTTGCGCCGAAGATTGAAGCAGGCCCAGCAGAGTCTTGGCGAACCACCAAATCAGGAACATGGAGACGGCGCGCGGAACCAGATTAAACGTAGTCACGCGAAACGTCTGAAAACTGAAAACGGTAGCCCAAAGATAAAAAGCGTATCGCCACAATGTGTTCGCTCCATCCACATAGAAGCGATGGATCATTCCAAAGGCCCATCCCACCAGCAACCCGCGCCAGATCACATCGAACCAACCCAGTCCTACGATGCATTCCGGAATCACACCGAACGCGAACCCTCCGCCCTGGTCGGCATATGCGGGATAGAAATTCTGCACATACCATCGCGACGGATCGATATGGCCTGACGGGAAAACGCCTTCGGGGAGCACTCGAGTAAAGTCGGCAAAGTAAAATTGCGGAAAAATGTCGGCGGTGTCGCCTGCTGCTTTCAAGTCATGCAAGTCGTACGCATTCGCCAGCAAATTGTCGAACTCGTTTCCCGAGCCCATTAGCGAAAATGCGGGGTTATCCGCGGACGATGAGAGCGCGCGGACGACACCCAAGCCCATGAATACGACGAACAAAACCATTCCGACGGTCGCGAGCGTCCGCATGCTGAATTTCTTTACGAAGCGATTGTAGGTAATCAGAAACGAAAGCAAGAGCACCATCAGCCCGGTGCGCGATCCCACTCCGAATATCGCGATGCCGCCAACATCGAGCGCCAGCCAGCAATAAATCCAACGCTTGTACCTCGCGTAATCGAGCATCAAAAACGCCATCAGCAGCAACTGCAGCAGCAGAGCGACGCCCACCATGTGATTGGCCATCGACTGCAGGACCGGCGGAAGGCCGTCGTAAAGCAGATAGGTTTCTCCGTAACTCTCCGGCGTATTCAAATTCCACATGGATTTCAACACGGCAAAAAATATGTAAGTGCAGGCGTAGGCCCCTCCCAGAATCCAGACAAGCCTGCGATCCAGTCCGACGACCGGCTGCTGCGCCACAACTTTTTGGCCTCGGAATCGGCCGTAAGCGAAAACGAAACAGGCCAGATAGCCGGCGTAGTACCAGAAAATGGGGCCCAGCTGCGCCGGCGACGGATCCGCACGAAATAGCCGGTATTCACCCAACACCGAAAAACTCAAGCCGCCGGTGAGGTACTCGACTGCGGGAAAAATCGCATAGAGCAGAACAACCGCCGAATAAAACACTCCCAGCTCAAAAAAATCGACCGGACGTTTTTCTCTTTTTAGGCGGCAAACAAAAAGCCATTCGGCCGCAATGCAGCACGTCAGCGGCAAAAGAATCGGGAACGCGGAATACAAATAGTTAAACATTCGTTCCAACCTCCTGGGCCGCCGCAAAGTCCCCGGTACCGGTCCGCAGCCGTAAGGTTGTTTGGATGGTGATGATGAGTGCTATCGTCCAGGCCACCGCATAAGCCGCGGCAAAACCGGCAGCGCCGTACTTCGGAATCAGCAAGTAAGCCAGGATCACGATCAGCAGATCCCGCGGCAGAATCACTGAAAAGAAAGATGTCCACATGTATTCGGCACTCTGCACGTGCTGCAAGGCGGTCTGAGCCACCGCCTGCGGGATAGCGGCTCCCAACATAATCAGCAGCACGGAGTAGCCGTCCGCGAAGCTTTTACCGAACCAGTTCAATAGGTGGGTCCCCACTACCGAAAGCGTCGCCGCCCCCGCCAGCACCACGCAGCCCACAAACATAAGATTCATGCGAAACGTGGATCGGTACTGTTCTGCGTGGCGCGGTGCGCGGTGATGATTGAGCAGCGACCACCCCACCACATTCGTGATATTGGGAATAAAAAGCACCGCGGTCATCAAGGTGTACGAAGCGCTGAACAGAGCCATCTGCACGTAACCATCGCGCTGGCGCACCAGCGTAGCGCTGCCAAACCACAACGCGGGAAGGAACGTTAGACCGCTTGCGGCGGCCGGAAAAGCAAACTTCGTCAGCAGTCTCTTTAAGTCGCCAAACCAGCCATATCGCAATTGGACATGTTGCTCGTGACATTCGGAACGCACCGCCGAACCCAACAGGATGCATCCAAATAGGGCGCTCAGAAAAAGACCGGCGAAAGCTCCATTGAGTCCGCCCGCGCGCGTTGCAAGAGTGCATGCCGCCAGATAAAAGACTCCCATCAAAATGAGAGAGCGGGCGAGTTTCTTGTACGCTTCGAAACCAGCTAAAACTCCCATCGAAAAACCAATCAACACGTTTAGAAATACGACCGCTGCACCGATCGTCAAACCCGCGCGAAGCTCCGGGGCCTTTAGAACCGAATAGGCCAGCCAACGGGCGCCAAGGGCCAAACCGCTTGCGACCGTGCCGGCGGCGAACAGCACTATTATTTGCAGCATTCCGACAATGCGGCCTGTCTTTTCTTTATCGACCAAGCGATATTCGGCGACGTACTTGGTCACCGTGTAGCCACAAGCCAACTGCGCCACGAATACCAGCGTCGTCAGTGTGCTGGCGACCATGCCATACTCGCCGAACATTTCCCGGCCCAAAAGGTTCGCGGCAATAATGTTGAAGACAAAAGTACTGCCCTGGTTAAATATCGCTCCCAAAAGATTCCAAATAAGACCCGCCTGAAAGCGCGAACGCAGCGTGCGTTCGGGAAACACTTCAGCAATTGGTTCGACTGAGCTAGTCATTGCGTTTTCGACCCGACACTCACAATCTGGGGATCACGTTGGGCACGGCCTCGCCGCTGCACTCTGCTAAAATTACGGTCGATGGGAACGGCTCGACTCTTTGATCGTTATTATTTCTCGAAGCAGAATTTTCGGGACGGCACGGAGCGGTTTCACGGGCTGTGCCGGATGCATCATGACGGAACCGATCCAATCCTGGAAGTCGGAGCGGGTCCGGCGAATCCCACGACTGCATTCCTGGCGACCTTGGGCAGAGTGGTTGGCCTCGACATTTCGTCCGAAGTTTTGTCGAATCCGCAGTTGGCCGAAAGCAATATCTACGACGGCAACAACATGCCTTTCGCAGAATCCACGTTTTCCCTGTGCGTCTCCAATTACGTTCTCGAACACGTCGCCGACCCTAGCGCTCACTTTCGAGAAATCTTTCGAATCCTGAAACCCGGCGGGTTCTATTGTTTTCGTACTCCCAATCGCTGGCACTATGTGACCTTGGCCTCGCGCGCGCTCCCGCATTCCTGGCATCTTCGTTTGACCAACAAGCTGCGCGCGCTGCATGATGATGCTCATGATCCATGGCGCACCTTTTACCGGGCCAACGACTGCCGCACTTTGAACCGGCTCGCTAAAACATGCGGCCTGGTCGCGGAGCAACTCAACTTGATCGAAGCCGAACCAAGCTACGGGGCCGCTCACGCTGTGCTCTTTTATCCGATGATGGCTTACGAAAGACTGGTCAATAGCCACAAGATTTTTGAACCGTTCCGCGTCAATATTTTCGGTGTGCTTCGAAAACCCATTTCCTGGTAGAGGCATCGTAATGTCCGGTGTGTTGTCCCCTGCCGTACAAGGTTGAGGGAGCCGCTGATACAGAAGCCACTGATGTAAGGGTTATCTTGTATTGCCGTTTTTCGTCGCCAGCCTACACTTGAGGGCGGACGTGAAACGGAGCCCGACCCCAGCCCCTCTTAACTGACACGTTCAGATAGAAATGAGTTATCATCTTTAGCGTCGAGGGCTACTCCGTGGAATCCCGTGCGAATGTTTTGATCCTGTGCTGCAATCGTCTTTTGCGTGAATCGGTCGGTAGGATTCTGAGTAAAAAAACAGATTTCGGCGTTTCCACTGCCAACCCCGGCCCCAATCGGCAGGCGGAGATAACCGAGCGACAGGTCGACGTTGTGGTGCTCGATTCGATATCCGCCCTGCGCGATATTGTTATCATAGAGCCCGAGGGCAGCGGCAAGCGCGTCAATAACTGCGTCCTGGTAGCCATGGAAGACGATCAAAAAAGCTTTCTTACCGCGATACGCCTCGGCGCTTTGGGCTATGTTTTGCAGGACGCGTCAGCAGTAGAGGTGGTCCAAGCAGTCCGCTCGGTGGCCCAGGGCGAAGCAGTCTGCCCATCTCGATACGTTCGGCTTTTGTATGATTATTTTTTATCGCGTAATTCTTCGGCTCCCAGCAACCATCTGCGAGCACGACTCAGTCTCACCCGGCGTGAACAGCAACTGATTCCCTTCATCGAACGCGGCCTGACCAATAAGGAAATCGCCAACCAACTGAATCTTTCCGAGCAAACCGTAAAAAACCATGTCCACCGGATCCTTCGCAAAGTTGGTGTGGTCGATCGCCTGAGCGTCGTGGAAGCGGTGCAAACTCAGGCCATGGGCATTTAATGGACGTCATACCCCTCGCGTCACCTTCACTCAATCCGAAGCGCTAGACGCTGCTTTCGCGTGAACTTTTTCGAGCGCGCTCTTCCGTGTGCGCGCACGCATCTGTCCTGAGGTGCGAAGCAAGGCCTGCGAAAGGGCGTTCCTGAAGTCACGACTCAGAAGGTTGAGGTCAACCAGCAACGGACTCTCCGTCCGCACCCGCAGTAGCGAGAAATACCCTATTCGGCGTTGGTTCTCAGCATTCAGTTCAAAACGGAGTTCCCAACTGGATTCGCGCTTCCCCTCTGAATCCCATAACAATTGGATCTCACCATCATCGGTCAGTTCAAGAGCGTAGTCCGCAACCTCTGAAAACCCGTCTTTTAAGGAATTTCCCAAACGGAACCCGTCAAAGCCAACGCTTTGCAGGCTGTCCTTCAGAATTTTGCAAAATAAGGTCGGGTCCGTGCAGGAATTCAGGGCTTCGATTGCGTGCCGTATGGCCACGTTGTCAGCCACGGATCTTTTTCTTATGGCGGCACGCCGCAAGATGCTGTGCATTTCGGAAAACTCGGCGTAGCCGAGGTACTGCACTCCGAGCGCTACACCTAACCCGATCACCGTTAGGACCAAAGCAATCATCGCCGCGTCATGCAGGATTACGAGGCTCAACAATGCGAATGCGGCGGTAACTGCATACAACACCAGCACTGCCCCACGCTGCGACAATCCCAGCTTCAACAACTTATGGTGGATATGGTCGCGATCGCCTAGAAACAACGGCTTGCCACTCAAGAAACGCCGCGAGACGGCCAGAGTCACATCGAGAATTGGAAATCCAAACGAAAGCACCGGGATCGCCACCGCGATCATGGTTGGGGCCTTTTGTGATCCAGCCAAGGCGAACGCCGCAAGCAGGAAGCCAATCAGCATGCTCCCCGAATCGCCGAGAAATATGGAAGCGGGATGAAAGTTGTAGCGCAAGAATCCAAGGATCACGCCGGATAAGGCAATCGAGAGCAAAGCCACCGTGCCGTTCGGCATGAAAAGTGACGTCACAAATAGAACCAGTGTGGAAAAGAAGGCTGAACCTGCTGCCAGACCGTCGAGACCATCGATCAGATTAAATGCATTCGTGATGAGCAATATCCATATGACCGTTAGCGGCAATCCCACAATCGTCCGAAGCGACTGCCCCGCAGAGAACAGATCCAGCCGCTGAACTCCCAGCCCCCCCAAGAACAGGACAATCGCAGCTACCGCCTGCACTGAGAATTTCAAGTACGGGCCCAGTCCCTTGATATCGTCATACAGCCCAAGGAGAAAGATGATTAGGGCCGCAACAAATATACTGACCAGCGTGTGCACCGGAACCGAGACGTACAGCCCGGCGGGCCGCCCGAAGAGAAATGCGAGCGCCGCAACCAGCGCAAACGATGTGAATATGGCGACGCCGCCGAGCCTCGGCACCGAGTCCGTATGGACGTGTCGATCCAGTTCGGGCTTGGAAACCCACCCGTGGCGGTTAGAGTAGTCCCGAACCCAACAAGTTAAGTTGAGCGAAACAAATACGCTAACCAAAAAACAAATCAGATAAATGCCCGCGATCAAAACGCCTCCACTTGCTGTTTATCGGCCTTTGAATGAAGGTTCAGCGTACCTATGGGTCTTAAGGTCCATCTGGCACTTCTATCGGTGTGAACCCAGGAACCGGCGTGCGTCGGATAAATGAAGTGGACTCTACGGGCAGTAGATGAAATTCACGAAGATGCTCGAATATCTGGCTCACTGCGTTTTCGACGGAAAAAGTGCTTTCGAGCAATCGCCGCGCATTTCGCCGCATCGTGGCACACAGCGCGCGATCATTCGCTAGCCGCAGGGCCGCCTGCAGCAAGTCGTCGTCATATCCGTTTTGGACGCACAGTCCAGCCCGGTTTTCATGGAGCAAATCGAACAGATCGTTAGCCGGATTTACGCTGGCCAATACCGGAAGGCCCCAATACAAGTAGCTGAGCAATTTGCCGGGCACGTTATGGCTGGTGAGACGGGCATCCAGGGAAATCAGTCCGAAATCGAATTCCGAAACCATTGCCAAATATTCTTCTTGCGGGATTCCGGAAATGATCCGAACGTTTGTGAGGTCTTCTCTCTCAATCGTTTTTCGCAGCCTTGGAACTTCACTGCCTTCGCCAATCAGCAAGAATTGAATATCCTGGCGGCTCTTCAAGCGGCACGCCAATCTCAAAATGTTGTCCATGTCTTGCGCGACGCCAATGTTGCCTCCGTAGAGAAACACCTGCTTCCCGGCCAGCCCCAATTGCTCCCGATAGTTGGTGGTCGGCAAAGCACTCTCCCGGGAGGCCGTCCAATTGAATAGGACCTTCAGCTTGAATCTCTCACCTGCGCAGCGGCGCTCAAGGTAGGTCAAGTTCGCGGGCGACTGAACCGCAATTAGATCGGCTACTCGATACTGCGCCAAGGCCACTCTGCGGAAATACCGGTAAACGATATCTTCCTTTAGCACGCCGGCATCGACGGCCCAGTCTGGAAAAATGTCGCGCAGGATCAGGTAAGCCGGACACTTCCAAAGACGTTTGAGCCTGCGTACCAGCGGCCCAAAGAAAATTGTCGGCGAGTAGAACACAATAAGATCACAACGATTTTTCCGAAGAAATTCCATCGCGCCGTGCCACAAATCCGCCGACAGGCGCGCCTCGCGGATCGCGCGCTGAATTTTGCCCGCACCTTTTATTTTTCCGGTTCGTACGCGGACTACAGTGCATCCGTCTTCAGTTCGGATCTCGGCTTTGTCTGCAATCGCGTCACTGGGAGTAAGGACGATCGCTTGGAAGCCGCGCTGCGACAGCTCGACCGCCAGATCATGGACCAACTTGGCGCCCGATTTCATGCTGGGGTAATAGCAGTCAACCAGAATTAGAACTCGCACGAGTGGCTCCAACGACAGAGCTATACTTAAAAGAATTGGTTAACAGGGATTCAAGCTAGGCGATCTGCAAAATCGAGGCCCGGCGCGCGACGGGCACCGCTTCCACATCTGTAGACCCGACTTCGACCATTACCGAACGCTGAATAAGATCGATCGAGAGCAGCAAACGCAACTTGCCCTTCCGCCGCCTCAACATGCCTTCCGTACCTTTCAGTGGGCCGCACGTGATTCGCACTCTTTGTCCCACTGCAAAATAAGAACAGGGTTCCGCTTCAAATTGGTGGTCCGCGATAATGCGCAGAGCGTCAATTTCGTGATCCGGCATCGCCACCGGGCAATCACCGAATCCGACCAGCCGGACAACTCCAGGCACCATCAGCACGTTCAAGCGCCGTTCCAACGCAATGCGCACGAAGACATATCCGGGAAAAAGCGGAAGATCGAGCACCTTGCGCCGGTCTTTCCACTTGCGCACGCTTGGGAAGGTCGGGAGTAAATGCTCCATGGATCGCCGCTCCATTTGTTCAGCGGCCGTGCGTTCGTGGTGCGGTCGCGTGTATGCGGCGTACCATTGCTGCGCCGAATTTTCGTTCGATTTCATTTGGATGCTAGCGTCGATACAGCTTCGCCCCGTCACTTACAGGCATTTGTGACTTAACCCTCACTACCACTGCGACTTACACCGCCCAAATCAATCCGCTAAGAATTTGCTTCGGCTCGCTCGCGTTGCGACCGCGCTTCGGCCACCGCGGCTTCTTCGCCACGTCGGCTTCGCGCAAAAGCATGCGCTACACTGGTTCTAATCGTTCCCGCCACTTCTTCCGCAAACATCCGTCCAGGATCTGCGGGGTCGGTCTCCGTCCAGCGCTGCGAAGCAACAATCCAGAAACTTGCGAGGATCAGCGCACACACGGTCCCGCCCAAAATGATCCAGGTGCGCGGTGGAAATGACTTGGCCTCAGGAGGCTGGGGCGCATCCAGGACCTTGACCGAAGGAATCTCTTTCGCTTCCTGCACCCGCGCCAGTTCGTATTGTTTGGTGAGAGTCTCGAAAACAGCCTCTTCGACTTTAAGGCGCCGGTACTTATCGGCGTAAGGCACGCCCAGGATGGGAAGTTGACGAAGCGTCGGATAATCTCCCGAGGACGTATCGCCACCCGAGCCGTCCGCACTAAATTTTCCGCCGAGCTTTGAAAGTTGTACGCGCAGCTCGTTCACCCGCGCCTGCACCGTCCGCACCCGCACGTTGTTGTCGGAATAAATCTGTTTCAGGCCTTCCAACTCCGATTGCGCCGCAATTAGTTCACCTTGCAGGCTTGCTGCGCCTTCCAACATGGCTTTGCCCTGGGCCGTAATATCGATCGCGGCGTTCTTGCTGGCAAACTGGCTGAAGTCTTTTTCGGCGCTCTCTAGATCTACTTTGATGGAGTCCAGCCGCTGCTCCAAAAACACCCGTTCGCGGTGCGCCGAGGACGTATTCAATTGAGCCATCAATACATTCAGCTCATCGATATACGCGGCCGCGATCTGGGCCGCACGATTCGGATCGTGATCGTCGACCGTCAGCGTGATCACGCCGCTTTTGCGATCCTCGGAGATTCCCGTCCTTTCTTCCAGGCGCACCCGCGCCGATTCCTGCAATCGTTTCCAGTACACTCTTCGCAAATCAAATTCCTGGACGATCCGGTCCTGCACCGTGCGGCTGCGCAGAACCGCTGTGAATAGAGCACCGGTCGTCTTCATACCAAGCAGGTCACCGGCCATGGCTCCGAGCGCCAAATTATTCTGCCCAGCCAGCGAAGCCATCATCGCGAGACCGTTCGTGGATTGCGAGTCGGGCGGCATCAAGCGGGCCGTTGAGGTGTACTGGGCTGGAATCAAAAACGCGAGTAGGACAGAAACGACAAACCCGATTCCGGTCCACCGCTGCAGCTCAGTTCGCCGTGCCCACAACAATTGGAGATTCGGCAACATGCCGGGCCGCGATACCGCCTCGGTTTGCGGCGTAAAACTCCCGGGAGCAGCGGGCCGCTCCAAAAATACCGTGTTGGTCAGCTTTTGCTGCACTTGCCTCACCTTTCGCTTCGGCCCAAAGCAGGTTGACTTACTTTTCTTTGGTATCCGGTGCCAGCCCAAACTCAAGAATCACTGCTAAGTTGTTTTGCGGCCCTTTGAACAAAATCGGAAAATGCGAAATCCGTTCGTACTGAACTTGAGTCTTCACATAAATTCCTGATTTGAAGTAAGTCTCGTTCTTAAGACCGTAGTCCTGCCATGCTCCGCCACCCGGGATGAACGCGTTCGCTACCGAACTGTTTTTGTAAGTCACCTGAAGCGTGCTCCTCGACGATAACCAGTAGGTGAGCCAGCCTTCATAGGTTTGTCCCAAACGCCCAACCACATTGCCAATCAGAAAGCCATCGTTCGTGTATCCGTCGCGATAGGTGAAGTTCCAGTAGTCCAAATTTCCAGTGTTGGGCACGCCTTTGCCTATAATGGCTGTCGCCGTGTTGGCAGCCTCGAAATGAAAATCGAGTTTCGGGATATGCGGAAAATGCGTGATGTAGAGACCCGGGCGATACGCGCTCCTTCTCGGCGCCTGAAATGGAATCGGGTCATCATCGGAATACCAATCGCCATAGAGCACCAGATAGTTCCGCACCTTCGGCACGTTAAAGGTCCAGTCCACTTGAACGTGACTGTCGCCTGGCACCGAGTCGCCGGCGGTGCTGCTCGATTGCCGGCCAAAAAAACTGTCCAAAAAATTGGCTGGCGTGAGCGGATTGCCGCCTTTCCCACCGATGGTGACAGTACGGCCGTAGCCAAACTCAAAATTCGGAAATGGTTTGACGCTGATTTTGCTGCCGTAAATGAAGGGCCGCGAAACAAAAGTGGAACCACCGAGCCGTCCAATGAATTGGTCCAGTGTTACGGGCCCAAGATACTTCAGGAAGCCTGGCAGTTCCGTCGGTTCCGAATTCACCAGCCGAACCATGTCGACAGGTGGAGCGTTGTCGCTCCACAACAAAGAACCACCGGGTCCGGGTCCCCAGGAAAGGCTTTGCCTTCCAGCCAGAATCTGCCAGTTGCTAAGATTGACTCCGATGTAGGCGTCGAGTAATTCAGGACGATTGACCGGACTCACCGGAACATCGGGAGGCTCCGGCACCATGTCGCGCTCGGCAATTATGTTGCGGACTGCGTCCGAAGGTGCCGGCGCACCCGGCGCGTGTTGGTATTCCGCGCGAAGATAAATAGCAAGTGGCCCTACATCGGCGCGAAATGAACCACCTTCCTGCAAGTTCGTGCCGCGCTCAAACGGCCTACCAAAATCATAGGAAATGGTTTGGCCGAAATGAAAACCATCGGTTAGGTCCGGTCCGCTGATCGATACTGTGCGACTGTATACGGACTCGAGATTGGCGGTCAGATTGGTGCCGCCCTCCAACCGTGCCGTTTCATATGCAAACTCCTGTCGCAGGCGAAATACGATTCCCGCGGCGCCATCCCTCACGATTTCGCCGTCCTGCAATTTGTCGCTGGCCTCGGCGATCAACAACGCACATTCCATTCGAGTCCAGGGGCGCTGCCCCGCAATTGCGGTGTGTATGTAACCAAGACCGGCCAGCCGGTCCATCGCGGGATAAACCCAGCTATCCAATGGAACGGACGTTGTGCCCATATTTTGCCGGGGACGCTCGTGCTCTAAATAATTGCGCGCTTCCGAGGGACTGGGCCATACCGAACCTCCAACCTCTGGGTCGTGATGCGCTCGATACACAATTTCTCCGGAAAGCCATCCAATCGCGCTGCCGATCAGCACATCCGACGGAAAGTGTTCTTTCGCGGTCAAACGCGACACACTGACCGCCGAAGCCATGCCATACGCCAGGAACTGCGTAAGCAGCCCGGGATATTCGTGGGCGACCACGGTGGCGATCGACCACGCCGCCGCGGCATGTTCCGAGGGAAACGAATCTCCCCCCGCTCTAAAATTTCCGGCGTAGTCGTCGTTCAGGGGCCGCTCGCGTCCCAATGAATATTTCAGCGCGTACACCACACCTAAACTGTTTGCCGCCGCTTCGGCTGCCAGAAATCCCGTTTCCCGTTTGTGGTCGTCGTGAGTGAAATTTCCCCACAGATACAAGCCGCCGGCTAGACCTGCGAAAGCTCCGATCCCAACATTCGAAAAAGTATTGCTGTTTCGCATTCGGCTGGGCGAATTCGAGAGGTGCTTGCTAAATTCCGTATCCGTCGCGAAAAAACCAGCGCTGACCAGACCCAGCGGCATAATCCAATCCGCATCCGACGCCCGGAGCCGCGTGGGAAACGTCCAAATGCTTTCCTGATCTTTTAAGAAGCGCCTCGCGAGATTCTGTTTCAATGACGTGTCGTAGTCCTGTGGGTCGTCTGTCGAAGAGCTCACCACTTTCCTTGTTTCCTGCTTGCTGTCCGCAGTGGTTTCGCCTGCGGTGGGTTCGCTGGTCGACGCCGGTTGATCCTTCGCGTCGCCATCCGGCGTCCGCTGGGCCCAACACACTGCGCTGTTCGTCACGGCTCCGAAGATTAAGGTTGAACCAAACACCAATGCCCTCCACCTTCCACTCATGCCAGTCTCAGTAGTGCGCGGCGATGAATGCAGCGCTCACGATCGAAGAAGCTACCTGCGCCGCCAGAAATACCGTTTGCCACTGCGGTCCGCCGCCGATGGCTTTTTCTGGAACTACCACGGTGTCGCCCGGACGTAACGCGGCGCCTAGCGAATCGCCGCTCCACACGCCCTGTTTCGCGCCCAGTACTGAGCCATCGGCACGAACCACAAAAATCGCTTTTTTATTGGCCAGCTGCGTCGGCCCGCCCGATTGGCCCAGATACCAGGACGCGCTCTTTCCTGGCCGGTAGGAAACCGCCGTCGGATTGAAGACCTGCCCGGTCACCATCACGAAACTTGGTTTCTTGGGAATTTCGATCGAGTCGCCGGCCCGAACTTCGATGTCGGCCGCAGTATTTCGCCAGCGGTCGATATCCGGAGAAATGCGGATGGCCAGTCGCCCAGACGGAGGATTGGAACTCAGTTGCTCGAGCGCGATCTGCCATTGCTCCAGCGCTTTGTCTTTGGCTCTCTTTTTGTCCGGGTCGGTTTCCGGCAGCAACTGCAAATTCGATTGCTCGTCCTTCACTCGCAAAATCATCTGATCTTGGTCGCGAGTCTCGAGTTCGCGCACCTGCACCCGCCGCAAAATTGAACCGTAGGGATAGGCGCTGGCCTGAAATCCGCCCGCCCGTTCCAGAATCGAGCTCAGCCGTTCGCCGGGCCGGATGCCGTAGGTGCCTGGATTTTTTACTTCGCCTTTAACCGCGATCGAAGCCCCGAGATCATTCCATCCGGGCAACGCTCGAATCGTAAGCACGTCGCCGTTGTGAACTTCGATCGCGGGATCGGGATCCTTGGAAAGCGCGGCGTGAATCGAAATCGCCTCATGTTGCCCGGTCAGTTGCATCTGATCCGAATACGCAAAATGTGTTAAGTCCGCGGTCTGAGTGTCGGCGCTTGGCTTCAAGCCTCCGCCCACTCGGATCAACTCGCCTACCGTCATGTTGGTCGTCAGCGGATACCGCCCCGGCCGCGCCACTTCGCCCTGGACGTAGACCGTCGCCGGTTCAACTGCGTCGGGATTGCGATGCACGAGCAGCCGGTCCCTGGGTTGCAGAACGATGTTCTCTGTCGGATCGCCTTCGAGGGCCTGATTTAGACTCACGCTGAAGATCTTGAATTTTCCGTCCGGCAAGTAACGAAAGACCTGCGCGTTTTCTTTCTGGGCGTCCGGCGCCAATCCTCCCGCAAGATGGATTGCGTCGGAAAGACGAATCTGGCCATCGGTGCGGTAGGTGCCGGGCTCGCGCACATCGCCCCAAACAGAAACCGCCGGCGGCGCCTCGAAATCAAACCGGCTGAAGATCCGGATGGTATCCATGGGGCGAAGTTCGGGCGAATGTGCCGAATCAGCCAGCGCTTCTGAGAGATTGAAGCTGATCACCGTGGGATGAAAATCCGGCGCGTTCAGTCGAATAATTTCCGCATATGATCCGGCCGGCTCCGGCAGCAGGTCTTTGAATGAAGCCACCACATCGGTGACGTGCATGTCTTTGCGGTAGGAATAGCGGCCCGGTCGCAGTACGTGGCCGTCGAGATAAATTGCATCCTGGTTATAAGGCGCAATGGGAAAAACGCGGATGCGGTCGCCATCTCGAATCTCAAATTGCTCGAGTTGCGACGTGACCTGCCCGGAGTTTGCAACATCGGGGATATCCAGGCTCAACATCGTTTGTTTTTCGTGAGCGAAGAGGCGTTGCACTTCGATATGCCGCAATGCCGCGGTCGGAAGCAATCCGCCGGCAAGCTCCAGCACCGAGGCCAGGTTTTTTTCGTCTTTCAACTCATAAATCGCGGGGCGGCGAACCATGCCTTCCACTGTGACTTGCGGCCCGATGGGCGGCACCAGCACCGTGTCGCCGTTGTCCAGCCGGAGCATATCGCTCTTCACTCCATGCAAGAGCAGGTCATAGAGATCGACCGTCTGCACCAGCTGATTCCCGCGGTAGTGTTTAACGATCCGCAACGATCCTTTGGGCGTCGGTCCCCCCGCCGCGAATAACGCGTTCAGCGGCGTCGATAGCGAACTAATGTCATAGGCGCCGGGGTTTGCCACATCTCCAACTTCGTAAACGCGAATTGTCCGCAAACGCGCCAACGACACCTCTGCCGACACGTCTCGGTACTGTGTGCGCAGAATCTGCTGCAGGTTTTCCTGCACGTCCGACAGGCTCTTGCCACTGACCAGCACTGGGCCCGCTTCCGGAAGACTGACTCTGCCCTCGCGATCCACCGTGCGGAAAAATCTCTGCGAAACTCCGCCCCACAGATCAATGGACAAGCCGTCGCCCGGCCCGACCACGTAATCCGGACCCACCGGAAGATCCATAGGAATCAATTGAGGATCGCGCGTGCCGTTTTCAAAAACCTCAGAGCCGAACCGAGTCGGCGTCGTCGGTCGATTCACGGCCTGGATGTACATGTCATACAGAGATGGGATGTCGTCGTACGGATTCTGCTTGCGGACCATCTCGGCCGGTTGAATCAGGGCGTTCTGCTGCGACCTGCGGCTGGAAGCGCGCACCGGAACCACGGGCGCGAGCGAACCTGCTCTGTCACCCGTGTCGCGGCCGTTGTTGAGATCTGCCGTAACGGGCAGCCCATTCATTCCACTAAGGCCAAGCCCGTCTGTCAGAGACCGGTTGTTCAGCAGGTCTCGTCCGGAAGTTTTAGACATCGAATCCGTATCGTCTGAATTTGAGAGAACCCGCCTGACCGCGCTGCCTTGATCTCCACCGAACGAGCCGCCGGCCAATCCGTCCAGCAATATCGTCCCCGCGCGCTCTTGCGCCTGATCCATCGGCGAACCATCCGGGTTCCCGCTGCCGGTCTGAATAAATCGTCCGCCACCCTCTGGCGACTGGTCTCCTCGCGGCGATTTTTGCGGACTCGAGGGGTATGGCGCTCCCGCAGGATTGGGCGCTGCGCCAGAACCTACCGGCCCCTGGGCCCCATCCGCATTTCGTGAGGGCGTTTGACCGTTCTCGCAACCCCTATCCGCCTGCGGATCGCAAGTGTTCGCGTTTTGCAGTTCGTCCTGCAATTCCCGGCTCCGCGCCTTGGCCAGTTCCTCTTCCTGGTGCTGCGCGATCCATTTCGTGCGCTCGGCAATCAATAGCTCCTGCTGCTTACCGAGTACCGAGTCGGGATTAATCGTTGGAACCAAATAGCCGTACTTCTGCACAATCATCGTGGCCAGTGAACGAAACTGGCTGTCGGTCTCGAGCCGTTCGAAGATGGCGTCGTTGGTGAGATCGGAATCGCTGATCATTTGCCCGTGATCCGTCGCGTCCTTCGCAACCCATCGCTTCAATTCCACGAGTAACCCGGTGTCCTTCAGCAATACCGCCTTGATTTCCGTTGCGGAAGCCGCCACTCGGCTCAAGTTCTCGCGTCCTAAATCCGAAGATGGTGTTGGATTCTGCCGTTGCGTCTGTCCCCAACTTGCGAGGCAAACCACCGCAACCGCAATCAGCACGAGCGCGGCCTTCCCGCCCGAACCGCGCATCACCGGTGCCCCGACAGGCCGGAGAAAGTTGCGTATGTTCATCGTCACTGCAGCCCCGCCGCGATCTGCGGCTTCCCGCGAATTGCTCCGAGCACTCCAGCCTCGGAAGCTTCGATCTGGTTCGATTGAATATGCAGCGATGCGCTGTAGAACATGGAACTGTTTCGGTCGGACGCAATCGCAATCACTCGTATTCGTGGATTGTTCCGCAAAATCGATTCGCACAGATCCGAGAGAGTGCCGGTATGCTCCAGGGCGACGATCAACACGTCTGGCTTCGTTTCCTCCACTGCGATTTGCAAGTCCTCATCTTGTTGAATTTCTCCAACGACCTCGATGTCCGGTTGCTCCGCTATCGTTGCGGTCACAAGTTCCCGGATCAATCGCGGCCTGTTAGCGACCAATACTCGGATGGGAGCCACCGGAAGCCTCCACTAAACAATCTTTTTCGACGAGCACAACTATGCAGCGAAGGTGGATGAAATGGGAGATTCAAAGAGGGTTCAAAAGATTATGCGTAGGCTTCTCAGGCTAGGACCGCTGACAAGTACCAGATACAACCGCGAACTATTCCGGACTGTTGGACCTGCAGAGGGACCTTTTTTAGTACCGCGATCTAGAATCCCAAGGTGACTTAGGTGCAGCTAACGCGCAACTCAGGCCGTTGAGCCCGTGACGCGAGTTATCGTGTCCGAAAATTCAGCGCGGACTCCGCACAACGCCGGTTGTGGACGGCGGACGTCGTTGCAAGGCATGCTCGTTTGCCTGCCATAGGGTGTCGAAGGTTATCTGAGATATTCAGTAATCCTACTGTTAATAAAAATATGAACGCAGAATGGCCACTGTGCTACAGTCCCGCGAGTATGAAACTTCAGCGGCTGGGGTCGATTGCATTATTCGTACTGCTAACCGCGATGATTGCATGCTCAGGATCCTTATCGTCTACGGTTCCTTCACCCTGGACAACGGACAATTCACCTCTGACTTCTCCCGGACCGCTTACAAATGCTCCGGAACCCTTGAACACTCCTACGTACGATGGCTCTGGCCAGACGGTCGAACCGACGGTCTTGTACTTTCCAGAGTCATGGCGAGGTTTTGCCTATTGGATGATAGTGTCGCCGTACCCGTTCTATGACAACGACACGTTCGAAAATCCTTCCATTTTGGTTTCCCCCAACGGACAGGATTGGACTGTGCCTTCGGGCCTGACGAATCCAATCGCGCTACCGACGGACGGAGTTTTCGCGGATGCCTCAGGAGTCTTCGACGATGAGTCGAAACAATTATTTGTTTATTTTCTGAATGACGTGCCCAGCCCTGTTTACGAGGAATCGCTACTGCGTGTGACTTCGTCCGACGGAATTCACTGGTCCGCACCTCGAATTCTGATTTCGGGCCAGGGTACCTTCGTGAATTCGCCGTCTGTCACAAAAGTGAACAACACCTTCCAACTGTGGTCCGTCGATACGAACATCGGCTGCGGCACACAAAATTCAACGGTGAATCAAAGAACCTCACTGGACGGAGTGAACTGGTCAGCACCGCAGCCACTGAACATCAGTCAGCCAGGATACGTCATCTGGCATCTCAACGTGATCGCAGTTCCTTCGAAAGGACAATACATGTCCCTTCTAGCAGCTTACCCCCTCGGATCATACTGTGGCAAAACGGTACTTTTTTTCGCCAACAGCCACGACGGGATAAACTGGCAAACTTATCCGCAGCCGGTGTTGCGTGTCGGTGCCGGATGGGACAGCGGAGAGATCTATCGGTCTTCATTGCTTTACGATCCTGACACAGCGCTTTTGCGCGTCTGGTATTCGGCATCCGACGATGTATCTGGCATCTGGCACGTAGGTTACTCGCAAGAAAACTTCCCCGTGCAATGAGCAATCCTGACCTGAAAGCAGCGGACTGTGGATTCACAAATCCGGCCAATACCATCTTAATCGCTGGCTGGCCCAGCTGAAGCTGGCCACCAAGGCACCGCAACTTAGAAACGCGCCGATGTGGGTGCCGCGACTAGGACCGCCACTAGCGAATCGCGTCGATGTGGAATTTCTTTGTTTTGGTTCTTCCTTTGGTTCTCGCGAACAGCTCGTCGACTAGCCTGTTCGTCATTTCTTGCTGCCAGGGCCAACGTTTGTCCTGGATAGGTGCCCGGTCGTGGCATTCTCTAACGAAACCTAGATTGAACTTCAACTGGCCTGATTAGTCGTGTTACCGGATAAGAGACGCGATGGACGGCCTGGCAACAAGGCTCGGCAGCCAATTGCTGACTGAGCCTCGAATTGCTGACTCAGCAGCATAAAAGTGTTGATTTCAGTGAGGATTGGTAGGGGCGGTGGGGATCGAACCCACGACCTTCGGCTTAAAAGGCCGCTGCTCTACCACTGAGCTACGCCCCTAAAAATTGCTCACATCATCTTAC
>Ga0209006_10001125_pt1 | contig 24362 bp, 17 predicted proteins | sample JacPin_JW_Ref_O2_FD_188567 | JGI IMG/M metagenome (GOLD analysis project Ga0209006, IMG submission 188567) | Forest soil microbial communities from Algoma, Ontario, Canada - Jack Pine, Ontario site 1_JW_Ref_O2 (SPAdes) (version 2) | ecosystem: Environmental > Terrestrial > Soil > Boreal... | reverse complement strand
CATAGCTACGTGCGCCGGCTCGTCGGCCTGCTGGGGAAGACCAAGCGTTGGGCGCGTCTTGGCGTTGGCCTTTGGATCGTGCCCTCCCAGGGTGTGCATACCATTGGAATGATGTTTCCTATCGACTTGGTCTTCTTGAGCAAGGACAAGGAGGTAGTTCACCTGGAAGAGCACGTGCGGCCCTTTCGCATCTCCGCCCTCTCTCTGCGCGCGATGAGCGTGCTGGAGCTTCCTCCCCACACGATTTATCGAACGGGAACAAAAGTGGGGGACCGGCTGGAGATATCCAGGCTCAACGGGGCACATTGAGCAATTCGGAATCACCGGGTGAGCATCTGGGAAAACATTGAAATGTTGATTTGGTCCGTAGCAGTCCAAGGCGTGACCCAGACTGCGTCCACGGCACCGAAGCTAGCAATCGTCATTCCGCTGATCGCTGTGTGTATCTTGATCGTGGTCTCGTTGTCATTTTTTGCACGCCGGGGGAAGCTCCATATCCCAGGCTACGCTGGGATTGCGGCGCTGGGGTTTTTCCTCTCGCTTCTATTCGGGAAAATTGCGGGATCTCACTCGATCGCCGGAACCATTGTCGGGGTGTTTTTCTCGATTCTCTGTTTTCTCTTTCTGGCTGTAGTTGTTGGCTCGATCATCGCGCTTTTGTTCTACCGGCATTCCTCCGGGGCTTAGGTCTGCTCAGACAGGTAAGTGTACCCAAAATGTGGACTGATCTTATGTCGAAGTGTCATTGCGCGGATACGATACCTATTTAGTTAACACACCTGGAAGGCGGAAACAAAAGCCTTACTTCATGCGACGGCTTTGGAACTTGGTTTGCTTGTTCCGACTCGACAACCTGTCCTTCATCTGAAGCGCGGTAAGGGAGAATTTTGCATGCATAAAGCGGCCATCAGCACTCTCTTGTGCCTCGTTGGAATTCTTGCCGTGGGACTGATGGTGCGGGCCCGCCAAGGAAAAACAGTAAAAACGGAGGGAAACGCTGCGCAGAAATTGTCTGATCGCGCACCTTCTCAGGCGATTGTTGTTGGAGCGAGCGTTACTAAAGCTTCGGATGGCGATAGATCGGCCAAAGTAGTCCACCAATATGCCAAGCTTCCTATGGGCTTCGAACCAAACGTTGGGCAAGCGAACGCGCAGGCAAATTTTTTGGCGCGTGGTGAAGGATATACGGTGTTCTTGGCGCCGGGTGAGGCGGTCCTGAGCTTGCGGCACCCGTCACAGACGAAGCTACTGGACCAGGCGCGGGACAGCTCCGCATCGCTTGAGGGGCAACTTGGGGAATCATTGCGCATAAGGCTGGCTGGCGCAAATCTTGCACCGGGCTTTGCCGCGATCGATGAACTCCCTGGCAAAAGTAACTACTTGAAGGGCAACCAGCCAGCGAATTGGCACGTGGGCATTCCAACCTACCGTAAAGTGGCTGAGCGCGCAGTTTATAGCGGGATCGATCTCGTTTACTACGGGACCCAGCGACAGCTTGAATACGATTTCATCGTCAGTCCCGGAGCCGATCCGCGGGTCATTCAACTTGCGATCGAAGGTCCTAAGAAGCTGCGTATCGATGCTCAAGGCGAATTAGTCGCGTCCGTCGAAGGTGGGGAAATACAGCTGAAAAAGCCCATCGCTTACCAAGACGTAGATGGCGGCAAGCAGACAGTGGCGGCCAACTACGTCGTGCGGGGCGATGGCGGAGTGGCATTCCAGTTGGGAAAGTACGACACGTCACGCGCACTCGTCATTGACCCGATTCTTTCTTATTCGACTTATCTTGGAGGAAGCAATATTGATGGCGCCAATGCGATTGCTGTAGCGCCCGACAAAACCGCATTCATTACGGGCGGAACCTACTCGCTTGATTTTCCGACAGCTCATCCGCTCCAGCCGAACCATGGCGGTCCAGATGACTTCTTTAAAGATGCTTTTGTGAGCAAATTGAGCGCCGACGGTTCAATGCTACTGTATTCAACTTACCTTGGCGGAAAGAACGAGGATATCGGATACGGGATTGCTGTGGATGCATTCGGCGATGCCTACGTCACTGGCACAACAGAATCGCCTGACTTCCCGGTGCCCAGCACGATCCCTTCATTTAACCCCCTTTGTGGGGGTGACGGCCAGTGCGGTGCTAGCTGGAACCCACAGGGATTCCTTGTGCGCAATGCTTTTGTTATCAAACTGAACCCCGAAGGCTCCGCGCCTCTTTACTCCGGCTTTCTGGGATTCTACGAGAACGTCATTGGTCAAGCCATTGCTGTTGATGCGAATCAAATTGCCTACGTTACAGGACAAGTTGGCCCGAATATCACCCCGACAGTCGTCATTACACCGCCCAAGCTCCCCCCGCCGCCTTTTCCTATCACCGCTACCGCGTTCCAGCTCACCCACGGTGGCGGAGCAACGGACGTCTTCGTCACGAAGATCAGCTCGACGGGTTCGACTATCGAATACTCGAGCTATCTGGGCGGTAGCGACGAAGAAATCGGATACGGGGTCGCCGTGGACAGCCACGCGAATGCCTACGTGACGGGACTTACTTACTCCGGGAATTTTCCCGTGATCAACCCGCTTCAGGCAGCGTACGGCGGGGCGGGAGACGCGTTTTTCGCCAAAGTAAATACGAGTGGTTCTGGTCCGTCTTCGTTGGTCTATTCGACGTTTCTTGGCGGCAGCAATCTTGATCAAGGCAATGGCATAGCCCTCGATAGCAACGGAATCGCATACATCACTGGCTTTGTCGGTGCAGGGACATTGCCGTTTACAACGATTGGGCCGTTTAGTGGTGGAGATGCGGACGCCTTCGCCGCGAAAATCGACGCAACGAAAGCTGGCACGGTTTCGCTGCTGTACTTCCGATACTTTGGCGGCAGCGCTGCAGACGCAGGAAACGGAATCGCGGTAGACCCAAGCGGGAACGCCTACGTGACCGGGTCGACCGTTTCCGCTGACTTTCCCACAACAGCCGCGGCATTTCAGGCGAAATATGGTGGAGGAAACGCCGACGCGTTCGCAACGAAATTGGATCCCACCGGTGCAATTTTGCTGTATTCAAGTTTCCTGGGTGGTACGAACACGGACATCGGCTATGGTATAGCGGTGGACCCAACCGGTGCTGCATACATCGCAGGTCAAACATGCTCGCTGGATTTTCCGTTAGCGAACCCGCTTCAAGCAGCGCCTGGGGGCAACTGCGATGCCTTCGTATCCAAAGTCGAGATTCTCGCCGGAATTGAACTCAATCCTGCTGGCCTCGTTTTTCCGGCTCAGAGCCTTGGTAGCACCAGTCAGCCGCAAATCGTGACGCTGACGAATGGTGATGCTGCGCAGACGATCACAAACATCATGATCGTGGGGGATGATCCTCAGGACTTTTCGCAAACCAACACCTGCAGCGCTTCGTTGCCGCCGGGAAGCCAGTGCACGATTTCGGTAACGTTCACTCCAACCGTTGCTGGAATCCGAAAGGCGTCGGTTGCGATTACAGACAGCGCGCCCGGCAGTCCTCAAGTGCTGAACCTGACCGGTAGTACGTCGACACTTACGCTGTCAGCGACAAGCCTCTCCTTTGGGAATCAGCAGGTCGGCGTCCCGGGCACTTCGCAGTCGATCACCGCGACAAACGACGGTACTGTTCCGCTTACATTTTCGAGCATCGTTGCGAGCGGCGACTTCTCCGAGACCGATAATTGCACGAAAGCACCGCTGCAGCCGACCACGAACTGCGTCATCAATGTTACGTACACGCCCACGAGCGCGGGCTCGAGCGTCGGTGCGTTGACGCTTACCGATAACGCGCCCGGGAGTCCCCAAGTCGTTCTGCTTACAGGTACCGGATTCGGCCAACAGTCAGATTTTACTTTCTCCGCTGCGCCAACCTCTGCCGCAGTTCCAGCTGGTAAGTCGGCTGAGTTCAATCTCACGATTTCTCCGATAGGTGGATTTGCGCAACCTATAACGCTGAGCTGCAGTGGTCTCCCGAAAGCGACGAGTTGCTCGTCAACCACCGCAAATCCAGTCACCCCAAGCGGGCCAACGACGGTGACGGTAATCGTGAATACAGGACTTCGAACCTTTGTACCCTCGGGACGGCCGATGGGCGTTCAACCTCCGCGGGTCGTCTCGATCGGTAATTCAGGCTGGCTGGCGCTCATCGCTGCTTTGCTTCTAGGGGCTACCGCTCTGTTCGGCGTCCGAGGACGTCGCGCGGCCGCGATGCTTGTGCTGGTTGTCGTGATGATCTGTGTGTCGGCGTCATGTAACGGTGGCGGGCAAGCAGGCGGGCCATCGGGAACACCGGCGGGAACCTACGAGATTGGAATTACAGGGACGGCGGGAGTGATATCGCACACGGCAACCGTGACGTTGCAGGTTGAGTAAGTTCGGGTTCCGGGCGTTGAAGGATCGTACTGCATGCAGCTGAATGGGCGGGAGCGCTTAAGGAGAGAACGGATGAAACGAGTCATGTGGGTTGTTTTGGCGGTCCTATTCTTCTGTATTACAGCGCGCGCGCAGGAAACGCCAGCGTGGGAGATTAATGGCGGCTACTCGTATATGAGGGCAAATTTGAATGGCCCCGGATCGAGTTTTCACATGAATGGAGGAATTGCCTCGGTCACAGAGAATTTGAATGATTGGTTCGGAGGCCGTCTTGAGATCAGCGCTTTCGGCGGGAGCACAGGGGGGACAAACGTCACCGCCCAAACCTTTACTTACGGTCCGGTCTTCGCTTATCACAAGTTCGATCGATTCATTCCTTATGCGCACGCGCAATTTGGTGCGATTCACGCAAGTCAGGGCTATCTTGGAATCTCGCAATCGGCAAATAAGTTCGCGATGACTACCGGTGGCGGCGTCGATTTGAAAATCAATCGAACAGCTGCGATTCGGGTACAAGCCGATTACTTGCTGACGAAGTTTCTGAGCCAGACACAAAACAATCTCCAATTCTCAACCGGTCTCGTCATTCGTTTCGGGCAAAAGTAAGGTATCACGGCAGCACAGCTGCATCGTCGAGCTGAAACCGTCCGTGTCGGGATCGTCGCGAGCGTGTTCTTGGGTACGCCTCCAGAGCTCACTGCCAACCTTCTCGCCGATCAAAGGCGAGTCAGTAGGTCTCGATGACTCGCTCCACCAAGGTGCCGATTCCCGGGTTTACTCTGTTCTTCATCGGCATCACTTTCCTGATTGCCGCTATCACCCTGTTCTACTTACTAAGTAGCGGCTGGAGGCCGCACCTCGAAATGCCGCACTTCCCACTCGGATCACATCAATCCGGAAAGGTCAGGCTCAACGTGAAAGTCTGGGTCAACAAGTCGAACGGCATCTATTACTGTCCCGATAGCCCGATATATGCCCATACCAACCCTGGAGCGTACATGGCGCAGGGAGAAGCCCTACAGACCGGATATAGTCCCGCCTTAGGCGAGCCTTGTGAATAGGTACGAGGATCAAAGCAATCAGCAACTGTAGTCGATCGCGCCGTGACCTGCTGCCGCTTCAACGGGTTGGTTGGTGGGTCCGCTAGATCAAACCTAGGACCAACGGATTATGAGTCCGATGCTCTAACCAGCTGAGCTACGGGCCCCACGATTGTAACCGCCTGATTTTATATTATTTGCGTGAACCGCGCCGAACATTCGGATGCCCCAAAATGGTGCACTGTAGTAAATTCGTAGTACTTTTTCAAAAGTTCTCCTCATTTTTGTTGGCAGAAACACGATCAATCTCAGAGTGAGATAGGGGGTGATAATCCCTGTTCGCAGCACCTACCGGCTCTCCAGTTCCGATTATCGCGTTTGTCAGGACTTGAGACTCTGTTGATAGAATCCAGCATGGCCGAAACGCTGCAAGATTTCTACGACGACCTATCCTGCAATTACCACTTGATTTTTGAGGACTGGGAAGCATCTATGGCGAGCCAAGCCGCTACTCTTGGACCGATCCTCGTGCGCGAATGCGGCAGTGCCGTGCCGATGACGATACTCGACTGTGCCTGTGGGATCGGAACACAAGCGTTGGGCCTAGCGAGAGCCGGTTTCCGCGTCACCGGTGCTGATTTGAGTCCCCGCGCTATCGAAAGAGCACGCGTGGAAGCTTCAGCGCGAAGCTTGGATCTACGATTGCACGTTGCGGATATGCTGCACCTCAACGCCCTACCAGAGACGGGATTTGATGCTGTCATTTGTATGGACAACGCTCTACCTCACTTTTCATGCGAGGAGAACCTCACTAAGGCCGCAGCGCAGGTTCGGAAAAAACTTCGAGCGGGTGGAATTTTTGTGGCCAGCATCAGAGACTATGACCATCTGATTAAGGAAAGACCGGTCGTTCAGAGTCCGTGTTTCTTCTCCGATGCAGGGCGACGTCGGATCATTTTTCAATTGTGGGACTGGATCGATGAGCGCAGATACACCTTCCATTTGTATATCACTTGCGAGACTCCGACGGGCTGGCAAACTCAACACGGCATTTCCACCTACAGAGCGGTGCTCCGCGACGAACTGACCACCATTCTTGAAGATGTCGGATTCGTGCGGGTGAGGTGGATGCTGGCTGCCGAGACTGGTTTCTACCAACCGCTGGTCCTTGCCGTGGCAGGCTAAGTCCGGTGAGCCGCGTAATCGGAAGCCGGCGAAGGGCGGGACGCTCTAATGCGACAGCGGACGGCAGGTGAACTTTGGATGAATTTCGCTAGGTTGGATCGATCCTTTACGACGTAGCGTGAGCGAGCTTTGCGACCAACAGTCTCACAAGCCCTTTGTCGCGATCCTTCAGCTTCGCGAACTTCCGGCCGAGGCTCTCGATCTCGCGCCGCTCGCTGAGGGACAGCTTCTCCCCATCTAGGTCTACCCCTTTGATTTTCTTCGGGGCCTCTTCACCATCGTAGAAAAGTTGATAGAGCGGAATTTCGAGTGCCTGTGCGTACTTCGCAAGTGTCTCGATGCTGGGAATCGTGTGGCCGTTCTCGACGCGGGAGGTGTAACAGCGCAGCATACCCGTGCGTTCTTCGATGTCGCCTTGAGAGAGCTTCTTTGATTCCCTGATCTTTCGCAGTCGTTCTCCAATCATTAGCATCGTTCCGTCTCCTCGATTCTTGCACCTGCGGTGCGTACCATCGGCCTGTCACAGGGCTGGCACTGAACCCTAGAGCGGATACTGAATAAATATTATGTCATTAATGTAAAATATATATATATAAGATAACTAACGCTTCGATGTCAATCTTGAGTCGCCAAACTTGTCCCTATACGGGGAAGAGGTTTCTGCATCCTTCCGCTGGACTTCGCTCTCTCCAAGAACTTCATCTTTAGCGAGGATGCGATAGAGAGTTGGGCGGGCGATCCCAAGGATTTCGGCAGCTTGAGCTTTGTTATCGTTAACAACTTTGAGAACGTGGCGGATGTGGCGACGCTGAACTACCTCAAGCGAACTCAGATCGGCATCCCAGTCACCCGACTTTGATTGCTCGCCCCCCGGCATCTCTGGTAGGTCCCGAACATCAATCGCATCCCCCTGAGCCATCATACAAGCATGAGCAAGCACATTTTCGAGCTCACGCACATTCCCGGGCCAGGAGTAACGAGCCAAAAGCATCTGAGCTTTTCGCGTGATTCCCCGAAGCGGTTTATTGTATTGTGCAGCGAAACGTTCCAGAAAATGGCGTTCGAGCAAGGGCAAATCCTCCCGACGCCGGGAGAGTCGAGGTAGCTTGATTTCGACGGCGGAAATCCGATAGTAGAGGTCCTCTCTAAAACTCTTTTCCGCTACCATGGTACGCAGGTCACGATTCGTTGCGACAACCACGTGTACATCAATGTTATGAAGAACTGGCGATCCAACGCGTTGTACAGCATGGTCCTGCAACACTCGAAGAAGCTTAGCTTGGGTTCCGAGGCTCGCATCGCCAATTTCGTCCAGGAAAAGACTCCCGCGGTGAGCAAGCTCAAAATAGCCTTTCTTGTCTTGGACGGCTCCCGTAAAGGCGCCTCTTACGTGGCCAAACAGCTCACTTTCGAAGAGCGTTTCGACCACGGCGGCACAGTTGCAAACTACAAAGGGCCCGGAAGCAACAGGGCTAAGCCGATGGAGCGAGCGCGCCACCAACTCCTTGCCCGTTCCCGTATCACCGGTGATCAGAATATTCCGGAAGTGCGGAGCGACGCGTCGAATTCGGTCAAATACTTCCAACATGAGAGGGCTCCAGCCCACGATTCCCTCGAATTGAAAGGTTTCCAGAAGGTCGTGACTAATTTGCATCGCTTGACGCCGCTCGCGAGCACTGTCCACAAACTTATTTATCCTGCGCCGTAATGCATCAACTGAAATGGGTTTGTTCAGGTAGTCGGCTGCACCCCTCTGGATGGCCTCAACCGCGGATTCGGCCGAGTACTCAGCTGCTAAGAGAATCACATTAATCGTCGGGTTTGCCGCGACGATTTTGTCCAAGAGCTCGAATCCGGTGGAAGCCGGCATCATTAAAAAATTGAGCAGAACCAGATCTGTGCGTACGCCTAAGACCAGAGCTAGTCCCTCCTCAGGATCAGCAGAGGTGACGATTTCCAGGCCGCTTTCGCTTAGCGTATGGGTGAGGAAGTCAAGAAATTCCAAGTCATCGTCAATTGCTACAATTCGGACCAACCAGTCCGCCTTCCCATTTTGACGAACCATCCTCGCTCCTAGTATCCACAGACCCAGCGACGAGGGCACGCATCAGCAACAGTTCTCATATTCGTCGTTGAAGTCCAGCGTTGTCTGAAAAGTCGGTGTGCTTGGGACAGGAAGATTTCACAAACCTCAGGATCCGCGGACGCCAATATTAGGATCATGGCAGAATCCAATGGACGGGATTCTCGATGAATTGGAAGTCGCAGGCTTGGCTTGACGCTCCGGGCCGATCCACGTGAACGACTTCCGCTCGTGCGACAAACTGGTCTTTGTTTGCCGCCAAGTAAACTTCGACAACAACACCTTTCTTCACATCGGCCTGACATTCGCACGAGAAGCCACTTGCGGTTACATTCTGGGTTACTGTGATCACATAGAACGACGCTCCCTTGGAATTAAGACCGCAAAGCTTCAAAGGGGCCCTTAGGCGAACGCGCACCTCGCCTCGTCTGGCATCGTGCTTGCCTTCAACGGCCTCTGCCAGTCTGCTGCGAAGCTCGTCGAAGTCAATCGGCTTTTGAAAGAAACCCTTCGCTCCGAGGTTCATGCAAAAGTCCTCGTAGCGCGCGGTGGATTCTCCGGAAACGATGAAAATCGGAATCCGCTGCGTGAAGCTTAGTGAGGAAAGCGTTTGACAAACCTCAAGACCAGAATACGTTGGCATCATGAGATCCAGCAGGATCGCATCAGGTTCTTCGCGCAGCGCGAGCGCAAGGCCTTCTTGGGAATCGGAGGTGTCAATGATGTCATACGACGCCCCCAGCTGAAGTCGCAGAAGTTTTCTCATGGATTCATCGTCATCAATGATCAAGAGCCGGTGCATTTCCTGCGTCGCGGTTTCTGACGGTATCAAGCAGGTAGGGTCTTTCCTAAGAGACCTTCTCTCGCTAAATTCTAAATGCGAATCAATCTTTGATGGGAACGACGGCCCGGCTTTGAGCACCACCGCAGTCATATCGTCGCTCGGTCTTCCTCCGGTGAACTGTTCGATCGCATTAAAGATCGAACGCAGAAAGAGGTCGGGCGCACCGTAATCGAGCTTTGAACAGAGGTCAATTAGGCGCGACATGCCGAACTGCTCGCCGTGCTCATTCGCCGCTTCGGACAGGCCGTCGGTGGCAAACAAGATCGCGTCTCCAGGAGCCAGTCGAAAAGCAATTTGCTCATAAGAGGCAAAATCGAAGAGGCCTGAGGGTAAGCCGCCTTCCCCAACGGGCGCGCAACCGTTTTCCGAAAGGTGTAGCGGCAGCGGAAGTCCGGCATTACCCATGCGAAGATCGAGCGTTCCGGGATCAAACACTGCGTATTGACTAACACAGTACCGGACCGGAACCGGTCGAACCAGCAAGCGCTTGTTGAACAGCTGTAGGACTCCAGCCGGCTCCTCGCCCGTCTTCTTGATGGAACGCAACGTGCCAGCTGCAAGCGCTGCGTAGAGTGCCGCGGGCAACCCCTTACCCACCACATCGCAAACATAGATTCCCACCATTCCGTCGGACAGGCAAAAGTAGTCGAGGAAGTCGCCGCCAACCTCATCGAATGTACGCACAAGATAGGTCACTTCGAAATTCGGTCCTCGGAGAGGCTCACGTGGGAGGAGTAATTTTTGAACAAGGCAAGCTTCCCCTACCACAAGTTCGGAGAATCTCGAAGTCTCCTCAGTGATTGGCATATCGGCGCATCCGAATAGAATCAGCGAGAGTGTGCATATGATCGGGTTCAAGCCGCAGGCAGTAACTCTTGCTGGATCGCTCTTCTGTTCGACGCAATAACACGTCGTGGAGGCGCATCGTCCTATTCACCCTAAGACTCCATCGTGCAGAGATGACATCCGGTTCAGCGTAAATGCCAGCCCTTATTGCAAGATCCATACTCCGGATTTCTCTTCGAACCGGAACCCATATCGGTGGTAAGGCGTCTGGTTCCTCTCGCGGTGAATTATGCGGGCCTTGCCTGCGAATTGAGTCCCTTCCTTTGCCAAACTCACGTCAACGAGGGAACCCTTCTCCAGTAGGGCCGTGCAGCCGCACATGAATCCGCTTAGACTGACATTCTCCGTAGCACCTACTTCTTCAAACAGTTTCTTATGGATGTCCATCCCCCGTAGCTTTAGCGTCACTCGCAACCGAACACGAACCTCGCCTCTTCGCTCAGGTCGAGCGGTCTGCAGCACGCTGGCCAGTCTCGTCGTTAGAGCGTCAAAATCGATCGGCTTTTCGAAATACGCGGTGGCGCCCAATTCCTTGCAAAGTGCTTTCGTCGCCGCGCCAGCTTCTCCGCTGACGATGAAGATGGGAATCAGTTGCGTGGACGTCAAAGAGCTAAATGTCCGACAAAGCTCGAAGCCAGAAAACTTCGGCATTCCTAAATCAAGGAGGATGGCATTGGGTTTGTCCTGCATAGCCAGAGCGAGGGCTTGCTCGGGATCTCCGGTGTCCATGATTGTGTAGCGATTTGCGAGATTCAGACGCAGCAGGCGCCGAACGGGTTCTTCGTCATCGATAATCAGCAACTTTTCCATCTTGCTTTGCCTCCTAGCCGCGAAGGTCTGCTTTGCCACCGACAGGCACACGCGCTTCGTTGCTCCCCACTGTGTTCGCATTCATCGCATTTCTCGCGGCGTCCAAAATCTCGCGAACTTTGCGAGTCAGGGCTTCTTCGGTGAAAGGCTTGTGGAGTAAGTGTGTCCCCGGCTCTAGAACGCCGTGGCCTGCGATAAAGCTGTCGGTGTAGCCTGACATGTAAAGCACCGTCATCGCAGGATTCCCTGGAGCTAGGCGCTCCCACAGTACGCGCCCATTCATGCCAGGCATCACCACATCAGTGAGCAGCAGATGAATGGGTCCACTACTTTGCTGAGCCACTTCGATGGCCTCGGAACCATCCGATGCTGTCAGCACCTGGTATCCGTTGTCGCGCAGCAACATGTGGGCCAATTTCCGCACAGCTTCAGCGTCCTCCACCAACAAAATGGTTTCCCATCCCCGGACGCTCAGTGGTGCCGGAATGCTCTCCTGTCTAACAGCAGCTTCATTCACAAGCGGCAGATATATTTGAAACGAAGCTCCCTTCCCTTTCTGGGACTCGACGGAAATGTAGCCGTCGCTCTGCTTCACCACACCATAGACCGTAGCTAGGCCTAATCCTGTCCCCTTGTCACGTTCCTTGGTGGTGAAGAACGGTTCGAAAACTTGCGCTAGCGTTTCCGAGTCCATACCTGTGCCCGTGTCTGTCACCCTCAGCATGACGTACCTGCCAGGCCTCGAACCGGGATGTTCACGCGTATAGGCCAAGTCCAGTTCCGTGTTCCCAGTCTCGATGATTAACTGGCCACCGTCGGGCATCGCATCCCGTGCGTTCACTACCAAATTCATCAACACTTGTTCGATCTGCCCGCGGTCCGCCTTGACCTGTCTTAGGGCGGGGTCCAAACTGAGGCTCAGCGCAATGTCCTCCCCGATCAAGCGCGACAGCATCTTTTCCATATCGGAGACAAGCGTGTTCAAGTTCAAAATAGCTGGTTCCAGGACCTGTTGGCGGCTGTAGGCCAGAAGCTGCCTGGTCAATGACACAGCTCGCTGGCCGGCCTTCTCAATCTCCTCGGTATGTTCGTACGACGGATGCCCAGGCCCCATGTTTCGCTTCACGACCTGTGTGTAGCCGATAATGACCCCCAGCAAATTATTAAAGTCGTGAGCGATTCCTCCCGACAGCCTGCCCACCGCTTCCATCTTCTGCGCCATGCGGAGCTGTCGTTCGAGTACTCGCTGCTCGGTTATATCATCCGCAAAGACCTCGAGATAAGCGACGGCACCGCTCTCGCCCTTCACTGGCGAGCCCCTCCATCGCACTCTGATCGGCGTACCGTCCTTTCGCTTCCATTCAACCTCGATGGCCTTCAAGTTTTGCCCTTGCAGAAGCAGCGCATTCACCTTCTCGTGCTCGGCCGGGTTGCGATAAATGTCTTCCGCGAGGTTGGATTTCAATAGCTCGTCTCGCGACTCATAACCCAGCATCTTTTGGAGAGCGGGATTCACCATCAGGAACTGCCCTGTCAGAGTCGCCCTGAAAATGCCGTACGGCGCATCTTCCACCACCGTGCGGAAGCTCAACTCTGATCGGCGCAGCGCCTCCGCCGCTTGTTTCCGCTCAGTGATTTCCCGATTTACAATCACCAGTTTCTCCGGTTCTCCTTTGGAATTGCGGATGGCGCTCGCCGTGGATTCCATCACGCGCCATGTCCCGTCTTTGTGGCGGATGCGGTACTCCAGCGAGCGCCCTACCCCCGTGCGCCGCGCTTCCTGAGCCGCTTCTTTCACTCGGTGCTGATCCTCCGGATGAATCTGTTCGAAAGAAGAGACAGTTCTCAATTCGTCGGCCGAATATCCGAGAACCTTCTCGTATGAGAGGCTGTTATAAATCCGGTTGCCATCCATATCGACTACGGCAATCAAATCCGCAGCGTTTTCACTGATGAGTCTGAAGAGTTCTTCGCGCCGTACAAGTTCTCGGCGAATCCTGTGAATCTGCAACTGCTGATACAGAGTGTAAATGTCGAATAACAGCACGAGTCCCAGCAGGCCTCGCACTACTTGCGGAACGTAAAAATCGGCGAAGTCGTCTTCATGCGTGTGCGTGCTCAACAGAAAGGATGCAAGTCCGGCCGTGAGAGCCAGTGTGACAATTACTGCCGCGCACCATAGCCACCACTCGCGATTCTCGATCCTTTGAAAGTGGATCGGCAGAGGCTTGGGGTCTATGTTCCTCGCCGGCCCGTCCTTGATGTTCTTAGAATTCATCGGCGATTACCGACTAACAAGTTTTTACCCCTGCCAGCACTCGCGGGCGGACTCCTTCGGGGTTTCTGCGAGCGCAAATTTCATCCAGCGTGAGAAACTCTAATTCGCCCAGTAGTGAGCCGCGCCACCATCCTCGCTCCACTCCGTCGCGCATCATGATGATCGCCTTTTCGGGAGAGAGTACCTGTGGTAGCACCACTCAGTGGCCGGTGCTATAATGCCCGCCGTTCGTCACTAGAAAATTGCGGATGCCTTCCCGGGTCAACTGCCGCCTCGAATACAGTTCGAGAAGCTCCGCCACTTTTAGAAGTTGGTCCTCCACTTGGACCAATTCTCCCTTGGAGGTTAAAAATGGCCCTCGAAAATCGATCTCTGAAGCTTTCAATGATTTAAGGGCCTCTCTTAATTCATCTCCATGCCGCGTCGTCTGGTCTGCCATTCCCGTCTCCTTTTAAGCATCGCAGCCCAATTCAAAACGAGGTGTCCCATCAGCAATCGCCAGCCGAGCTTCTTAATCCCACCCAGAGCGGCGAGCATTCCGCCTAGCCAAATCACTCCACGTCATTGCTTTGCAATTCGGCAGCATCAAGGGAATTCTCGATGGAAATTCCCGCCAGGACCCCGTTGGTCTCCGTTGCGGCCGTCGGCTTACGGATGGCTTCCCAGGTTTGCTTCGGAATACTCAGGAAGACGCCTGCCACTTCCGGATCAAACAGAATTCCGGCCTTCCGTTCGATTTCATCGCGCGCGGTCTGGAAAGGCAGGGCAGAATGGTACGGGCGGTCCGAGGTCATGGCGTCGACTGTGTCCGCCACCGCAAATATCCTCGCTCCTAGCGGAATCGTCTCTCCTTTCAGTCCGTTCGGGTAACCGCTGCCGTTCCAGCGCTCGTGGTGCGTGAGGATGATTTCTGCGGCATCAGCGAGAAAGGAGATGCGTTTGACCATGTCGTACCCGATTCGCACATGTGTCTCCATGATTTTCCGTTCCTCTCCCGTGAGCGGTCCGGGCTTGAAAAGAATCGCGTCGGGTATTGCCAGTTTCCCTATGTCGTGCAGCCAAGCTCCCATCGCGAGGCTCTTCAGTTGCTTTGGCGTACCAGTGAGCGCTTTCAGCATCTCGACGGAGTACAGGAGCACGCGCCGGGAGTGTCCCCCGGTTTGGCTGTCGCGAAGGTCAATAGCCGCCCCTAACGCATCCAACGTATCCGCATAGCCGCGTTCGATCCGCCTAAGCGCCTTTTGCAGTTGCAGCGTTCGTGCGCTGACCATCTCCTCAAGATGTTGGCGATAACTCTCCACCTCTTGTTCCAGTCTCCGCTTGTGGAAAGCGCGCTCCAAACTTGTCACAATCATCTCGGCCTCGAGCGGCTTCACCAGGTAATCGTCGGCGCCCTGTCGCATCGCTTGCATACCAACGCGAACATCATCTACTCCCGTAGCCATCAAGAACACCTGTTGAGGATAGAATCGCCGCACCTGCGCCAACAGCTCTAAGCCAGAAACCGTGGGCATATTTAAATCCGCGATTACAGCGTCTACTGGCTTTTGCTGCAGGATACTTAGTGCCTCTGGGCCGTTCGAGGCCGTCGTGCAGGACATTCCAACCTGCTCCAGCATCACCACTAGGAGCTTCCGGCATTCGGGTTCGTCGTCAACGACCAACAAGCGCCTTCCAGAAAGAGCGATATGCGGGCTCGCGCCGGCTCGGCGACCGCTGCCTGACGGTTCTGTCCCAACTTCATGCGGTAGGTTCATGGCACGTGTCCTGCTCGCCAAATTGAGCAAAGAACTCCTTGACCCGTTGCTTTTTCCCTGCTTCCTAGCACCTCCGCTCCATTTAGCTTCGCAACCCGCTCTGTAGCTGAATGGGGACGCCGGAGATATGTAAGGGCTACGCCCTATATCATCCGAGCCACAAGACGAGCACGAGAAGAGCCCCAACAATCAGTCCGACTCCAGAAGCCATCAACACCCAGCCCGGACCGGTCAGCCGGTGTCCGGCTTGCTTCGGCATCCGATTCACCAATTCGCTCTTTAGATCGCCGGAGAATGCGGCAGCGCAATGCTATGAATGGGCGGGAACAGATGAAATTCTCCCTGCCCTATATTCCTCATCACTCAACAACTAGATGGTATCTCACGACTACAGTACGAACCTGGATAGTAATTGTATAGTAGGGAATACCACTAAGGGATAACTGATTGGGATATTAACCGCCAACAACCAGAAAGCTAACTCTCCAGATCAAGCATTTTATTGTGGATCGCATAATGCACTAGTTCCCGAGTTGAATGTAGGCCAAGCTTAAGCATGATTTTCGCCCTATGAGTTTCTATTGTCTTTACCGTTATTCCTAGAATTGCAGCCGTCTCTTTATTGCCAGTTCCTTGAACAAGTAATTTGACAACCTCCCGTTCCCTGGGCGTCAGCGTCACTGCACCTGCCTCAGCACTCGCGCTACTTTCCGAATAGGCCTGAAAAGCTTCTAGCGCGGATTGGCGCGGGGAAATGGGCGTTTGATTTGATAGGCCCATTACCGCATATCGATCACGGATGGCGCCCGAGCGTGGAATCTGCCGGAGAGATTTCTGCAGGACATCCCGCAACAATGCATCCGAATCGTGCGCGCTCAAAAAAAGATTCTGAAACAAGCCCTTAGCGATACGACAAAGTGACTGTTGTAGTTTGATTTGGTCAGTGATTTCCACAACGATTGCACCGACTTGGTTTACCCTGCCCGTCGCATTTCTAATCGCAAAGTAGCTATGGATCCAGTGGCCCACTTCGGCCCTCGTCGACAGTTTTGCGCTGATCTCGAGATTCGACACGTCGACTCCACTCGAGAAGACATGCTTGAACGGGAGCTCGAAAGCACCAGCGGCCTTTCCGAGAACCTCGCGTATAGTTTTGCCAAGAAGCTTCTTGGGCGCAACTCCAACCATCTCAGCTAGAGCGTTATTCACGAATCGATAGCGTAACTGATGGTCGACGGTAACGAAGCCGACGGTCCGTTCGTCAAAAAGCGCTCGTAACAACTCGTAAGGTTCACCGAGAGGAGGAGATCCCAGCTGTTTTATGCTCTTCAGGATCATAACGTGTTAGTTATCGGAAAGCATCGCATCGAAGGCAGGGGATAATGGCGAGCATCGGAGGCATGTTCGAATCTTCATCGACGGTTCCGTGGAAAACGATCGACAGCGTTTCCAGACAACAGCTCGGTGTAGCGGCTCGTTCGATGTCCTCGTTTTAAATCCCCGTTTATCAGACGACCATTCAACTCCACATGCTCCCGGAAAGACGAAGGTTAGTCAATGCAGTCAACCACATACGTATTAATACGTATTGGTATAATACCTCTGGGTTCGTTTATCGGCGTCAATTACTGTTTAAAGACGCTATTGCCGCCTTTCGATAAGAGTTCCAACTGGAACCTACCATGGAAGGAAACGCCATGAGCCATGTCGGGTCTAAAGCGCGCAAGATCGGTTCTGACGAAGCAGCGGATGCAATCGAAGAGCGCCTGCGGCTCATCATTGACACAATTCCTACCATAGTCTGGAGTAAGTTGCCGGATGGCTCAGCCGATTTCCTTAACAAACATTTTCGGGAATATACAGGTCTTTCGTTAGAGTACGGGTTGGACTGGGGATGGATGAATGCATTCCACCCTGACGACCGTTTGAAGGAGGAATGGCGCGCAGCTTTCGCGGCCGGGAAACCCTTTGAGAAGGAGGCGCGTCTTCGAGGCGCTGACGGAAAATATCGCTGGTTCCTGATTCGTGCCGTGCCACTGCGAGACAAGCAGAGAAACATCATCAAATGGTATGGAACAACCAGCGACATCGAAGAACTGAAAAAAACGGAGGATCGCATTCGGCTTATTATCAACACCATTCCTACGATGGCTTGGACGGTTCGGCCTGACGGCGCCGTTGATTTCGTCAATCAGCAATGGCTGGACTATACGGGTCTTGCTTTGGAAGAGGAAGTGGAAAGGCCACTGCGCGCAGTTCATCCCGAAGACCTTCCACGGATCACGGAAAAATGGCTTGCGGATATGGCCGCCGGGAAGCCTTCCGAGGATGAACTACGTTTGCGGCGAGCTGACGGAGAATATCGCTGGTTCCTGATTCGCACGGCACCTCTGCGCGATGGGCAGGGTAACGTCGTTAAGTGGTATGGAGTATCCGTTGATATTGAGGACCGCAAGCGCGCGGAAGACGCCCTCAGATCGAATGAGCGGGAACAGCGCGACATAGCTGCGCAACTGGACAGAGAGCGTGCTGGATTGATCGAGGCTCAAGAGATGGCAAAAATGGGAAGTTGGGAAGCGAACTTGCATAGCTTGAACGTGATTTGGTCAGAGCAAACTCACCGCATCTTTGAGACCGAACCATCTCGTTTCCACCCTACACGCCCAAGATTCCGCGAATTCATTCATCCAGAGGACCGCGCGAAAGTGGATGCGGCCTTTGTAGCGTCCCTCGACAAGCGCTCGCCTTCCACGGTCGAATATCGGATCGTTATGCCGGATGGCCGTATCAAGACTCTCGAGGAACGCTGGCAAGCTTTTCATGGTGAAGAAGGAAAGCCGCTCCGTGTTGCGGGCACGTGCCGTGACATCACCGAACGTGTGCGAGCCGAGGAGGAACTAAAGCGCCTTTCCGGCAAGTTACTCCGCTTCCAGGATGAAGAGCGGCGCCAGATCGGCCGCGACCTGCACGATTCTGCCGGCCAAGACCTCGTCGCACTGGCAACCATGCTGGGTCAACTCCGTGCTTTAATTCCTTCGCGCAAGCGAAAATCACGTCGGCTTTTTTCAGAGTGTAAGGCTCTCGCAGACAAGTGCATCCGCGACGTTCGCACGCTCTCCTATGTGTTGCACCCCCCGGTATTGGATGAGGCTGGCTTATGTGAAGCGATTTGTGACTATGTGCACGGCTTCACCAAGCGAAGTGGAATTCTTGTGGAATTGGAGGTGTCCCCGCATATCGGACGGATGGCACGAGATGTGGAATTAGCCCTATTTCGGGTGGTGCAAGAGGCACTCACCAACATCCACCGACATTCGGGAAGTCATCGAGCTAAGATACGAATTTATCGCAACTCGGATCTAACGGTGGAAATTAGCGACCTTGGCCGAGGAGTGTCTGCCAGTATACCAAGAGCAGAAGACAAGCCGCCATTCGAAGCTGGTGTAGGTATCCCCAGTATGCAGGAGCGAATGAAGCTGATCGGCGGGCGGCTTGATGTTGAGTCCACTAGCCGTGGCACAACGGTACGCGCGGCGATACGTCTCGAAAGGACCGAACGTGAGAAAACTCCGCATTCTAGTAGTTGACGACCACGCGTTGGTGAGGCGTGGTATTCGGGCGGTCCTCCACTCCCAACCCGCGTGGCGAGTCGTCGGCGAGGCAGCAAATGGCCGTGAGGCGGTAGAAAAGGCAATGAAACTGAAACCAGATGTCGTCGTACTTGATGTTAGCATGCCCGAATTAGATGGACTCGAAGTAGCACGTCAAGTCCGCGACACAGTTCCGGGCGCTAAAGTTCTTGTGCTCACAATGCACGAGTCCGACCAGATGGTGAGACGTGCCCTAGATGCGGGAGCTCGCGGGTACCTGTTAAAATCTGATCTCACGGACTCCCTCACCAAAGCCGTGAAAGCCGTTGCTGAGGGTAAGCGTTTCTTAACGCCGAAAGTATACGAAATCGTACTGGATAGGTTTCTAAGAACACGAAGCTACCATCAGCAAGAGGGTGGGGCGGGAGCCCCAATAACTGCTCGCGAGATTCAAATCATTCGCCTCCTATCTGAGGGAAAGACGAACAAGGAGATCGCTGTGTTGTTGGGCATTAGCTTCAGGACGGTTGAGACGCACCGATCTAAAATTGCCCTCAAGCTTGGCCTCCATTCCTTAGCTGAGCTCATTCATTATGCTATCCGTCGTGGCATAGTCCGAGGGCACGAAGGCTAGGTATGAGGGCTTGCTGCTTTCCCATCTGGGAGTCTACGACCGAACCTGGGTGGCCGCATAGTACCGTTGAACGTCCAAGGTTTCCGAGCTCTCGGTAATATGGTTTCTGAATAGCCTTGGTGATTGCTTCGGGCTGTCTCTAATTCAATTTCTTGTTCGTCAGGTGTGATTTCAACACTCCCCGAAGCTCGTAGGTCTCAAACTTGGCAGATTCGGCCGCGCCGACGACCAAATAACGCGCCCGTCCCTGCCCCGTCTTAGGTGGTTCCCTGCGGCGAAGTCCCTCCGATACCGAAGATTTGGAACTTTCAAGTTTCTGGCCTTCAAATTGCCGTCCCCGACGGGCATCAAAACCACGTGCTTTCTGTCCGATGTTATCGAGTGTGACATCTTCTTCTAGTTTATATTTGTTACTGCGTTATGTTGTATTAAGATTCCTCGGGCCCTTCTAATCTTGGACCTCGTTTGTTTCTTAGTTCCCGCTTTTGGCAGATCGAACTCTCGGATCGCGGGTGACACTAGAGATGGAGCAGAGACCCGACCGCGCTAATCGTGTACTTGGCGGAACTCGTCAGAAGCTGGCGATGTGCGGGAAAAGCCTGGTTGCTCGCCACATCGTCTTATCCCTCTGCTTCGTGACGCTCTACGTGCTATTGAACCGATCTGACATCCTCATGGAAACCCAGCTCGGGTTCATAGTTTGGTACCCAGCAAATGGCTTAGCCCTTGCGTTGATGCTGGGCATAAGTCCGTGGTATGCACCGCTCGTCTGTATTGCCGACGTAATTTCTGGTGCGTTGATTTACCATCAGCCCCTCGCCTCGTGGGGCCAGGCATTCGGTTCACCCGCTCACGCTGCCATTTATGCCGCGGCGGCAATCATCCTCCGCGGCCCCCTGCGCATTGACCTGGGCTTGAATCATCGTCGTGACGTTGTCCGGTATGTTTTCATTACGCTGGTCGCCGCAGTCTCTTCAACAATCATCGGAGTCGTTTGCTTAGTGGCGGATCACACGATTTCATGGCATCAGTTTTGGGGTGCGGCATTCAGCTGGTTCAGCGGCGACTCCATCGCATTCGTGGGCGTCGCGCCCTTTTTGCTCATCCATGTGTTCCCGTGGGTTCGACACCGGCTCTTGCTTTCCGTCACGAAATCTACAGCGCGAACCAAGAGGCCGAAGGAAGGCGATGCGGACCTGAGGATTGGGGTGTTCGCTGAGGCGGTCGGGCAGGGCGCAAGCATCGTCCTCCTGCTTTGGGTCATGTTTGGGCACACCCTAGGGCCGCAGCTTTTCTACTTAAGCTTTCTACCAATTCTTTGGATCGCCATGCGCCACGGGATTAAGCGAGCGGCCATAGGAGTCCTGGCCTTGGATTTTGGCATCGTACTTGCACTGCGAATTTTCCCCGTGGACCCGGTCATGCTTCCGAAGATCGGACTGTTGATGCTGGTGGTCTCCTTTACCGGCTTGATCGTCGGGTCTGCGGTGAGCGAACGGCACCGAATCGGAAAAGAGCTTCATGAACAGACCAGCTACTTGAATTCGCTCATTGAGAACACGCCCCTCGGAGTTGTCGTTCTCGACCGGAATCATCGGATACAACTGTGCAATGACGCTTTCGAAAAGCTATTCCTCTTCGAGAGAGAAGAGCTTGTGGGCACCGACCTGGATTCACGCATCTCGCCGCCTGACGCAGGCAGTGAGGCATGCGAGTTGACAGAGAGAGTAGCTTCCGGCCAGCGGGTGCAACAGTCCGCACGCCGTCTCTGCAAGGGCGGAAAGCTGATTGACGTTGAATTGAATGCTGTCCCCCTGATCGAGGATGGCGAAGTCAGAGGCTCCTTTGCAATCTATAAGGACATATCTGAGCAGATCAAGACCCAGGAACAAGCGAAGCAACATGCGGACGCTTTGAGTCAGCTGGTCGGAGAGCTGCAATTGCGGACCAGCCAGATGGCACTGCTAAACAAGATGGGTGATCTGCTCCAGTGTTGTGCAGGCGCGGAAGAAGCTTACATAGTGGTCGCCGAATCTGTGAAGAAACTTCTTCCAGCAGCCACCTCAGGAATATTATATGTGTTTAAGTCCTCGCGTAATGCTGTGGAAGTTGCGGCCATTTGGGGCAATTCGCGCGCTTCTGAACCGATCTTCGCTCCCGAAATGTGCTGGGCTCTTCGGAGGGGGCAACCTCACTGGAGTAACCACTCGACGACCGAAATAACGTGCCAACACTTGAAGAGCCCAAACGGGTCAACCTACCTGTGCGTTCCGATGGTGGGGCAAGGCGAAACTTTGGGCGTACTGCACCTGGAGTTTCGCAATGACACCCGTGCCCAGGTTAATGTGGGCCCGGAAGGTATTCAAGAGTCGCGGCAACGACTGGCGACAACGGTTGCAAGTCAAATCGCACTCTCGATTGCCAGCTTGCGATTGCGGGAAACCCTCCGCGACCAGTCCATCCGTGATTCGCTCACCGGATTATTCAATAGGAGGTTCATGCAGGAATCTTTGGACCGGGAATTGCTACGAGCTCGACGGAAGAAACGGCCACTAGCTGTCGTGTTTGTTGATCTCGACCATTTCAAGCGGTTCAACGACGCGTTTGGTCACGATGCCGGCGATACGGTCCTGCGGAAAATATCGGAACTGTTCTGCCAGCATTTCCGCGGAGACGATGTGATCTGCAGATATGGTGGGGAGGAGTTCGCAATCATTTTGCCTGAATCCACGGCTAAGGACGCCGCTGAGCGGGCGAATCTACTCCGCCTGGCAGCAAAAAAGCTCCGAGTCCGGCAACAAGACCAGACCCTGGACCCTGTCACACTATCCATCGGCGTGGCTGCATTTCCCGAACACGGATTGACGCCCGAAGAGATCTTACAAGCGGCGGACCAATGCCTCTATCGCTCAAAAGCAGGCGGACGCGACCGGGTGACCGTGGCCACTCCGCAAAAAGTCTGAACGGCATATCGAGAAATTTCTCACCGCCTTCGATTCTGAGAACCCGAACGATCTCTGGTCAAATTCCAATGGACGGTCATCGAGAACCACGGAGAGCAAAAAGCAATCTCACAGTTGAAAATCGAGAGGAGAATCCTCCAGCGCGATCTGAAAAAGTCGATACCGGCCCTTTCAGACCTTACCAGCACCACTCATATACAGGCGAGGCGTCGGCTCTTCTTAACCGATCAATGCCAGAATCTCAGATCGAGATTCCCTCCAGCACAACAGTTAGAGGGAATCTCGTCCGGACAGGTACGGCTTACCAATGATGTTACCGAAGGATTAAGCCCTCAGCGTTTCGGTCTGGGTGCCGTGCGGGGCAAAGGCTTCATGTGATGGCGCCGCTTAGACTTTTTAATAACCTTCTGGAATGGAGCATCGGTGTAGCTCTGGCCGTTGCAAGAACCGGAATAAGCCGTCGCGGTGACGAACAGATTTGTCATTGTGAGGTCTCCGGGATCATCATTCGGTCCGCCCGAATTGGCTGAAAAGCCAATAAGGTTTCCGTTCGAATCTGTGCCGTAGAACTCGAGTACGTTCCCAGATGCAAGGCTGGTGCTAACGTTGCTATTGACAGTAAGGGCGGAGAAACAGGCGTTATCGCCGGAGGTAACCGTACCACTCAGATTGAACGAGCTATCCTCGGTCAGGTTGATAGTGACGCTAAATGCGCTTCCTCCCGCATCGGGAGTGAACGATCCGGTGTAGGTTCCGGTCGCCGCTTGATAGCGAGTGGCCGTAAAGGATTGGCTAATGTCCGCCATACCGCATCCGACACCATTACTAACGTAAGCAGCCGTTCCGGTGAACATCGTCTTGTCAGCCGACAGAGTGCCTGACATGTTGTAGCTTTCACCGCTGTCAACTTTAATGACGACTTGAACTGCCCCGGCCTCACCGCTATCTAACTCTGCATAATTGCCGCCCCCATTGGCGACGCATACGGAATTTGTGAAAGCGTGATCCTCAAGCGTGGTGTTCCCATAAATATTTGTGCTGGTTCCCGGGCCCTGATACCTCACATCGAAGGTGAACTCTGTAGGCCAACCTTGTCCGTTTGGAGGAGTCGCGTTAGCAATTCGAAGGTCCCACTTTCCCGTGAGATCCGCGTAAGCGGGATTCTGGGCGTGCGCTGGTATGGCCAGCAGAAGACCGGCAAAGATCAAAACAAATTTCCTCATCTTAATCTCCTTGTGTCTTGCGATTTAGACCGCGGTGTCTGGATTCAGATTTGTCCACCTGAGCTTTGTCTGCGAGTGCCTTAGGCAGCCGGCACCGTACATCGCACGACCCGCTCCAATCGGCGAAGTGGCTAACTAACTTGAAATACGTGGCTTACGAATTGAAGTTCGCGCCAGAGAACGTTTCAAAACGATGCAACATTGCAAATTGAAACAGTTCCCATCCCGTCGTGACGAAAACAGTGACAATCGGCCGGGCAGTCTACGAAATCCCGCGAAGGCTCCTGGTCCGGTCACTTGTGGTTTTTGCACTGGCAAGCGGTTAGCCTTTGGTTCGTTTCGCCCCTGGCAGGGCGACAATCGATCAGCACAAGGGATGCTGCTCCAGTCGCGAGGCGAAAATACCGTGCGTCACCCGGCACCTTCGCAAAATCCGAGCCGCGCTCGAAATCCCGACGTATCAGAGGTTCTACGACGGTGAAGCCAAGCCAAAGAAGATAAGGGCGCTGAATCTGGGTCGAGAGGGGATGTCCCTTAGCAGGCGGCGCGAGATTGAAAGCTCGGGACCGATCTTCGCGAAGGTGAACGAGCGCGACAAAGGGATTGTGCGGCTTCCGGTTGCGAAGCTCGCACAAGCGACCTCGCACAAGCGACAAAGTAGACCGGGGCAGCCAACCTCTTCTGGGGTGGCTGCCCCTGTCCTGCCCGCAGCGAAAT
>Ga0209006_10001124_pt1 | contig 24364 bp, 23 predicted proteins | sample JacPin_JW_Ref_O2_FD_188567 | JGI IMG/M metagenome (GOLD analysis project Ga0209006, IMG submission 188567) | Forest soil microbial communities from Algoma, Ontario, Canada - Jack Pine, Ontario site 1_JW_Ref_O2 (SPAdes) (version 2) | ecosystem: Environmental > Terrestrial > Soil > Boreal... | reverse complement strand
AGCGGCCGGCCGCGCGTCCGGCGCCACATCCCGGAGAAGCGCATCCCGGCCCGCAGGGTTACCAGCGCGTCACCGAACCGCACGGCTGGAACAGCCGGCCCAACACCGTGGATCGCACCGCCTACCAGCACAACTTCCAGGCCGCTCGCAGTTTCAAGATCGGGCCGTATCATCGACCCTCCGGCTGGAGCTCGCACCGCTGGGGCTACGGGGAAATCCTGCCGCGTGCCTATTGGGCAGCGCCTTACGTTCTGGCGGATTACTGGCTATTCGCGCTGGAAGTACCACCGGCCGGATACGAGTGGGTGCGCGACGGCAACGACGCTCTGCTGGTGAATACCGACACCGGAGAAATCCTGCAGGTCGAATACGGCGTGTTTGCCTAAAACCACGCCGTTATTCACCCGTTCCGTCCGCTTGCGCCCAAAGGGCGCGCGCTCGAGCCTTGAGCTCGAGCGCTTCCTGCCAGCGATCGGACAGTTCGTCTCCGTTCGCATCGGTGATGGCGTAATTCGGCGGCCCGAGCTCGCATAGAAATACCGCATCCTCATGCGGGCGGCGGCTGCGCCATTGGCGGAACCCCTCACGCCACCAGCCCAGGAACGTCTCGAGCCAGTTGCGGTGCTGTGGAAACGCGATCGGCACCTGGACCTGGTTACGCGTCGCCACACGGCCCTGGAAGGAATCGGATCGCTGCAGTACGCGCAGTATGTAATCCTGCATGGTCGCAGAAATCGGCTGCATCATTTCCCGATCCACCACGTAGTGCGATAGATCGGCGCTCAATCGCATCTCCGGTACCGCCTCGAGCAGCTGCAACGTCGCGAACAGGTCGTTGGTGATGCAATTGCGGTGGGTCTCGAACTGGATCGGCACCGCCTCCTCGGCAGCGATTCGCAGCCACTCGCGCACCACTGGGATCATGTCGGCTACGGTGATCGGCATCACCTGACCCACGACAATGACGAATGGCGCGCCGATATCCTTCGCCAACTGCAGCGCCGGTCGCAGCGCGTCGATCGAGGTCGGGAATGCCGTGAGCAGGGCCGATAATCCGGTCCGGGCATATTCAGGCGCGCAGGCGCGGGCCGCTGCCAGATCGAGTGCTCCCAGGTCGATCGCCATGCCGTCGTATCCTGCCGCCTTGACCGCATCGAAGCGCTCGGGAACGGGGCGCTCCGGCACTCCCGGGCGGCGCTGCTCGGTCGCCCACAGCGACTGGTAGACGCGCAGCGCTGCCATTCGCGTCAGGCCTTTCCGGCTGGCGCGGCCAGGTCATCGCGAATCCACGCGGCATCGCTCGGGTAATCCGCTTCGGTACGTCGGTTCCAGAATGCCCTGAGAGCAGCGCGCTGAAAACCAAGATACGACATCGTGGGCGGGGCCCGGCCCTGGGAAACGAATATCTCATCATGTAGCCGGCGCAGGCCATGAAACGGCACGCCCGGAAACGCGTGATGCGCGGTGTGATACTGCATGTTCCAGGCCAGCCAGCGCATCAGCGCGTTGGTGCGCGTGGAGCGCGTGTTGTCGGCAATCGAATCGGTGTGCGGCAGTCCAAGATGCTCCATCGTATTCTGCAGCTGATGCACCGGTTTCATCACCAGCATCGGCAGCAGCCATAGCTCGAGCGCCAGCGCGCTGCGTAAATACACGGAGCACGCGGCGATCAGCCCATAACCGGCCAGGTGCCATCGCGCTTCGCGCGTCAGCCCCGGCTTGCGTCCGGCAGGCAGGTACGGCTCGGTTACGACACCGCAGGCGAAGCGCAACACGCGACGCACCCGGGTGTACCAGTAGCTGATGCCGAGCATCCACAGAACGTAGGAGCGAAGGTTGTAGGGCGCGCGCGCCAGCTCTCCGTCGCGCTGCCAATCCTGGGTGAAGCGGTGATGCGCGAAGTGCTGCACCTGATCGAAATCGCGCGGATAGATCAGTACCCATCCGAACACCCGGCCGAAGAACTCGTTCAGGCCGCTGGTGCGAAACACCGTCCAGTGACTGAGTTCGTGCTGGCCGGCATAGAGGAAGTTGATCAGCGTGCCGTGGACGATGAACAACGGCAACATCCAAAGCGTTCCCCAGGTCGCCCAAAGCGCAGTCCCGCTCAGCGCCAGCGCGGCAACATGACTTCCGAGCTGCGTGAAGCCTCGCAGATCGGATTTGACCGACAGCTGTTTTAATTTCTCGGTCGCAATCCAATCGCGGCGACCGAAGATCTCTTCCACTCTCGCAACCTCCAGGTTGCCAACGTAGCCCCGCGTTATTTCGCTTCGAACTTGATCGCCAGCTGCGCGCAGCCGGACACCGGCGGGCCATTCGATGAGGTATCCGGCCGGTAGTAGGCAGCGCCGGATGCTGCGATTCTGACAGCGGCCTGATCCACGGACGCGATTCCCGACGAGTGGACGATCGTCGGGTCTTTCTCGAGCCTGCCAGTCTGATCGACACAGACATGCACAATGACGCTGTCGGCGTGGCCAGAGCTTTCGACGTGGCCAGAGGAGTCATCCTGTCTCGCATTGGCTGTTGGCGGGTTTTGTGATGGCATCGCTCGCGACTCATCCGCATTGCCCTGGTTGGTCCACCTGAAGGCAATCTGCTGCCATGAGTCGATCGGTTCGCCGTCTCCCAGCCGGGTTGCGGCCGCGAATCGAAGCCTTGCGACACACCCGATCGCCGCGGAATCCAGGGCATTGGAACCCGAAGACGACTTGATGGAGATCTGGGAGGGGGTGCCGGTACTTGGCAGCCAGAAAACAACCACCGCTAGGGTTCCCTCATCGGCGATGCGCAGATCCGGACATCGTGTCTTTGGGTTGTATCCGAAGGACGTTTGCGCGTGGATCGGATTGTCGGGAACGGGCTTGATCTGAGCCGCACCGATGTCTGCTGCAACGCTCAGAACCGTGCAGCTGAAAGCCACCGCAAGCCAATTACGCATTAGCACCGCCAATGTTCCCTTGCGAGCGAATTGTACGGGAGATTTTACCTGCCCCACGCGCTAAGTTAGCAGCCGATGAGTCAACTCGGGGCGGGAAGCGTCCGGGTGAGCGATCCGCGCCAGAGCGCGCCTGCTTTTCTCTAAACCTATGAGGTTCGCCTCCTTTCTTTGGGGTACGAGCCGGTCTTATGAGACTGGACCAGCTGCCGTCCGAGGGTATATTGGCGGCCGCCTGAAGCCACAACCCTCGCGCGCCACATCACTGCCGCCGATGACCACGGACCCGGTCGCCTTCGTTCCCATAACGCGCTTCGCCCCGAGCCCGACCGGGCTGCTGCACCTGGGCCACGCGTTCGCGGCCCTTATAGCTTCCGAAGCGGCCCACGGCGCGCCCATCCTGCTGCGCATCGAGGATCTGGACCGGGGCCGCGTGCGCGCCGAGTACGACCACGCGCTGCGCGAAGATCTCGCCTGGCTCGGACTGCGCTGGCACGAGCCGGTGCTGCGGCAATCCACGCGCGCCTACGCCTATCGCGCCGCGCTCGCCAGGCTCGAACAGGCGGGGCTTGTCTATCCGTGTTTCTGCTCGCGCCGCGACATCGTGCAGGAGATCGCGCGCGCGGCCGAAGCACCGCACGGACCCGATGGCCCGCTGTACCCGGGCACCTGCCGGTCTCTTTCACCAAGCCAGCGCGACCGGCGACTGGCGCGCGGCGAAAGCTTCGCGTTGAGGCTCGACGCAGCGAAGGCCGCCGCTGCCAGCGGCGCGCTCACTTTCACCGAAATCGGCGCCGGGCCGGGGGGTGAGCACGGCGAGATCGGCGTCGAACCCACGCGGCTCGGCGACGTCGTGCTCTCGCGCGACGAGCTGCCAGCGGCGTATCACCTGGCGGTGGTGGTGGACGACGCCTTCCAGGGTGTGACGCTGGTCACGCGCGGTAACGATCTGTTCGGCGCCACGCACGTGCAGCGGCTACTGCAATCGGTGCTCGGACTGCCGGCCCCGCACTACGCGCACCACCGCCTGATCCTCGACAGCGACGGCCGGAAGCTGTCCAAGCGCGACGGCGCAACCACGCTGCGCAGCCTGCGCGACACCGGGCGCAGCGCGTCGGACATTCGCGCCAGCCTGGAGATATAGGATTGGTCGATGCGTTAGAATCCTGGCGGATCTGGAATCCAGTTGGCAGCACGCCACGGCTTGAGGGGAGATCGAACGATGAGCACGACTCTGACGCTCGATGATGACGTGGCGCGCCGGCTCGAGGCCGAAGTCAGCCGGAGCGGTCGACCATTCGAACAGCTCGCGAACGAATACTTGCGGGTGGCGTTGGTGCAGCGCAAAGCCCTGCAACTGGGTGGCTTCGCCGCTGAGCAGTCGACCGGAAGCGTCCAGCAGAAGGGATGATGGGGTTACACCGGGACGCACAGCGATCGCACTGTCGACCGGTCCTGCTATTCGACCGTCACGCTCTTGGCGAGGTTGCGCGGCTGGTCGACGTCCGTGCCCTTGAGAATGGCTACGTGGTAGGCCAATAGCTGCAGCGGAATGGTGTAGATGATCGGTGCCTGAAAGTCGGCGACGTGCTTGGGCATCCGGATCACGTGCACGCCCTCGCTGGATTCAACCCCGGCATCCGGGTCGGCAAACACATACAGCTCTCCGCCGCGCGCCCGCACTTCCATCAGATTGGACTTGAGTTTCTCGAGCAGCTCATTGTTCGGCGCCACCGCCACCACCGGCATGTCGGCATCGACCAGGGCCAGCGGTCCGTGCTTGAGTTCGCCGGCGGCATAGGCTTCGGCGTGAATGTAGGAGATCTCCTTGAGCTTGAGGGCGCCCTCCATCGCGATCGCATGCATCGTGCCGCGACCAAGGAACAGTGCATGGTGGCGATCGGCAAATCGCAGTGCCAACCGGTGGATCACCGGATCCAGTTCCAGCGTCTTTTCCAGCAGCGACGGCAGTTCGATCAGCCGCTGGATCAGTGTACGTTCGCGTTCCGGATCCGAGCCGTTGTGGCGCGCCAGCGCGATGGTCAGCATCGACAGTGCGGTGAGCTGCGTGGTGAAGGCCTTGGTGGAGGCAACGCCGATCTCCGGACCCGCGCGTGTGAGCATCACCAGTTCGGATTCGCGTACCAGTGAGCTCTCGGGCGAATTGCAGATCGCCAACGCCGACAGGTAACCATTGCGGGCCGCCATGCGCAGCGCCGCCAGCGTATCGGCGGTCTCGCCTGACTGCGATATCGAGACAAACAACGCATTCTTCGGCACCACCGGGTTGCGGTAGCGATACTCGCTCGCGATCTCCACCCGGCATGGCATGCGGCAGATCTGCTCGATCATGTAACTGGCAACCACGCCGGCGTGATAGCTGGTGCCGCAGGCGACGATATGCACTGCTTCGACGCGCTCGAACACCGCGGCCGCGGCCGGTCCGAACGCAGCTTCGAGCAGCCGCCCGTTTGCGACGCGCTCCTGCAGCGTGTTGCCGACCGCGCGCGGCTGCTCGTGGATCTCCTTGAGCATGAAGTGCCGGTACGGGCCCTTCTCGGCGGCATCCGCCGACAGCTCGCTGTCCTTGATCGGCCGGTCGGCGGTGTTGCCCTCTCGATCGATCACGCGCACGCCGCTGCGCTGGATTTCCGCCACATCACCCTCGTCCAGGAACATGAAACGGCGCGTCACCGGCAGCAGTGCCGCGACATCGGAGGCGACGAAGTTCTCCTCCACGCCAAGTCCCAGCACCACCGGGCAGCCCACGCGTGCGACGATGATTCGGTCCGGATCGCCCTCGCTGACGATGGCAAGCGCATAGGCGCCTTCCAGCTCCGCCACCGTTGCGCGTACCGCCTTGAACAAATCGCCCAGTTTCGCCAGGTTGAAATGTATGCGGTGCGCGACCACTTCCGTGTCGGTCTCGGAGCTGAACTGATAGCCGGCCAGCTTCAGGTCCTCGCGCAATTCCTCGTAGTTCTCGATGATGCCGTTGTGAACGATCGCCAGCCCGTCGCGCGAAACATGTGGATGCGCATTGCGCTCACTGGGCACGCCGTGCGTGGCCCAACGCGTATGGGCGATGCCGACCCGGCCGACGATCGGCATCTGCGCCAGCGCCTGCTCGAGCGCGCGTACTTTGCCGACCGTGCGCAGGCGTTGCAGATGACCGCTGCTGTCGAGCACGGCCATGCCGGCTGAGTCATAGCCGCGGTACTCGAGCCGCTTCAGTCCCTCGATCAGGATCGGGACGATATTCCGATCCGTGACGCCGCCGACTATGCCGCACATGAGACGTCTGTTCCTTTGACTTTCCGGTCAGGACTTCGGCGGGTTCTTACGCGGCCGTTGCCATTGTTCGAGGGTTACCTGGCGCGACCTGGCAAGTGTCAGCTTCTGCGCCGGAGCATCTTCAGTGATGGTGGAGCCGGCGCCGATGGTCGCGCCATCGCCGATCTTCACCGGCGCCACAAGCATCGCACCCGAGCCGATGAACGCGCCGTCGCCGATCTCGGTACGCCATTTATTCGCACCGTCGTAATTGCAGGTGATGGAACCGGCACCTACGTTAACCGCACTACCGACCTGGGAGTCACCGACATAGCTCAGGTGATTCACTTTGCTGCCGGCGCCGATGTCGCTGTTCTTGATTTCGACGAAGTTGCCGAGATGCACGCCATCGGCGATGCGCACCTTGGGTCGCATGCGCGTAAAGGGCCCGATCTGGCAGTCGCTGCCGATCTGCGCATCCTGCAGCACGCAGTTGGCAAACAACACGGTACGCGCACCCACCGACACGTTCCTGAGCACGCAGTTCGGGCCGATGCGCACACCATCGCCGAGCTGCACCGGGCCTTCCAGCACCACGTTGACATCGAGCAGCACGTCGCGCCCGACTTCGATCGAGCCACGCAGATCAATGCGCGCCGGATCGATCAGTGTCACACCCTGGCTCATGAGCTGACGGGCGCGGCGGCGGCGGTACTCGGCCTCCGCCAGCGCCAGCTGCAGCTTGTCGTTCACGCCCTGCACTTCCGCCGCGTCGGCTGCTTCCACGGTTGCGATGCGCAGTTTGTGCTGTACCGCCATGCCAACGATGTCGGTCAGGTAATACTCGCGCTGCGCATTGCGGGGTTTCAAGCGCGCCAACCAGTCCCTGAGGAAGTGTGCGCTGGCCACCAGCACGCCGGTGTTGACCTCGCGGATGAGGCGCTGCTGGGCGTTGGCATCGCATTCCTCGACGATCCGGCGCAGCGCACCGCTGCGGTCGCGCACCACGCGGCCATAGCCACTCGGGTCGGTGAGCCGCGCGGTGAGCAGCGCCACGCCACGCGTGCCCGAACGCGCGATCAGTCCGCGCAGCGTGTCGGCCAGTAGCAGCGGCACGTCGCCGTACAGCACCAGCACCTGGTTCTCATCCGGAATGTCCGGCATGGCCTGGTAGAGGGCGTCGCCGGTGCCGAGCTGCTCCGACTGCAGCGACCAGCGCAGCCGCCCGTCGTCGAACAGTTCCCGTACCCGCTCGCCGCCATATCCATAGACCACGTGGATCGAGGCCGGCGCCAGCTTTGCCGCGAGCCCCAGTACGTGCGCGAGCATCGGCATGCCGGCCAGCGGCTGCAGCACCTTCGGAATATCCGACTGCATGCGCTTGCCCTGGCCTGCGGCCAGGATGACGATCGATAGCGGTGCGGTCGTCGGGGCGGCCTGTTGCGCGGCCTTGTCTTGCTTGCGCGGCATCGCGAAATTGTATCAGTTTGATCGGCCGGCACGCGGCGACGTCCGTCCGCCGGATTGTGTGACGGACCGCTCAAATTAACCTGCGGCGGCCAGCGGCGGGCGGCTTGTCAACGCCTGATCTTGCGCAGCCTCTCGATCAGTTTGATTTGCGCAATGGCGCGGGCCAGTTCCGCCAACGCTTCCGCCTGGGTGATCTTGTCCAGCTGACCGGCCAGTGCCTGCTCGGCGCGCTGCCGTGCGGCCACCGCCGCGGCTTCGTCCAGGTCCTTGGCGCGTGCCGCCGTGTCCGCCAGCACCGTGACCTTGTGCGGCTGGACCTCGAGCGCACCACCGCCGACGTAGAAGAACTGCTCCTCGCCCTCGGGCGGTTGCACGCGCACTTCCCCGGGCTTGAGCAACGTCAACAGCGGCGCGTGCCGTGGCGTGACGCCGATCTCGCCTTCCGACGCCGGCAGGAACACCATGCGCGCCTCGCCGGAGAAGATCTCTCCTTCGGCGCTGACGATGTCGACGTGGATGGTGTTCGCGGTTGCCATTACTGGATCGTCTTGGCTTTCTCGACTGCTTCGTCGATGGTGCCTACCATATAGAACGCCTGCTCAGGCAACGAATCGAACTGGCCCTCGATGATGCCCCTGAAGCCGCGAATGGTCTCCTTGAGCGGAACGATCTTGCCATCCTGGCCGGTGAACACCTTGGCGACGTTGAACGGCTGCGACAGGAAGCGCTGCACCTTGCGGGCGCGATACACCGACAGCCGGTCTTCCTCCGACAGCTCGTCCATGCCGAGGATAGCGATGATGTCCTGCAGCTCCTTGTAACGCTGCAGCACTGCCTGCACCGCGCGCGCGGTGTCGTAGTGCTCGTCGCCGACCACCAGCGGATCGAGTTGGCGGCTGGTGGAGTCGAGCGGATTGACGGCCGGGTAGATGCCAAGCGCCGCGATCTGGCGATCGAGCACCACCGTGGCATCCAGGTGGGCGAAAGTAGTCGCAGGCGATGGGTCGGTCAGGTCGTCGGCCGGCACGTACACCGCCTGGATCGAGGTGATGGAACCGGTCTTGGTGGAGGTGATGCGCTCCTGCAGTACGCCCATTTCCTCGGCCAGGGTCGGCTGGTATCCGACCGCGGACGGCATGCGGCCCAGCAGCGCCGAGACCTCGGTGCCGGCCAGCGTGTAGCGATAGATGTTGTCAACGAAGAACAGGATGTCGCGCCCGCGGCCGCTGGCCTGCTTCTCGTCGCGGAAGTACTCCGCCATGGTAAGTCCGGTGAGCGCCACACGCAGGCGATTACCGGGCGGCTCGTTCATCTGGCCGTAGACCATCGCCACCTTCGAGTTACTGAGCTTGTCCTTGTCGATGACACCGGACTCGATCATCTCGTGATAGAAATCGTTGCCCTCGCGAGTGCGCTCGCCGACGCCGGCGAACACCGACAGCCCGGAATACTGCTTGGCGATGTTGTTGATCAGCTCGAGCATGTTGACGGTCTTGCCGACGCCGGCGCCGCCGAACAGGCCGACCTTGCCGCCCTTGGCGAATGGCACCAAGAGGTCGATGACCTTGATGCCGGTGACCAGCAGGTCCTGCCCGCCGGCCTGCTCCTCGTAGCTGGGCGCGGGGCGATGAATCGGCCAGTGCTCCTTGGCCTCCACCGGTCCGCGGTTGTCCTGCGGCTCACCGAGCACGTCCATGATGCGACCGAGCGTGCCTTCGCCAACCGGCACCAGGATCGGCGCGCCGGTCGCCTTCACCGCCAGGCCGCGCTTCAGGCCTTCGGACGGCCCCATGGCGATGGTGCGCACCACGCCGTCGCCGAGCTGCTGCTGCACTTCGAGCGTCAGTTCGACATCGACCAGCTTCAGCGCTTCATAGATCTTCGGAATCGCCTCGCGAGGAAACTCGACGTCGACGACTGCACCGATGATCTGCGTGATCTTACCCGTAGCCATGTTCACCATTCCTAATGCGCACCAGCGGTGCGACGTTCGACCTTAGCCTCGTGAATTAAACTGCCGCCGCGCCGCCGACGATCTCCGCCAGTTCCTTGGTGATCGCCGCCTGGCGCGCCTTGTTGTACACCAGCTGCAGATCGCCGATGAGCTTGCCGGCGTTGTCGGCGGCACTCTTCATCGCCACCATGCGCGCCGCCATCTCCGAGGCGACGTTCTCGACCGCGCCCTGGTAGACCTGCGATTCGATGTAGCGCATCAGAAGTCCATCCAATATTGCCGCGGCGTCCGGTTCGTAGATGTAGTCCCAGCGCTCCTGCAGCCCGGTGTCGGCTTCCGAGACCGCCGGGATCGGTAGCAGCTGCAGCACCTGCGGTCGCTGCGACATGGTGTTGAGGAACTGCGCGTGCACCAGCAACACCCGGTCAAGCCGGCCTTCGCGATAGGCGTCGAGCATCACCTTGACGGTGCCGATCAGGTCCTTGATGTGCGGTCGATCGCCGAGCGCGGTCACGCTCGCCAGCAGCGGCAGATCGAGGCGGCGGAAGAATGCCAACCCCTTGCTGCCGATGACGCTCACGCTCACGCTCGCGCCCTTGCCCTGCCATTCGCGTACCAGCTGCAGCGTGGCCTTGAATACGTTGGCGTTGAGCGCCCCACACAGGCCGCGATCGGTGGAAACGACCACGATGCCGACCGACTTGGTATCGCGCTGTATCAGGAACGGATGGTGGAAGTCGGGGTTGGCTTCATTCAGGTGGCTGATGACCTCGCGCGCCTTGGCGGCGTACGGCCGCGCCTGGCGCATGCGTTCCTGCGCGCGGCGCATCTTGCTGGCCGCAACCATCTCCATCGCCTTGGTGATCTTCTGCGTGCTCTTGACGCTGGCGATCTTGCTGCGGATTTCCTTGGTGCCTGGCATCGCGTATCTGCCTCAATAGGCTCCGGTGGACTGGAAGTCTTCGCAGATCTTCTTCAGCGCGGCCTCGTGTTTTTTCAGGATCGGCTCGGCGTTGATGGCATCGAGCGCCGCGCGATGGCTGGATTTGGCAAAGCTCTGCAGCGCGGTTTCGAACGCCACCACCTTGTTGCGCTCCACCTTGTCCATGTAGCCGTTGTTCACCGAGTAGATCGACAGCGCCATCTCGGCCACCGACATCGGCGCGTACTGGCGCTGCTTCATGACCTCGGTCACCCGCTGGCCGCGCTCGAGCTGGCGCCGCGTGGCGTCGTCCAGGTCCGAGGCGAACTGCGAGAACGCGGCGAGTTCGCGATACTGCGCCAGCGACAGGCGAATACCGCCGCCCAGGCGCTTGATGATGTCGGTCTGCGCCGCGCCGCCGACGCGCGATACCGAGATACCGGCGTTCATCGCCGGCCGGATACCGGCATTGAACAGGTCGGATTCCAGGAAGATCTGCCCGTCGGTGATCGAGATGACGTTGGTGGGGACGAATGCGGTCACGTCGCCGGCCTGGGTCTCGATGATCGGAAGCCCGGTGAGCGAGCCGGTGCGGCCCTTGACGCGGCCCTTGGTCACCTGCTCGACGTACTCCTCATTGACGCGCGCCGAGCGCTCCAGCAGGCGCGAGTGCAAATAAAACACGTCGCCGGGGAAGGCCTCGCGTCCCGGCGGACGGCGCAGCAGCAGCGAGATCTGTCGGTAGGCCACCGCCTGCTTCGACAGATCGTCGTAGATGATCAGCGCATCCTCGCCCTGGTCCATGAAGTACTCGCCCATGGTCACGCCGGAGTAGGCGGACAGGTACTGCAGCGACGGCGGGGTCGAGGCCGAGGCGGCCACCACGATGGTGTGCGCCATCGCGCCGTGCTCCTCGAGCTTGCGTACCACGTTGGCGATCGAGGATTGCTTCTGCCCGATCGCGACGTAGATGCACTTAATGCCGGAGGCTTTTTGGTTGATGATGGTGTCGATCGCGAGCGCGGTCTTGCCGGTCTGGCGATCACCGATGATCAGCTCGCGCTGGCCGCGGCCGATGGGCACCATCGCATCGACCGCCTTGTAGCCGGTCTGCACCGGCTGGCTCACGGACTTGCGGTAGATCACGCCCGGCGCGACGCGCTCGATGGGCGACGTCGCCTTGGCGTTGAGCGGGCCCTTGCCGTCGATCGGCGCGCCCAGGCCGTCGACCACGCGACCGAGCAGCTCCGGTCCCACCGGCACCTCGAGGATGCGGCCGGTGGTCTTGACCGTGTCGCCTTCCTTGATGGTTTTGTAGTCGCCGAGCACCACGGCGCCGACGCTGTCCTGCTCCAGGTTGAGCGCCAGGCCGAACAGCGAGCCCGGGAACTCGATCATCTCGCCGTAGCGCACGTCCGCCAGCCCGTGAATGCGGCAGATGCCGTCGGTCACCGAGACGACGATGCCGGTGTCGCGGGCTTCAGCGGCCGACTGGAAGCGCTCGATGCGCTGCTTGATCAGGTCGCTGATTTCGGATGGCTTGATGGACATAGGAACAATCCTTGATAAATAAAGATCACGCGCCGCTCATCGCTGCGCCCAGGCGTTCGATCCGGCCGCGCAGCGAACCGTCGACCACGAAATCCCGATGGCGCACGATCGCGCCGCCGATCAGCGACTTGTCCACCTGCGGGTGCAGGCGCACCGACAGGCCCAGGCGCCGCTCGAGCGCCGCCTGCAGGGTTTTCGATTGCTCGGCGGACAGCTCTCGCGCGGAGATGACCTCCACATCGGCGATGCGCGCGGCCTCGGCGCGCAGCATTTCGTATTGCGCGTCGATCTCGGGCAGCAGCTTGAGGCGCCGATTGTCGGCCAGCAGCTGCAGGAAATTGCGCTGTTCGGTTGCCAGCTGCGCGACCGGCGGCTTGCCGGCCGCCACGACTTCGAGCAGGAAATCCACCAGCTGCGGCGCCAGTACGCGCGGATTACCGATCAGCGGCAACACCTGCGGGTCCTGCACCGCGACCGCGCTGCGGCCCAGGAACGCGCTCCATTGCTCCAGCTGGGACGCATCGCCAGCCGCGGCGAACGCGGCACGGGCGTAGGGGCGGGCGGTAGTGGCGAGTTCAGCCACGGGCGATGTCGTCAGTCAGGCTTTTGAGCAGTTTCGCATGCGTAGCGGGATCGACCTCGTGCTCGACCAGCGTTGACGCCGCCTTCACCACCAGCGATCCGAATTCACGCCGCAGCTGCTCGCTGGCGCGCACACTCTCGTTGCTGACCTCGACCTGGGCCGCGGCCAGCAGCCGCGCGCCTTCGGCCTGCGCCGCCTGCTTGGCCGCCTCGATGGTCTCGGTCGAACGGCGCTGCGCCTGCTCGTCCACCTGCTTGGCACGATCACGCGCCTCGCGCACGATGGTTTCGGCGCGTGCATTCGCCTCGGCAAGTTCCTTCTGCCCTTTCTCACCCGCGGCAATGCCGAGCGCGATATTGCGCGAGCGTTCTTCCATCGGCCCCAGAATCATGGGCCAGACGAATTTCATCGTGAACCAGATGAGCGCGATGAACACGATCATCTGCACGAACAGCGTGAGATTGATGTTCACGGTCGCCTCCTGACCAGCGCGGATGCCGCCGACACTTTCAGTGCGTCAGGCCGGCGGTAAACGGATTCGCGAAAGTGAAGAACAGCGCGAAACCAATGCCGATCATGGCGACCGCGTCGACCAGCGCCGCAACGATGAACATCTTCACCTGCAACATCGGCGTCAGCTCGGGCTGGCGCGCGGCGCCTTCGAGAAAACGGCCACCGAGAATTCCAAAGCCGATGGCGGTGCCGAATGCGCCCATTCCGAAGATGATCCCAACGGCCAGTACGGTCATGGCCTGGACGTGTGCGATGTTTTCCATTCAACTCTCCTAGACAATGCAGGTAAGAAACGGTGCCACCGGGTTCTAGTGATGCTCCTGGGCCATCGAAAGATAGACCACCGTCAACACCATGAATATGAAGGCTTGCAGCGTAATCACAAGCAGATGGAAGATCGCCCACACCAGTCCGAGCAGGAACTGCATGAGGACGAAGGCCCAGCCGCCGAAGCTGCTGAGCGCTGCGATGCCGTGCAGCGTCAGGACTGCGAGCAGCAGAAATATCATCTCGCCGGCGAACAGGTTGCCGTACAGGCGCAGTGAGAGCGAAATCGGGCGCGCCAGCAGCGGCACGATTTCCAATACCAGGTTGGCCGGCACCAGCAACGCCTGCACGAACTTGTTGCTGCTGCTGAATGGCTGCAAGGTCAGCTCGGCCAGGAAGCCGCCCAGGCCCTTGGTCTTGATGCTGTAGTAGATGATCAGCACAAAGACGGTCAGTGACATCGCGAAGGTGACGTTCAGATCGGTGCTCGGCACGACCTTCAGGTGCTCGATGCCTACCCCGTGGGCTATGGCCGGGAGCAGGTCGACCGGCAGCACATCCATGGCATTGAACAGGAATACCCAGCAGAAGATCGTCAGTGCCAGCGGCGCCAGCAGCTTGTTGGTGCCGTGAAAGCTGTCCTTGACCTGCTTGTCGACAAATTCGACCAGCAGCTCGACGAAATTCTGGAACTTCCCCGGCACTCCCGTAGTCGCTTTTCGGGCCGCAAGGTAGAACGCGCCGCCGAACAGCACCGCCAGCAGCACGGAAAAGAAAATGCTGTCCAGGTGAATGGTGGTGAAATCGACCACCCCCTTCGGCTCCCTGTTGGACAGGAACGTAAGGTGGTGAAGGATGTATTCGTTTGCTGTGGGGACCTGGTCTGCTGCCATCTAACGTCTCATGCACTCAATAAACCGCTTCAAAGCCCGCTGCCAAACCGCGCATCCGTGCCCGATCGCCTGCCACCCAGCGTCGGCAGCGCGTTCGCCAGCGCCACCCAGAATACGAAGAAGGTCGCAACGTAGGCACCGAGCATCGCCAGCGGCACAACCCTGATCGTTTTCAACACCACCACGAACAACACGACCACCACCACTACCTTGGCAGCCTCGCCCAGGTAGAACGCGCGCATCGCGCGCTGCGGATCCGCTGCCGCGGAACCGCCGACAGTCAGCACCGCCATCGCCAGGCTGGCCACGGTGCTGATGCCGCCTCCGAGCGCGGCGGACCAGCCGGTCCGAGCGTCGCCGATCGCCCAACTCACGAGCGCGGCCATCAGGGTCACGGCCACCTGGCCCAGCACGACGCTGAAAACCAGCCGCCGCGCAGTGGGCAGGTCGATCGCGATCACCGTTATCCCTAAATCTTGGGGCGAACACCGCATTTCGCACCCCTGAGCAGGCGCTAGCGACTTCGCTTTACCTTGCCATAACGTAAGCGACAACAGTCACTTAGCTGGCCCTGTTGAAAAGCCGGCGGATTATAGAGATGGCCCGCCCGGCAGTCCACCGGGCTGGCGCCACTAACGCGGACGCGCCGCCCCGGCAGGGTGATTCGGACCGGAATCAAGGAGTTGCGGTCGCGCGCGCCGCGCAATGCAGCCGTATCGGGCGCGACAGCTCACTGGATATGGGCCAGGATTCCGTCCAGCTCGTCGAGGCTGTTGTAGCTCACCAGCAGCTTGCCCTTGCCGCCGGCGGAATGCTGGATCGTGACCCTGGCCCCCAGCTTCTCTGCCAGGTCATCTTCCAGTCGCTGAATGTTCGGATCGGTTGCCGCCGCAGCGCGATCCGCGGGCCTTGCCGGCTCGATCATGCGCCGTACCAGGCTCTCGGCGTCACGCACCGTCAGTCCCCTGCGCACCACCACCGCGGCCACCTCGATCTGCTGCTTTTTGTGCGGCAGGCCGAGCAGTGCGCGCGCGTGCCCCATTTCCAGCTCGCGCTTTTCCAGCCGTTCGCACACCTCGGGCGGCAGTTCCAGCAGCCGCAGCAGGTTGCTGACCGCGGCGCGCGAGCGCCCGACCGCATCGGCGGCCTGCTGGTGGGTGAGCCCGAATTCGGAGATCAGCCGTTCCAGCGCGCGCCCCTCTTCCAGTGGGTTCAAATTCTCGCGCTGGATGTTCTCGATCAGCGCCATCGCGATGGCGGCGTCATCCGGTACCTGGCGGATGATCGCCGGGATCTCGGTGAGGCCCGCCTGCTGCGCGGCACGCCAGCGCCGCTCACCGGCAATGATTTCGTAGCGCTGTACGCCGCGATCGTCGGGAGCGCCGATGGGCCGTACCACGATCGGCTGCACCACGCCCTGGCTGCGGATCGAGTCGGCGAGCGTGCTCAGGGTCTCCGGCCGCATGTCCATGCGCGGCTGATAGCGGCCCCGTTGCAGCAGATCCAGCGGCAATCGCGCGAGTTCCTGGTCGGCCGGCGCGCGCGCATGAGCGAGGTCGGCGGCCGGCGTCACGGCCAGCGCCGGGGCCGTCGGCCGCGCCTGCCCGAGCAGGTCAGCCAGTCCGCGGCCCAGCGTCGGCTTCTTCTGTGTCATGGCCTGATGATAGCGCGCGCTTTAGCGCGCCGGTTCCATGCTGGGCGCGGCGGCTGCATCGCCCAGGCCGGCCGCGCGCGCCGCACTCGCCGCCAGCCGACCGTCCTCTTCACGGCGCAGCATCTCGCCCGCCAATGCCAGGTAGGCCAGTGCGCCGCGCGAGTCCGCGTCGTGCACCAGCGCCGGTTTGCCGAAACTCGGCGCCTCGGCCAGCTTGATGTTGCGCGGCACCGAAGTGCGAAACACCTTGTCGCCGAAATGCAGCATCAACTGCGCGCCGACTTCCACCGCCAGATTGTTACGCGCGTCGTACATGGTGCGCAAAATGCCTTCGATCTCGAGATTTGGATTCGCGGTGGCGCGGATCTGCTCGATGGTCGCGACCAGCGATGACAGGCCCTCGAGCGCGTAGTACTCGCATTGCATCGGTATCAATACGCTGTCGGCTGCCACCAGTGCATTGACCGTCAGCATGTTGAGCGCCGGCGGACAGTCGATCAGCACCAGGTCGTAGCTGGCGCGTATCGGTTCCAGCGCCAGGCGCAGCCGCTGCTCGCGGCCGCTGGCCATGCCGATCATGCGTACCTCCGCGGCCGTGAGATCCTGGTTGGTTGGCAGCACCGCCAGCGGGCTGTGCGCCGCGGTATTGCCGATCGGGTCCAGCGTCAGCACCGCTTCAGCGGCAGTGCACTCGCCGAGCAGCACTTCGCATGAGCCGCGCGCGATCGCCGCCTTATCGATGCCAAAGCCGGTGGTGGCGTTGCCCTGCGGATCCAGATCGATCAACAGCACGCGCCGGCGCATGGCGGCAAAGGATGCGGCAAGATTTACCGCCGTAGTTGTTTTCCCTACCCCGCCTTTCTGATTCGCGACCGCGATGACACGCTTCATAACGCCATTAGTCTAGCCCTTGGCGCCGCTGGACTACAGGTAAACTGTCGGCATGAAGTTGTTGTCCGGAATTCTCGTGGCCGCCGTGTTTGCGGTCATGACTTTCGGCGTATGGGGGTATCTGAATCGTCCTGAGAGCGAGCCGCCGTGGCCGGCGCATATCCAGGGTGTTGCCTTCTCGCCCTACGCGGCCGACGAGAACCCATTCGGCAGCAAGGACATTCCGTCGGTGGAGCAGATCGACTCCGACCTGAAGCTGCTCGCCAAACGGACCTACGCGGTGCGCACCTACTCGGTGCTGGGCACGCTCGGCCGCATTCCGGAGCTGGCGGCGAAGCACAACGTCAGCGTCGCGCTCGGCGTGCAGCTCAGTCGTGACAAAGCCGAAAGCGAGGAGGAGATGCGCACCGGGATCGCTCTGGCGAAGGAGCATCGCAACATCGTGCGCGTCATCGTCGGCAACGAGGTACTGCTGCGAGGCGATTTGACCGGCGACCAGCTGGCGGCATACCTGGATCGCGCCCGCGCCGCCATCCGCCAGCCGGTGGGTTATGCCGACACCTGGGCCACGTGGCTCAAGAACCCGGAGATGGCGCGCCACGTGGACTTCATCGGCGTGCACCTGTTCCCGTATTGGGAGGGCGTCGACGTCGAGTCCGCGGTTGACTTCTGCTTCCGCGAGCTCAAGGCGGTGCAGGCCGCGTATCCGAAGAAACCGGTGATCATCGCCGAGATCGGCTGGCCATCCGAGGGCCGCATCCGCGCCGGCGCGGTGGCCTCGGTCTCGAACGAGGCGCTGTTTCTGCGCCGCTTCCTGGCGCGCGCCGAGAAAGAGGGCGAGCGCTACTACATCATGGAAGCGTTCGACCAGCCGTGGAAAGCGCGCGATGAGGGCGCGGTCGGCGCCTACTGGGGCATCTACGACGTCGACCGGCAGCCGAAATTCGAATTCGTGGCGCCGATCGTGCGTATTCCCGCATGGCACATGCTGGCCGCCATATCGGTGGCACTGGCGCTGCTTATGCTCGGCGTGTTCTACATGCACAGCGGCTCACTGCGCACGCTCGGCCGTACGCTGATCGCGATCGTGGTCTATGCCGCCGCCACCATCACGGTATGGGTGGTCTACGACTACACGCAGCAGTACCTGACGCCGACGTCACTGGTGGTCGGCTCGCTGCTGATCCTTGGAATGCTGGGCGTGGTCGCCGTGCTGTTCGCCGAGGCGCACGAATGGGCCGAGGCCCACTGGACCGGCGTGCATATGCGCCTGTTCGACCCGGCGCGCAACGGGCCGGCCTCGACCCGCAAGGTATCGGTGCACCTGCCGGCCTACAACGAGCCGCCGGACATGCTGATCGAGACGCTCGACGCGCTATCACGCCTGAACTATCCGGACTATGAAGTCATCGTGGTCGACAACAACACGCGCGATGAGGCGGTGTGGCGCCCGGTCGAAGCGCATTGCGCCAGGCTCGGAGAACGCTTCCGGTTCTTCCACGTCGCACCGCTGACCGGCTTCAAGGCCGGCGCCCTCAACTACGCGCTGAGGCAAACCGCGCCTGACGCCCAGGTGATCGCCGTCATCGACAGCGACTACAAGGTGGATCCGGACTGGCTGCTCGATCTGGTGCCGGCGTTCGACAATGCGCGCATCGCGATCGTGCAGGCACCGCAGGACTACCGCGACGAGAACGACAACGCGTTCAAGGCCATGTGCTACTCGGAATACCGCGGCTTCTTCTATATCGGCATGATCACGCGCAACGAGCGCAACGCGATCATCCAGCACGGCACCATGACGCTGGTGCGGCGCTTCGTACTGGCAGCGGTCGGCGGCTGGGCCGAGTGGTGCATCACCGAGGACGCGGAGCTCGGCCTGCGGGTGTTCGAGGCCGGATACGAGGCGGTCTACATCGCGCACAGCTACGGTCGCGGCCTGATGCCCGACACCTTCATCGACTACAAGCGCCAGCGCTTCCGCTGGGCTTATGGCGCGATGCAGATCCTGCGGCACCACGCGGTCGCATTGCTGCGGCCGGCGCAGAGCGCGCTGACTTCCGGCCAGCGCTACCACTTCATCGCCGGCTGGCTGCCCTGGATCGCCGATGGCTTCAACCTGCTGTTCAATATCGCCGCCATCGGCTGGTCGATGGCGATGATCCTGGCGCCGCAGAAGGTCGATCCGCCGCTGATGGTGTTTTCGGTGCTGCCGCTGTCGCTGTTCATGTTCAAGCTGGTGAAGCTGGTGCATCTGTACACCTACCGCGTGGGCATGAACGTGCGCCAGACGGCGGCGGCGGCCATATCGGGCCTGGCGCTCGCGCACACCATCGGTCGCGCGGTCCTGAAGGGCCTCCTGACTCGCAACGAGCCGTTCTTCCGCACCCCCAAGCACAGCGCGCCGCACCGCTTCTTTTCCGCGATCGGCGCGGCACGCGAGGAGACGTTGTTCATGATCGCGCTGTGGTGTTGCGCCATCGGCATCCGCACCATCCCCAAGGAGATGGCCAGTCCCGACCTGACGGTGTGGCTGGTGGCGCTGCTGATCCAGTCGATTCAGTACGCCGCCGCGCTGCTGGTATCACTCACCAGCGCATTCAATATTCCAGCCGCACTGCTGGGGCCGCGTCCGGGCGAGCTTACAAAGCCTGTGGCACAAGCCTGAGAATGTGCCGCTGCGCGGCAAGGCCCGGGATCGTCAGCGCGCGTGAATGCTCCAGCCGCCAGCCCCGAGGCAGTTCGGCCAGCTCGTCGGCCGGGTAGCGGCCCTTGAGCGCCACGACACGCGTGCCCGGGCCGCACAGCCCGCCGACACTGGTGAGCAGATCCGGCAGCGCGGCGTAGGCGCGCGCGATCACAGTATCGAAGGCGGCATCCGGTACCAGGGTCTCGACCCGCAGCTGCAATGGCGTAACGTTGGCCAGCGAGAGCTTGCGCACCGCATGGGTCACGAAGCGGATCTTCTTGGCTACCGAATCAATCAGCGTGAACGCGCGCTGCGGCGACACCAGCGCCAGGGGCAGGCCGGGGAAGCCGGCGCCGGTGCCGACATCGGCGATGCGGCTACCCGCCAGATCGACATGCGCCGCGAGGCTGTCGAGCAGGTGGCCGCGGATCATCGCGCCGCGCTCGGTAATGGCGGTCAGGTTATAGCTGCGATTCCAGACCGACAGCTCATCGAGCAGCTGCAGCGCGCGCGTCGCCAGCTCATCGGTGAGCGGCACGCCGAGCAGCCCGGCATCGGCGATCAGTTGCTGCTGTTCGCTGCTCAGGCCGCCACCGGACCGATGCGCACCACGGTGCGGCCGACGACGCTGCCCTTGATATACGACTCGAATGCCGCTGGCAGCTCGGCCAGATCGATGCTGCGCGTGACGATCCGGTCCAGGTGCCGCGGCTTGAGGTCGGTGGACAGGCGCGCCCACACCGCCATGCGGATATCGCGTGGCGCGCCGGATGAGTTAACACCCAGCAGACTCACGCCGCGCAGGATGAACGGCATCACCGTGGTATGCAGCTCACCACTGGCGGCGAGTCCGATACTGGCCACATTGCCGCCGTCGTGCATGCCGCGCAGCAGCCACGCCAGCGTGTCGCCGCCGCAGTTGTCGATGGCGCCGCCCCAGCGCGCCGATTCCAGCGGCTGCTTGGCGGCGGTGATCTCACTGCGCGACAGCAGTTGCGTCGCGCCCAGGGCGCGCAGGTACGGTTCGGATTCGGGTTTGCCGGTCAGTGCCACGACCTCGTAGCCCTTGGCCGAGAGCATGTCGATCGCCAGCGAGCCGACGCCGCCGGTGGCGCCGGTCACGACCACCGGCCCCATCGAGGGCTTCTGGCCGTTGATTTCCATGCGCATGATCGCGCGCCCCGCCGCGAAGCCGGCGGTGCCGAGTGCCATCGCGGTCTGCGCATCCAGCCCAGCGGGCATCGCCATCACGGCCGACGCCGGCAGGCGTGCGAACTGCGCATAACCCCCATCGCGTGTCTCCGACATGCCGCAGCCGGTGACCAGCACGGCGTCACCGGCCTTGAAGGCCGGATCCGACGATTGCTCGACGCTGCCCGCCAGGTCGATCCCGCCGACCAGCGGATAACGTCGCAGGATGCGCCCGGCGCCGGTCGCCGCCAGCGCGTCCTTGTAGTTGATGCTCGAGTGAGAAACGCGAATCACGACCTCGCCGGGCGAGAGATCATCCAGCGTGAGCTGCTCGAAGCGCGCGTCGACACCGCGGTCGCGTTGATGGATGCGGTAGGCGGAGAATTTTTCCGGCATTGGATATTGTTCCGCTGCTTTGGCCATTAGTGCACCATAGTAATGATATGCGGCATTTCAGACACCTCTTCATGAGCAGCTTGATCACCAGCGCCCGGCAGGTGCTGTTCGGTCTGATTCTGCTGAGCCTGTGCCCCCGCCTGGATGCGCCGCAGGCGCAGCAGCTGCCGGGCTCCATAACGCGCGACGGCGTGCCGGCCCCTGACGCCGCGGTCAGCGCCACGCTGCCGCGCTACCTGCAGTCACGCTCGGCCAGTTTCGTGGACTGGCTGTGGGACGGCAGCATGCTGATCGCCACGCGCTTTGGCGACACCGAGCAGATCCATCGCCTGCGCATGCCGCTCGGTATGCGCGAGCAGCTCAGTTACGCGCCGGCCGGTGTCGCCGCTGCCGCCGCGCGCCCCTACGCCAGCGATGCGTTGGTATACCTCGAGCCGCATCACGGTGGCGACAGCAGTCAACTGCTGCTGCAGCGACTTACCGACAATTCGTTGACACCCTTGACCGATGGCAGCCATCGCGACGGCCCGGCGCTGTGGGCGCACGACGGCAAGCGCATCGCATTCGCCAGCAACCGCCGCAACGGCACCGATATCGACATCTATGTGCTTGACACCGGGCAACCAGGCGCCACGCCGCGCCTGGTGGTGGGCGGTGCCGGTAATCGCTGGCGCGCCTACGACTGGTCGCTGGACGACAAACGGCTGCTGCTCGGCCGCGAGCTGCCGGGCGAGACCGGCAGCGTGAACAGCAGTGCCGGCCCCATGCCTGAGAGCGAGCTCTATATCGCCGGCGTGGACACTGGCGAGATGACCGCCATCGGTGCTGAAGGCGCGGGTGCCGGTGGTGGTGGTGGCGACAGCGGCAGCCGCAAGAAAGCGCCGCCGAAGGCCGCCGCCGTCGTCGCGCTGCGGGTGCAGGACGCGCGCTTCAGCAGCGATGGCCGCGGGGTTCTGCTGCTCACCAGGCACAGTGCTGCCGGCAGTGCCGCGTCGGCCGCGGGAGGCGCGCAGTTCCAGCGGCTGTGCTACACCGATTTCACCGGTCACGAGTGGCGTGAATTGAGTACCGACGCCAGCCACGACGTCGAGCGCTTCGATCGCAGCATCGATGGCCGCTACCTGGCCTATGTCGTCAATGACAGCGGCAGCAGCCGGCTGATGCTGATCGACCAGCAGCGCAAGCTGGATCTGACCATCGCCGCACTGCCCGCGGGCGTCATCAGCGCACTGAAATTCGATCCCAGCGGCCAGCGCCTGGCCCTGACGATTGAATCCGTGCACTCACCGCGCGATGTCTACGTACTGGAGCCGGAGACGCAGGCGCTGACGCGCTGGACGCAAAGCGAACTCGGGTTGCTGGATCCGGCAAGCTTCGTCGCACCGCAGGTGCTGCGTTTCCCGACCTGGGACCGCGTCGATGGCCAGCGGCGCGAGCTCACGGCGCTGGTGTATCGGGCGCCGGTCGAGGCGGCCAGCGTGGCGCCCGTGGCGCCAGGCAGCGAGGCACGCGCCGATGCCGGTCCGCGACCGGTGCTGCTGCTGTTGTGCGGCGGCGGTGGCGGCCAGTGTCGGCCCGGGTTCGAGCCGTTTCTGCAGTACCTGATTCAGCAGCTCGGTGTGGTGGTCGTGGCGCCTAATGTGCGTGGTTCCACCGGTTTTGGCCGCGCGCTGGCGGAGGCCGGGCAGGGCGCGCTGCGCGACGATGCGCTGCGCGACATCGGCTCGCTGCTGGTGTGGATCGATCTGCAGCGCGACCTGGATCGCAACCGGGTGGCGCTGCTCGGCGAGGGTTACGGCGCCTACCTGGCGCTGCAATCGCTGGCGGACTATGGCGACCGCCTGCGCGGCGGCATCGCGGCCTTCCCGCCGCAGCTGGCAGCACTTGCCAACCGCTCGGCGATCCGGCGTCCGCTGCTGCTGGTGCAGGGTGTCAACAATCCGGCCGCGCCGGCCTACGAGATGGAACAGCTGCGCTCGCGACTGCGCGTCGACGGTGTCGAGGTACAGTACCTCGCTGCCACGGACGAGGCTGCCGGCTTTGCACGCAAATCAAACCTCGACGCCTATCGCGAGGCTGCCGCCAACTTTCTCGCGCAGCTACTGCGCTGACAGGATCGTTACGCGGCGCGGCTCGGTACGCAGCGGCGGCGTCTGGTGCGCATAGTAGTCGGCGATCTCGACGATCTCGGCTTCGCTGACTCCGGTCATGAAGCTTGGCATCACGGCGTTCTTGCGATCGCCATGCTTGTATTCATCCAATGCGCGCGCGATGTAATCAGCATGCTGTCCGGCCAGGGTCGGATAGTCGCCCATGATGCCGACGCCATCCGCGCCATGGCAGGCGACGCACAGCTGCGCCACCTTGGGCGGCGGCGTGCCCACCGTGGACTTGGTGGGTTTGAGCTCCGGGCCGGCGAAAAACGCTGCGATGTCCTCGATGTCCTGATCCGACAGTGACGCGGCCTGCATGTGCATGGTGGCGTGCGAGCGCTCGCCACTGCGATACTCCTTGAGCGCGGCGATCAGGTAGGAGGCATGCTGGCCGTACAGTTCCGGTACGCTGTAGGTCGGATAGACGTTCTTGTAGTTGTCGATCCCGTGGCAGCCAAGACAGGTGTACGACAGCACTTTGCCGTTGGCGGGGTCGCCAGCCGCGAACGCTGGTGCCACGGTGCCAACCACCAGGCTGAAGAACAGGATTCCAAGGGTGCAGCGACGCGACAACGGCATACCGGCTCCGGCTTCGACCTGATGAGTAATGCTAGCCGTTTTCGGGGCACGAAACGGCCTGAAACGGGCGCAAAGTGTACGGTCTGAAACGCGGTTTTACCACATGATCGCTTTGATTCAGCGCGTGACCGGGGCCAGCGTACGCATCGATGAGCGCCTGTGCGCTGAAATCGGCCCGGGCCTGCTGGCGCTGATCGGCGTGGTGCGCGGCGACGATAGCGCCCGGGCCGCGCGCCTGCTGCAGCGTGTGCTCGATTACCGTGTGTTCGCCGATGCGGCCGGGCGCATGAATCTGAGCTTGCGCGACACGTCCGGCGGCCTGCTGCTGGTGCCACAGTTCACGCTCGCGGCCGACACCAGCAGCGGTAACCGGCCCGGGTTCAGTGGCGCGCTCGAGCCGGCGCAGGCCGCGGCGCTGTTTGATTATGTTGTGGCTAGCGCGCG
>Ga0209006_10001123_pt1 | contig 24379 bp, 24 predicted proteins | sample JacPin_JW_Ref_O2_FD_188567 | JGI IMG/M metagenome (GOLD analysis project Ga0209006, IMG submission 188567) | Forest soil microbial communities from Algoma, Ontario, Canada - Jack Pine, Ontario site 1_JW_Ref_O2 (SPAdes) (version 2) | ecosystem: Environmental > Terrestrial > Soil > Boreal... | reverse complement strand
GACGCGGGCGGCCTCGGCGGTGGTGCCGGGCACGATCGGCAGCTCGATCGAGGTGCGCAGCAGTTCGTAGGCGCCTTCGCGGCGGCTGCGCAGTGCAGTCGAGCGCAGATAGATCGGAGTGTCGGTGTACTGCTTGGCTTTATCGGCCCGGCACACCACCACGGCGGCAGCGCCTTCGTTCGGGTTGCAGTACATGTACTGGCGCAGCGGGGCGTTCACGATCGGCGAGCTCAGGATCGCCTCGACGCTCATCGGCTTGCGGCGCCACGCATGCGGCGCCAGCGCACCATTGTCCAAGTTCTTGGCGGCCACGCGGGCCAGCGTCTCCTCGGTGATGCCGTGATCGTGCATGTATCGCATGATCTTGGTGCCGAAGTAGTGCGTGGTCAGGAACATGCCCTGATCGCCGTACCACTGGGGCAACCCCGACACCGACGGGTCGGCCCCGAACGCGCCGCGCGGATGCTTGTCCAGCCCGACGCCGACCGCAATCTCGGCTTCGCCGAGTTGGACATCTCGCGCGGCCAGGGTCAGCAATGAGTTACCGGTCGCGCAGCCGCTGAGCGTGGCCCGCGCCGGGAGCCCGGTCATGCCGGCCAGTCCCGTCACAGCCTCGGGGTTGGCCACCTCGAGGCTGCCCGCATACAGGCTGCCCACATCCGACCAGTGCACCCCGGCGTCGCGCAGTGCCCTGCTGATCGCCACCGCTCCCATTTCCAGCGCCGACCTGTCCTCGTACCGCCCGAACGGATGAAGGCCGACCCCGATGATGGCGATCTCGGGCGTACTGCTCATTGCGTTCCCTCCAGCATGCGTCACTGTCGAACCGGCAGTCGACAGGAGTGCGCGTTGACTCAGATGCCACTAAGCCTATAACTATATATCTGATTCGTTGGCCCGGGTCTAGAATCGGATCGCTGCCCGGGGCGGCGCTAGGGCATCACATCGCAGGTGAAGGCTGAGGGGCTTTTGAGCATTTCGTTGCTACTTGAGATGGCGGCATCGGGTGATCCCGACCGGGTTGCCGTGGTGGACGGCGACATTCGGTTGACCACCTCGGGTCTCAGCGCGCTCGCCGATGGCGGCGCGGGCGTGATTACCGCATCCGGTGCGTCCCACGTCGTCTATGTGGGCACCGGGGGAGTGTTGCTCCCGCTGCTGCTGTTCGCGTCGGCCCGGGCGAACACGGCGTTCACGCCGCTGAATTATCGGCTGAGTCCGGACGGGCTGCGACAGCTCATCGATCGGCTACCCGATCCGCTGATCGTGGTCGACGTCGAGTACCGCGACGTCGTGACCGGTTCCGGTGATCGGGTGATGACCTCCGACGAGTTCATCGAGGCCGCGCGATCCGCCGAGCCTGTCTCGGCCTTCGCCGACCCCGACGACGTGGCAGTGGTGTTGTTCACCTCGGGTACCACGTCGCGGCCCAAAGCCGTTGAGCTGACTCACAACAACCTGACCAGTTACGTCACCGGCACCGTCGAGTTCGGTTCGGCCGATCCCGTCGACGCGGCGCTGGTGTGCGTGCCGCCCTATCACATCGCGGGGGTCGGGGCTGCATTGTCAAACCTGTATGCCGGGCGGGCGATCGTGTGCCTGCGCCGGTTCGATCCGCAGGAATGGGTGCGGCTGGTCCGCGACGAGCGGGTCACCACCGCGACGGTGGTGCCGACCATGCTGTCGCGCATCGTCGCGGTCCTCGAGCAGCAGCCCACCGAGCTCCCGACGCTACGCAACTTCGCATACGGCGGATCGAAGGTGGCCCGGCCTCTGGTTCGACGAGCGCTCGACCTGCTACCGGACGTCGGCTTCGTCAACGCCTACGGGCTGACCGAGACCAGTTCGACCATTGCGGTGCTCACGCCCGAGGACCATCGCGCGGCGCACGAGGCGCGGGACGGTGCCGTCGCCCGTCGGCTGACTTCAGTCGGTCGCCCGGTCCCCGACATCGAGGTGCAGATTCGCGCGGAGGATGGCACCGCGCTCGGTCCGGGCGAAGCTGGTGAGCTGTTCGTGCGAGGCCCCCAGGTGTCCGGCCGTTACGCCGAGATCGGTTCGGTCCTGGATGCCGAGGGCTGGTTCCCGACCAGGGACGTCGCCATGCTGGATGATGACGGCTACTTGTTCATCGGCGGTCGGTCTGACGACACCATCATCCGGGGCGGTGAGAACATCGCCCCGTCGGAAATCGAGGACGTGCTCGTCGAGCACCCCGACGTCCGCGAGGTCGTCGTCGTCGGCCTCGACGACGCCGAGTGGGGTCAGATCATCGTGGCGGTGGTCGTGCCCGAGGCCGGCGCCGCGCCAGTACCCGAGCAGCTGCGCGAGTTCGCCCGCAGCACGCTGCGGGGGTCCCGCACGCCGGACCGCATCGTGTTCCGAGCGGAGCTGCCGACCACGCCGACCGGCAAGGTGCTGCGCCGGGAGATCCTCGAAGACCTCAAGCCGGCGGCTGCCGAGCACTGAATCTCCGCCCTCGAGACAAGAAGGAGCCCGACATGATCAAGAACGGCACGCGCCTGCAGAGCCAAGTGTGTGACACCCAGGTGATCGTCGTCAAAGCCGCTGAGAGCCTGGACGATCTGCGTTGCGGAGGGCGGCCGATGCTGCCACTGGACGCCGAGCGGCCCGCCGACGCCGTGCCGGACCCGGCCTTCGCCGACGGCAGCACGATGGGCAAGCGCTACGTCGACGACGGCGACGCCGAGGTGCTGGTCACCAAGGCCGGAGCCGGCTCACTCAGCGTCGGCGCGACGCCGCTGGCACTCAAGGAAGCCAAGCCGCTACCGGCCAGCGACTGATATGACACAAGCGAGCTACGGCGTGCTCGCCGCTGGACCCCTGCCTCCGTCGAACGCCGCCTGGGTCATGGAGATTGGCGGTTGGATCGTCTTCGGCCTGGTGGCCGTGTTCCTGCTCTACCGCTGGCGCAAGAATGGCCGGCCCGACACTGCCGCGCTGCTCTTCATCGGGTGCTTCACCATGTGGTGGCAGGAGTTCTACGCCGACTGGGGTGCGTACTTGTACTACAACCCGGATCTGACACTGCTGCGCTGGGGGAAGAGCCCGTACACCACCCCGAACAAACCGGTGTACGTATTGGCCGGCTACGGCTGGTTCTATGCCGGCGGATTCGCCGCGGTCCTGGCCCTGTTCCGATGGTTCCGCCGTCGCTATTCCAAAGTGAATTACCTTGCTGCCCTGGTGATCACCGTATTCGTTCCGTTCATCCTGTGGAACTTCGTGACGGCAGACGGAGTTTCCTACGTGACGAACTGGTTCCAGTACCTGGAATCGATCGGACCGACCATCCACACTGACAAGGGCGGCCTGCAGCTCATCTATCAAGGTGTCCCATTGGCCACTTTCGCCGTCGCGGTGGTCGCGAGCCTCGACCGGCGCGACGCCAGTGGGCGCACCTGGTTCGAACGCGTGCTGGGTGTGGGACCCGTCATCACCACCTTCGGGCAGCGGGCACACCAGATCGTCGCCTGGATTGTCGGGATGAATGTCCTCTATGGGGTCTTCTTGACGCTGCCGCTTGTGATCGCCCGCATCCTGTTCTTCCCCGACAACCCCTGGGTGCCCAATCCGTGAAGTGAGGTCTAGGGGGCGCCCGCCGAGGGTTCGACGAGTGCCTGCAAGTCGCGGCGGACGATCTTGCCGGTGCTGCCCCGTGGTAGCTCGTCGAGCACCGTGATCGCCCGCGGCACTTTGTAATTCGCGAGGTTCTCGCGGACATGGGCCTTGAGCTCGTCCGTTGTGGCGGCGGAGCCATCCGCGAGGACGACGAACGCGACCAACCGTTGGCCGTATTGGTCGTCGTCGACACCGAGCACCGCGGCCTCAGTCACTGCGGCGTGCGCGGCCAGCGTCTTCTCGACTTCGATCGGGTAGACGTTCTCGCCACCGGAGACGATCATCTCGTCGTCGCGGCCGACCACGAACAACCGGCCCGCGGCGTCGAAGTATCCGACGTCGCCGCTCGACATGTAGCCATCGTGAAAGTCCTTGCTAGCCCCGGACGTATAGCCGTCGAACTGGGTGGAGTTGCGGACGTAGATGGTCCCCACCTCACCTGGCGGCAGTTCGCGAAAGTCGGCATCGAAGATGCGGACCTCGGTGCCTACGGCGGGCCGGCCCGCGGTGTCGGGGGCCGTACGTAGGTCGGCGGGTGTGGCCGTGGCGATCATGCCGGCCTCGGTGGCGTTGTAGTTGTTGTAGATGACGTCGCCGAAACGGTCCATGAACTTCGTGACGACATCGGGGCGCATACGCGAGCCCGATGCTGCCGCGAATCGCAGCGACCGACCGCTGTACTTCGCCAAGACGTCATCGGGTAGGTCGACGATGCGGTCGAACATGACTGGCACAACGCATAATCCGGTGGCCCGGTGTTCGTCGACGAGTGCCAGCGTCGCCTCGGCGTCGAACCTGCGCCGAGTCACGATGGTGCAGGCCAACAGCGCGGCGATGCCCAGTTGCCCGAATCCCCATGCGTGGAACATCGGTGCCACGACCACCGCGGTCTGCTCGGCGCGCCACGGTGTCCGGTCGAGGATCGACTTCAACGCATCCGCGCTGCCGCCGGAATGCTTGGCGCCCTTGGGCGATCCGGTGGTGCCCGACGTCAGCAGAATCATCTTCGATGTCCGCGCGGCCTGCGAGGGACGTTGACCGCGATGCCCATCGACCAAGCCCGCGACGGTGACGTCGTGTGCGCCGGGATCATCCGTCCACGCCACGACCCGGGCCGCCTGTGGGCGATCCTTCATTGCCTGCTCGATCGACGATGCGAACTCCTCGTCGTAGATGATGGCGTCGACCTTCTCGCGCGCCACGACTTCGGCCAGAGCCGGCCCGGCGAAGGACGTGTTCAACAACAGCACGTCGGCACCGATCCGGTTGGCGGCGATCAACGGCTCAACGAAGCCGCGATGGTTACGCGCCATAATGCCCACGACCTCGGGCGGGCCGCTGGGCAACGCTTCTAGCGCGGCGGCCAAGGCGTCGCCGTCCTCATCCAGTTCGTGCCAAGTTAGAGTGCCCAACTCGTCGATCAGCCCGGGCCGGTCAGGACATCGCTGAGCCGCGATCGCGAACCCCGAAGTGGCGTTCATCCCTGCGCGCCGCACCGCCGCTGCCATCCGCACGTACCGGTCGGGTCGCAGCGGAGCGATCAGCCTCGCTCGAGACATCGTGCCAACGAAGCCTGCAATCTGATTCAGCCGCTCCAGCATGATCAGCCGATCACCGGAAATCGACGTCGCGCTGCGAGATCGTTGAGGCCCTGCTGCATGACGCCGCGAACGTGGGCGTCGACCTCGGCGACGTCGGGATCCTCGCCGAACTCCGCAACGACATCGATGGGTGCCAGCACCTGGGTGACGATCTTGGTCGGCAGGGGCAGGTTCACCGGGAGCACCATCGACAGGCCGAACGGGAATCCGAACGAGAGTGGCAGGAACTTGGTCCGCATGAGTTTGTCTATTCGCACCACCTTGGCTAACCACTCGCCCCGGGTCAGGAACAGCTGATTCTCCTGACCGCCGATCGATACCGACGGCACAATCGGCACGCCGGCGTTCAAAGCCGCTCGGATGTAGCCGGTGCGGCCGTCGAAGTCGACCCTGTTCGCGGCCGACGATGGTCGGTACACGTCGTAATCTCCGCCCGGGAAGACCACGACGACGCCACCCGCGCGCAAGGCTTCGTCGGCGTTCTCGTGGCTGGCCGGAATGAAGCCGGTCCGCTTGAAGAAGTCGCCTGCCGGCCCCGTGAAGAGGATGTCGTGGCTAAGTGTGTACACCGGTCGGTCGTAGCCGAAGGTGGCGTAGAAGTCGGTGGCGAAAACCGGCACATCCATCGCGAACAGGCCGCCCGAGTGGTTGGCCACAACCAGCGCGCCGCCGGTCGGAAAGTCCTCGAGCCCGCGCACCTCGGCGCGGTGCCACCCTTTGATCACCGGCCGGATCAAACCCATCAGCCGTTCGGTCAGTTCCGGGTCCCACTTCGCGATGGCCCCCGGCTCGAGGTCAGATGTGTCCATGTAGTCCCCTCAGCGGAAATCGTTAAACAGTTTGATGTTATCGACCCAGACGGCGGGGTACCCGAATACCCTGATTCCGATGCAGGGACTGGAGGAGCGGTGAAGAGGCTCGGAGGCTGGGACGCGGTCCTGCTCTACAACGAGACCCCGAACCTGCCCCAGCACACCCTGAAGATCGGCATCGTCGACGCGTCGGAGTGCGACGGATTCGGCTATGACCACTACCGCCAGGCTTTGGCGCGGAAGCTGCACCTTCTCGAACCGCTGCGCTATCGGCTGGTCGACATCCCGCGCAGATTGCATCGCGCGATGTGGTTGGAGAACTGCGACATCGACCTCGACTACCACGTTCGGCGCTTGCAGATCCGTCCACCCGGAGGTCGCCGCGAGCTCGATGCCGCGATCGGAGAGATCGCCAGCACTGCACTGGATCGCAGTAAGCCGCTGTGGGAGTTCCACTTCGTGGAAGGCATGGCGGACAACCGGTTCGCGATCATCGGTAAGGTCCACCACGCCCTGGCCGACGGCGTCGCATCCGCCAATTTGATGGCGCGTGCGCTGGACTTTCCCGATGCGTCATGGCCGGACAAGGACAACTACCGGCGCGACCCTCTCCCGTCCGACAGGCAACTGATCCGAGCCGCGATGCGCGATCACGCGGTCCAGTTGCGAGAACTGCCCAGCCTGTTGCGAGACACCGTCAAAGGGATACGGCGGGTACGCCGGAACTCCAGGTCTGCCCCGGGGCTGGCCCGCAACTTCCGTCCGCCGGCGACCTTCCTCAACCATGTCGTGACGCCAGGGCGCACCTTCGCCAGTGCCACGCTTCCACTCGCCGACGTCAAAGGCACCGGCAAGCGTCTCCGAGCCACCATCAACGACATCGTGTTGGCCATCAGTACGGGAGCGCTTCGCGCGCTGCTGCTGAAATACGACGGTCACGCCGACGAGCCCTTGCTGTGTGGTGTGCCAATGAGCATCGACACCTCGCCAGAACGAATATCCGGCAACGCCCTCGGCACCGTCGTGGTAACCCTGCCGGTACAGGTCGCCGATCCACTCGAGTGGGTGCGCCTAGCCCACACGGGCGCGACCATAGGCAAGGAGAACGCTCAGCTTCTCGGGTCCGAACTGGTGAGCCGGTGGTCCAACTACGCACCACCCACGTTGACGGAGTGGGGTTTTCGCCGCATCGCAACCAGCCGCTCGGGCAACAAGTTGATCAACGTGCCCGTCTCCAATGTGCCGGGCCCGCGGCAGTTCGGCCGGGTCGCGGGCGCCCCACTCACCGAGATCTACTCGGTCGGGCCGCTCACATTCGGAGTGGGAGTCAACATCACCGTGTGGAGTTACGTCGACCAACTGAAAATCTCGGTGCTCGCCGACGATGTGACCTTCGACGATCCGCACGAGGTCACCGACGCGATGGTGGAAGCGTTTGCGCTCATTCGTCAGGCGGCTGGCATGCCTGCCGAGGTCACATAAGGATCAGTGCAGGCGGGCTTCGACGAACACGCTTTCCGGGATTGCGCGTCGAGGCCGGCGGGTGCGGCCCGGTTGCTGGCGGTCATCAGATCGTCTGCGCTCGTCGCCGATACGTACTAACCCGGGAAAGTCTGCGGGCCTAACCGCCGTCGGCGTCCCTGTCCTGCGCGTCAGAGCCAATTAGCGTGGCCACCGTGCTGGAGGCGGATTCAATTGGCGCGAGTCGGGATTCGCTTTGTTCGGGGATTCCGCGCGAGATCAGGATCGATCCGACCATGAGGGCGACAATGCTCCACGCCCGTCGTAGCCGATCGGCCTCGTCGCCATCGAGTAGTTCGGCGATGCGATCGACGAGTGCGGTCATCTTGCGCTGATAGGCGTCTTTGACTGGTGGCTCGGCGCGGGAGACGTCAGCGCTCAACGTGGGCATCACACACCCCTCCGCCGGGTCGGTGCTGTGGTGGGCGCTGAGGTAGTCGTCTATAAAGCTGATCAGGCGCGCCCGTCCTTGCGCTCGGGTGGTCGACGTCGTATCGGTCACGAAGGGTTCACCCAACCCAGCGTCGATAATGGCCTCGAGCAGGGCTTCTTTGTTGGTGAAGTTCGAATAAAACGCGCCCGAAGTCATGCCCGCGGCGGCCGCAAGCCCGTCCACGCCGACTCCGTTGAAGCCGCGGGTCTTCATCTCGCGGGCGCCGGCGCTTAGCAATGCATCGCGCGCTCGCGCTTTCTGGTCGGGTCGGTATCTCACTGCTTCTCCCTTGACGCTCCACCCGATCATAGGATAGCGTTCGTTATATAACGATCGTGATCCTATGCGGACAGGAGGAACGGCTTCGTGGTTCGGAACCAGCCTGCGCACGTCGCGGGCGTGTTAGGGCCCTCCTACGACGTCATCGTGTGTGGGGCCGGGTCGTCGGGGTCGGTGATCGCGCGACGGGTCGCCGAGAATCCCGACGTCAGGGTCCTGCTCCTGGAGGCCGGCGGCTCCGATGAGGTATCCGCCGTCACCGAGGCGGCCCAGTGGCCGATGAACCTTGGCGGCGAGCGTGATTGGAATTTCGCGTCCGAGCCCGACCCGTCGGTGAACGGCCGATCGATCCCGTTTTCGATGGGCAAAGTGCTGGGCGGGGGATCGAGCATCAACCTGATGATCTGGGCGCGGGGACATCGAAGCGACTGGGAGCACTTCGCTGCTGAGTCCGGCGAGCGTTCGTGGGGATATGGGCCGGTGCTTGATCTGTATCGGTCGATCGAGGATTGGCATGGAGTCGGCGAGCCGAATCACCGCGGCAGCGGGGGACCGGTCTTCGTGCAGCCCGCGCCGAACGTGCACCCGTTGGCCGTGGCGACAGTCGATGCGGCGAGGGCGGTCGGGATTCCGACCTACCAGAGTCCCAACGGCCGCATGATGGAGGAGAACCGCGGCGCCTCCATCACTGACCTGCGCTGGCGTGACGGTAAGCGTCTCTCGGTGTTCCGCACCTACATCGCCCCGTATCTGGACAAACCCAACCTCACGGTGGTCGCGAACGCGCTCGTGACGCGGGTCCTCTTCGAGGGCGACCGGGCCAACGGTGTCGAAGTGATTCACGATGGCGGCCTGCACACGGTCACTGCGACGGCCGAGGTCGTGCTCTCCCTCGGCGCGATCCACACTCCAAAGGTGTTGATGCAGTCCGGCATCGGCGATGAAGCCGAGCTGCGTCGCGTCGGCGTTGCGGTCCGGCAGCATCTGCCGGGTGTCGGCCGCAACTTCCAAGATCACTTCGGCTTCGACTGTGTGTGGCAGTTTCCGGAAACCGTAGCGGGCAGCACGCAGGTGGGGTCGACGCTGTTTTGGGACTCAGGGGCGGCGGGCGTCGAGGGGCCAGATCTGTTCGCGTGTCTGGGGCCTTTCCCGAAGTCGACTCCGGAAAATATCGCCAAATTCGGTCTACCAGAAAACAGTTGGTGCCTTTTCGGATCGCCTACCCACCCGAGCAGCCGTGGCCGGTTGCGGTTATCGGGCCCGGACCCATCGGACCCCATTCGAATCGAAGCCAACGCACTATCGCACCCCGATGACCGCAAAACAGCGATCGCGTGCATCGAACTTCTTCGGGAGATCGGCAATTCAGCAGAGATTCGTCCGTTCGTCGAGCGCGAGGTCATGCCAGGCGACCTAACTGGTGCAGAACTTGAAAGCTATCTCCGCGGTGCCGTCACCACCTACTGGCACGAATCGGGGACGGCGAAAATGGGGCGAGACCAAATGTCGGTGGTCGATGGACAGCTGAAAGTCCACGGCATCGTCAATCTGCGCGTCGCCGACGCCTCGATCATGCCCCGAATCACCGCCGGCAACACCATGGGCCCGTGCGTGGTCATCGGAGAACGGGCCGCGCAATTCATCAAGTCTGACCGTCGGCTCTGAACGGCCTCGTCGGTCGGAGAGCTTCAACTCAAACCCAAAGTGCGAAAACAACCAAACGACAGAAGGGCGAACCACATGGCGAGCAGCGAAGCAATCGAATTCGCAGATTTCCTCGCGACACTGCGCACGAGATCCTCCGACCCGCATCTTGATTTGCCGATGATTCGTGACATTATCGAGTCGATTCATCTGGCCAGCACGGAGCCGGACGGTGTCAGCTACGCCGAAGCGAATGTCGGTGGCGTCGAGGCGCTTTGGTGCAAGCCCGCGGACAGCGACGAGAGCGCAGTACTTCTGCATAACCATATGGGTGGCACCGTGGTGGGATCGATGCATTCCGATCGCAAAGCCGCTGCGCACATTGCCAAGGCAGCTGGCGTGCCAGCACTGGTGCTGAATTATCGGCGATCTCCCGAGCAGAAATTCCCGGCACAGATCGACGACGTCGACGCCGCCTACAACTGGTTGCTCGAGCAGGGTTACCGGCCGGAAAACATCGCCAGCGTCGGTCACTCGATCGGCGGCAACTTCGCCGTCAGTCTCGCGCTGCGACTGCGCGACAGCGGTGCCCCGTTGCCTGGCGCGATCCTGTCTATCTCTCCCTGGGTCGATATGACGATTTCCAGTCCCACCATCGACGGCAACGCCGACGCCGACAAACTGCTTACCCGTCCGTTGCTGGAGATGTTTCGAGACCTGTGGCTCGGCGGCACCGGTGTCGAATGGAACGACGCTCGCGTCAACCTCCTCGCCGCCGACCTGTCGGGACTGCCCCCGACCGCGATTTACTACGGCACCGACGAGCTGCTCGCCGGCGAAGCCATCGAACTCGCCCAGCGAGCCGATGCGGCAGGCAACGACGTCCTTTTACGACCGGTCCCAGCAGGCCAGCACTCTTTCATTGTCGCAGCAGGCAGGGTGCCTGAAGTAGACCAAGCCATCGGAGAAATGGGCAGCTGGGTGCGATCCAAACTCGGGGTCGGCACGGGCTCGCGCTAGCGACGACACAGGCCAGAAGGACGACATACCAACGTTTTTGCGGAATCGGCCGCACTGCTCGAAGGCGAGCCGCTCAGGCGTTGGCCAGCGCCGGAGGTTTGACGGCCTCCGGGTCGGGGTTGGCGAGCGGCAACCCCATGAAGCGACGGGCGTTGTCGCCCATGAAGTCGTACGTGCGACGGGTGTCCATGCCCTCGGCGTACTGCCAGTACCGCTTGGGCTCGGCCAGGCCTTCGGGGTGTGGCCAGTCCGAGCCGAACATCACCTTGTCCCATCCGACGGTTTGCACGACGTCGGCTACGGAGCCCTCCCAGAACGGGCTGACCCAGACGTTGCGGCGAAAGACCTCGTGTGGATGCTCGGGGAAGTTCTGCGGCATCTTGTTGTACGTCGACTGCAGGTCATCAAACAACGGCTTGATCCACGCGCTGCCGTTCTCCACGCTGGCGATCCGCAGTTTCGGGAACCGGGTCAGCGTGCCGTGGCAGATCAGGCTGGTGAGCATGTCGGCGATCTCGCGGTGACCGAGCGCGGTCCACTTGAATGCCGACATCTCGAACGCGCTACTGGTCGACGGCGGTTCCCACTTGTCGATGTACTCCTGCAACGGAGGTTGGCTGGCGTGCAACACGATTGGCAGGCCTGCGTCTTCGACATCGCGCCAAAACGGGTCGAACTCGGGCAGCGCGGGGGAGCGCCAGCCCTTGTAGCCGTTCACCGGTGCCGGCTTGATCAACGCGACCTTGGCGCCGTTGTCCAGGATGTAGTCGAGTTCGCGACGCGCTTCATCGACGAGTCCCAGGGTGAGCACCGGCGTCGAGTAGACCCGGTTGGCGTGGCTGAAGCCCCAGTGCTCCAGCATCCATTGGTTCAGGGCATGGATGATCGCCACGGTCAGTTCGGGATCCTCGGCGGCCGAATGCTCGACCAGATTGGCCAGTGTGGGGTAGTTCAGGCATGAGTCGACACCTTGACGGTCGAGTTCGGCGATGCGGTCCTCAGGGTTGCGCGCGCCCGGCGGCGTGTCGATGCCTCGTCCGGACATCTCCCGCATCGACAGGCCTTCGGGGTTCTGGCCTGAGTAGAACTTCTCGTGCGCTCCGGGAGCGGCGACCCGTTCGAACGTCGGGTTCGGCATGTAGTCGGTGATCTTGTTCAGGATCGCAATGCGGGTGTGCCGGCCGATCTGGACGAACTGCACCTTCGGCTGGAATTCCTTGGGCAGATACCTCGTCAGCGCATCGGGGTTCTCGTACATGTGCTGATCGGCATCGAAGATCGGTGCATCTTTGAACTGGGTCATCGGGTTGCCTCTCGCGGCTCGACATACGGCTCGTTTAAGAGCTTGGCTGAACTTGACAGTTGTGTCAAGTATGCATAATCGTACGGGCTAATTGAGACTTGAGCTGTGGTGATTGCAGTTGACGATACTGTCATATACAGTCGCCGCATGACGGTGACCTCGGCTTCGCCCGCCGAACGGCAACTGGACGCCACCCGCGGTGAGCGCACCCGCTCGGCGATCCTGGATGCCAGTCGTCGTCTCTTTCTGGAACGCGGCTATGCGGGCACGCCGATCAACGCGATCACCGAAGCGTGCGGCATCTCGCGGGCCGGCTTCTATACCTACTTCAAGGACAAGCGCGAGATCTTCAACGTCCTCGGCAAGAACGCCTACCGTGAGGCCCTCGCAGTCATCGCCGAGTGGGCCGAAGCCGACCAACCGTTCGGGTCGGCCGACATCCGCGCTTGGGTCGGCCACTACTTCGACTACATGGACCACCACGGCGCGTTCGTGCTCGCGTCGACGCAGTCGGCGCCCGACGACGACGACTTTCGAAAGTCGCGCAACCGCATGGTGACCCGGGCGTCGTGGAAGCTGGGGCAAGCAATCGCCGGAAATGGCGCCCATTCACCAGACGTCATCGGGGTCGCGGTGATGGGGCTGCTGGACCGGGCCTGGCACACGGTCCACCGGCAGACCGTGGCCGTCGAGCGCGACGAAATGGTCGCGGTGGTCGCCGAGATGATCGTCGCGATGGCAACGCCTCTCGCGTCGTGACGCCGCCGTCGCTGGACGCGCCGAACGTCGTCGAGTTCATCCGCACGAACCACCGCGTGTTTCTTTTCTGCCGCGACAGTGCCCGACGTCCGATCGGCTATGCCATGCGCTCGGTTGCCTATCGCTCCGCCACCCGCTGCCTCTACTTCGCCACCTATGCCAAGAGCGCCAAGGTCCACCAGCTGCGCTCGGCTCCCGAGGTCGCATGCTTGATCGGCGACGACGAGGGTTGGGTCTCCGTTGGTGGCCTCGCGCACGTCTTTCAACCGTCCGCAGCCGAGGTCGACGAACTCATCGGCGAAAGGTCACCGGATCAACGCGTACCCGACTCGGTCGTGACGAAGGTCCGCGACCGCCTTCTCAGTGGCAAACGGTGCTTCATCGGTTTGACACTCACCGAGGTCCGCGCCGCCGATCTCCCCGAGCGACGTGCCTAGTCCGCGCAGCGGCGGCCCGGTTGCCATGGCCGAGGGCGAACTAGCGGAGTTCTTCGCGCAGGGGCCGAGCGGCGCGATCTGTGTCGTCGACGCGGACGGTCGGTTGCTGGCCTTGCCGGCGCGGGTAATCGACTTCGACTCCGACACACTCGCCGTCACCGTCGACGGTGCGAATGGCCATGCCGGGCAACCCGCTGAGATCCAGTCCTGCGTGGTGGCCGACACCTTCACCGCCTATCGGGACATTCGCGGTGCGATCGTGCAGGGAACAGTGACGTGGCCACCCGCGTCGGATGATGTGGCCACGCTGACGGTTAGCCGCACCCTGACGTTCTCATTCGCCAACGCGTAGAGGGTTGGGCGCCGACATTCTGGTTACTCAGTAGCGATGTCAGGATTCGATACCAGCCAACCGATCACCGACGAGGCGGCCCTCGAGGACATCGATGAGGTCGACGACGCAACCAAGCAGAAGGCCGCGCCCAAGCGTCCTGCTGAACCCGACGAGTTGGGCGACGCGACGCCAGGGCCGCGCTGAGGCGCTCAGGCTTCTTTAACGAGGCGTATCAACGCCTCAGCATCGGCGATGCTGCGCAACAGATCATTGAGATGAGTGCAGGTGCTGGTACCGGACAATTCCTGTCGGACCCGAAAGTGCAGTTCCTGCAACGTCATTCCGGTGATTCGCGCAGCGCTCGCGACCGCGCCGGGACACTCTTGCCACGGCAGCACCCGCGGTGTGGCAACGGATTCGACGATGACGCCGGAGTCGGTGTCGACCTCGGCGGCCAGCGTGTATTCGTGGATGATGGTCTCGACGGCGTCGGTCCGCACGTAGGTGTCACGGAACATCGCGTCGATGCCCACTCGTGACGGCAATTCACCCCGGTAGACATCGATGCGGCGCCTGCGGCGCATGGCATGGCGCGGTAACGGCGCCACGTGGTGCCAGGCCCAAGAGTCGTCGCCGTGATCGAGGTCGGGAGCCTCCGGGCCGGTGACGATCACGGGATCGCCCGCCTCGAACGACGTCAGCAGCAGCCCGCCCGTCGCGAAGCCCGCGCACTGGTCGGCGACCGGCAGGTACCCCGACTTCGCGACGTCCCCAAGCAGGTTCGACGCCGACAGTGCATGGCCTGATATCAGCGTGGCGACCGGAACATCGTCGAGCAGCGTGTAGCGCAGGTCGCGCGCCTGCCGCAGCTCGGGAGCCGCCCTGTCGGCCGCGGCGCGGAACCCGCTCATCGCGGGTGCGCCGGCCAGCCGGGACATGGCGGCGACCGGTGGTGTCACTTCGACGTGACGGACGACGCGGGCGATCAGCTCAATGGTGGCCGTGAGCGTCGCGGAGTCGAGCTCGTTCACGGTTCCGTCGGCAGCCGTCCACAGATCGCGCGCCCGCCCGTTCAGATACACCGGGTCCAGTGACCCTTCGTCGCGGGTCATGTCGATCGATGTGGTGCGGCGCGCGGACCGCGGTCGACGCGATGGATTGCCGGTCGTGGGCTCGTGCACGCCGTGCAGCGGATGAAGTCCGAAGGGCGGGGAGCCCAGGTCCGTCATCGAATCGACTTTAGCGCCCCGAGGCCGGTCGGAACGCAAAGGTCAATAGCGACTGACCGTCGGCGGTCTCCAGTGTGGCGGTGGTTGACACCAGTTGCTGGCCGATCCGCAGTTCGGCCGGCGACGCGTCGACGATCAGCGTCTCCACCAGCACACCTTCGCTCAACTCAACGAAGCCAATCACATAGGGCTGGAACACCTTTGGATCCCGATTGCCCTTATACGGCAACGGTGGCGGGAACTCCTGGGTGGTGTAGGTGTAAAGCGTTCCTTCGGTGGACAACTCGATCGGCTCGATGTCCTCCTGGATTTCGGGGTCGCCGTCGAAGAGCTCGGGCCGCTCGGCCGGGAACTTCACCGCACCCGATGAACGCCTGCGTGAGCCGAACAACACCGCGCGGTCGCCGTCGACCCGGAAGAGTCCCTCGGTGATCAGGGCGGTCATCTCAGGCCACCTCGATGACCATCGCGGCACCCATACCGCCGCCGGCGCACATCGACAGCACGCCGATACCTCCACCGCGCCTGCGCAATTCGTAGATCGCCGAGGTGACCATCCGGGCACCGGTCGCCGCGATCGGGTGGCCGAGGCTGATACCCGACCCGTAGACGTTGACGATCTCCTCGTCGAGCCCGAGTTCGCGGGCACACGCCACCGCCTGGGCCGCGAACGCCTCGTTGATCTCAAACAGCGCCACGTCCTCGAGCTTGCGGCCGGCCAACTCGAGCGCCTTCGGGATGGCCTTGATCGGCCCACTACCGGTCCGCGTCGGGTCCAGTCCGACCTGCGTCCAGGACAGCACGCTTGCCAGCACGTCCTGCTGGGTGTCCGGGCGGGCCAGGGCCACCACCGCCGCGGCATCGTTGATGCCGGAGGAGTTTCCTGCGGTCACGGTGAAGCCGTCGATCTCGGGATGCAGCACCTTCAGGGCCGCCAGCGACTCCATCGAGCTTCCACGCCGTGGATGCTCGTCTTGGGCGAACATGATCGTGCTGCCGTCGGCCTGGGGGACCTCGATCGGGATGATCTCGTCGACGAATGAGCCTGCGTCGATGGCTTTGATCGCGCGCTGATGGCTGCGCAGCGCCCACTCGTCCTGATCTTCGCGGGTGATCCCGTACTGGATGTTGCAGTTGTGAGCGACGGTGATCGACATGTCCATCGCGGGTGCATCCGCGGTCGGCGGGTGCGACTCGGGGAACCACTGCTCATAGTCTTCGGCGGACTTGCCTGTGGTGAAGGGTTTGCGCTTCTGCATAATCGGCCCGGTGGACAGCGATTCCATGCCGCCGGCCAGGATGGCGCGACTCATTCCGGATGCGATCTGACCCGCGCCGACGGCGATCGCCGACAGGCTCGAGGCGCACTGCCGGTTGACCGCCAGCCCAGGAATGTCGAGTAGCCCGAGGGCCACCGCGATGTAGCGGGCGCTGTCGCCGCCACCTTGCATGCTCTCGGCCAGCACCAGGTCGTCGAACTCCGCCGCGTCAAGGCCAGACCGATCCACCACCGCCGCGACGACGGGCTTGGCGAGCTCGATCGCGGGCATGTTGGCCAGCGTGCCCTTGCGCGCCGTTCCGATCGGTGTGCGGGCAGCGGCCACGATCGCTGCGCGGGACGTGGTGGTGGCCATGTGTCTCCCAAGATCGTCAAAGTTGACGGGCTGCTTGCCCGATGAGCGAGGCCAGTCTATACCGTTAAATAGATATCGGTATTTCGGCGTAAGCGACTTTGGGAGTGACCCGTGAAGGTGATCAAGTCCGTGGATGATGCGCTCGCGACGATCGGGGAAGAACTCGGCGTCAGCCGGTGGGTGGACATCGACCAGAGCCGGATCGATTCTTTCGCCGACGTCACCATGGATCACCAGTGGATCCACGTCGACGTCGACAAGGCCAAGGCCGAAAGCCCCTACGGGGCAACGATCGCGCACGGCTTTCTCACGCTCTCGCTCATCCCCGGCGTGAGCAAGGACAACTACCGCGTCGAGAACGCCAAGATGGGCATCAACTACGGCCTGAACAAGGTCCGGTTCCTGTCCGCCGTCACCGCGGGCAGCCGCATCCGGGTCCGATCCGAGCTTGCAGACGCCGCCAAGGTCGCGGACGACACCGTAAACCTGACCGTGCGCCACACCGTCGAGATCGACGGCGTCAACAAACCCGCCGCGGTGGCCGAACTGATCGCTAGGTTCGTCTGGTGACTGGCGGTCCGTTCGACGGCAAGGCCGTCCTCACCGGGGCGGGCAAGTCACAGGTCGGCCGGCGGCTGGGCCGAACGGGACTGGACCTCACACTCGAGGCGGTGCTGCGGGCGATCTCCGACGCCGGGCTGAGCATCGACGACGTCGACGGGATCGCCAGCTACCCGGGTCCGGGTGTGCCCGATCCCGGTTTCTCCGGAGCCACTGTTCAGGAGGTCCGCAACGCACTCGGCCTTCGCTCCCGCTGGTATGTCTCGTCACTGGAGACTGCGGGCCAGATCGGCCCGGCGATCGAGGCATGCATGGCGGTCAGTCTCGGACTGGCCAACCACGTCGTGGTCTATCGGTCGGTGTGGGAATCCACCGCCGCGCAGCAGGCCGGTGGCGGCCGGGCCTCGGTGCTGTTCGGCGGCGGCGCGTTGCCCCCGCACCTGGAGTGGTCGGCGCCGTTCGGCGCACTGTCGGCGGCGAATTGGCTGGCAATGCCCGCCCAGCGCTATATGCACGACTTCGGCCTGACCCGCGAGCATTTGGGCCGCATCGCGATCAACGCGCGCACCAACGCCGGACTCAACCCGGACGCGATCTACCGCGAACCGATGACGATGGACGACTACCTCGGCGCGCGGATGATCTCCGAGCCGCTGTGCCTCTATGACTGCGACGCGCCCTGCGACGGCGCCACCGCTGTGATCGTGTCTCGTCGTGACGCCGCCAACGGCTTACCCCGGCACCCACTGACGGTGGAATCCGTCGGGCCCGGCATGTTCGAACGCGCGACCTGGGATCAGCGATCGGACATCACCACGATGGCCGCCCACGACTCGGCTACCACCCTGTGGGAGCACACCACGCTGACTCCCGCCGACGTCGACATGGCCCAGCTCTACGACGGTTTCACCTTTTTGACCGTGATGTGGCTGGAAGCGATGGGCTTCTGCGAGCACGGCAAGGTCGGCGAATTCCTCGGCGACGGTTCGCGTATCGCGTTGGACGGTCCGCTGCCGATCAACACCAGCGGTGGGCAACTCTCCGGCGGCCGACTGCACGGGATGGGCTTCCTACACGAGGCATGTGTCCAGTTGTGGGGCGAGGGCGGCGATCGCCAGGCACCCCGCACTCCCGAGGTGGTGGCCGTCGGTGTGGGCGGCGGACCGGTGGCCGGGTCGATGCTATTGAGCAGCCGGTAGCTCAGGTCGATGACCGCGGTCGACGACATGACGCTCGGTGACATGGTGACCGACAACGCGGTCCACTTTCCCGACGTCGTCGCCTACCGACACGGCGACCGCAGCGTCACCCACGCACAGTTACGGGACCGGGCAGTCCGATTGGTGTCGGCAATGGCTGCGGCCGGCGTGAAGCGCCAGGACCGCATTGCGGTGTTGAGCCGCAACAGCATCGAGTTCGGCGAGCTGAACGCGGCCGCCCACCTCAGCGGAATCATCATGGCCACCATCAGTTTCCGGTTATCGCCACCGGAGATAGACGACGCGCTGCGCCGAGTGTCCCCGTCGATCATCTTCTGTGCCGAGGAGTTCATGCCGGTGATCGCCGATGTCGCAGCCCGCATGCCGTCAGGGCCGGTGCTGGTGACCATCGGTGGAGAGGCCCCACCCGGGATCATCGGTTACGAGCGATTCATCCAAGGAGGCCCCAGCGGCGAGCTCGAATTCACCGCGCGACCCGACGACATCGCGTACCTGCTGTTCACCAGCGGCACGACGGGTGCGTCCAAGTGCTGCATCCTCGGACAGCGGGAGATGCGCAGGGTCGCATTCACGATGAACAACGAGATGCGATGCGGCAGCACCGATCGCGGGCTGATCAGCATGCCGATGTTCCATTTCGGTGCGCTCGGGATTATCGGCGGACTGCATGCCCGCGGCGCAACGGTGGTGCTGCAACAACAGTTCGACGCCGCCGACGCGGTCCGGTTGATCGCCGAGGAGCGGATCACGGTGCTGCACCTGGCACCGGTCATGCTCAAGGCACTCCTAGACGAGGTAGGCGACAGCTCAGCGGTGAAATCGATTCGCACGGTGGTCTATTCGGCCGCACCGATGACGGCGTCCATCCTGCGGCGGGCGCTCACCGCGCTGCCGGATGCGGGCTTTCTCAACCTTTATGGCCAGACCGAAGTCATCGTCTCCGGACTGCCCCGCGAGTTCCACGTTCTCGACGAACCGGACGCTGCCGAGCGGCTGACTTCAGTGGGCTTCCCATTTCCCGGCACCCGGGTGCGTGTTGTCGATGAGGCCGGCGACGTCGTACCCGCGGGGCAGGCAGGTGAGATCGTCGTGCGGTCCGACTCCATGTTCCGCGGCTACTGGCAGGACGCGGCGGCAACCCAGGCGACGCTGCGCGACGGGTGGTGTCGCACCGGCGATATGGGCCGATTGGATGGGCGGGGGCTGCTCTACCTGATGGACCGCAAGAAGGACGTGATCATCAGCGGCGGGGAGAACATTTATTCGCCCGAGGTCGAGGACGCGGTCTGCGCGGTCGACGGAGTAGCCACCTGCGCGGTCGTCGGCGTGCCCGACGACCGGTGGGGCGAAGCGGTATGTGCGGTTGTGGTGCCGCGCAAGGGTGCGTCGCTGACGCTGGAGACGGTGCAGGAGGGCGTGCGGCAACGGCTGGCGCGTTACAAGGTGCCTCGCCGACTGGTGCTGCTGGCCGATCTGCCTGTGCTGGCCAGCGGCAAAGTCGACAAGAAGCAGCTGCGCGCCGACCTCAAGAGCGCAAAAGTGCACGGCGCAACAGTTTGACCATCAACGTTGCGGCCCGCTCGTCGCTGTGCGATGCGCTTGCCCCCGTTGGTTCAGACATCCGTCCCAGGACCGCCACGAACACCGCGCCCGCCACATCGGCGTCGACGCCGGGCGGCAGGTCGACGGTAGACAGTAACGCGGCAACCGATTGGAAAATCGCGCCAATGCCGTGATCGACATCCGCATCGGAGAGCTGTTCTGCCACCGTGCCGTCGAACCACGCCCGGATCACGCCCCGGTAGGTGCGATGGAACCGGACATAGCCACGCATCCACTCGGTCAGGGAATCGGCGGCCATGGCAGGTAGGGCGGCGGCGTGCTCCTCGATCTCGACGACTGCTCGACGGGTCAGCTCGGCGAGGATCTTGTCCTTGGTGCTGAAGTACCGGTACAAGGTCGCGCGGCTGACATCGGCGGCCGCGGCGATCTCCTCCATGCTGATGGCGTAGTAGCCGCGTTCGGCGAACAACGCCGAGCTGACCGACAACACGTCCTGCGGAATCGGCGATCCCGCCGCCGCCGCGGCCGCCGGTGTCGCCGCGGCACCGTCGAGGACCGGTGGCGGTGTTGGTACGCGGCCGGTTGTCGCCTCCGGTGCCACCGCCCGCAGCACATCGGCCGGTGTCTCGGGAAACAGCATCAATTGCAATGCGACGGTCAACGACCATGTCACGGTCCCGTGGGCGGGCAGCGGGAACATTGCCCGGTACCGGTAGAGATGAACCATGTGGGGAATCCGCCCCAGTGCTGCGGCCGCATCGTGGGCGTCCAGATCCCGCACGGGCATTCTCCGCAGCCGATCGGTGACCGTTTCATGGAACTGGTCGGCAGCCGTGCCCGCATCGATGACAGCTAATCCCGTGGCTGTGCCTATGCCCGGAAATTCGGCGAACACCTCGGCGTGGGCGTCGTAGATGACGGACCATTCCACTAGCCAGTGGTGTAGCGCCTTCATTCCATCGATCGTGGGGCCGAGTCCGCTTAGGTGCTCGGCATGTTCGAGCACGTCGCGTTCGGCCAACGCACTCAGTTCGCGGAAGATCTCCTCCTTGCCGGCGAAGTATTGATACACAGTCGCGCGTGAGGCGTGGGCCGCCTTGGCGATCGCGTCAAGCGAGGTGGCGTGAAATCCGTTGGCCAGGAACACCTCCGCGGCGCATCCGAGTATGCGGTCGCGGGTGTGCAGGCCGCGGCGTCCCACACCGGCATTGGCCGCGGGGGCGTAGCCGGAGCGCCGCAGCTTGTCCGGAGTCCGGGTCATGCCAGAAGTATCCGACGCGCTCATCGGGCCGACGGCGCCCCGGGTAGGTTGCGCTTGGCCTTGCCGGGATAGCCGAAGAACTTCTCGAAGTTGGCGTCATTGATGGGCTGTGCGCTGTTGCGATCAGCAGCCGACCGCAGCGCCGCGAGGCGGGCTTGGGCCTTCTCGAGCGCCTCGACCGGCCCAGATTGCTGCAGGCCTTGCACCTCTCGCGTAGCCGCGGCGATCTCGAGGCGAAGCCGTTCGCCCGCTTCGCCGAAGGTCAACAGATCGTGGTCGTCTTCATTGACCTTGTCGCGGGCGGAGCCGTCGGTGGGTCGGTCCGTGAATTCCATGTCGCGCCTCTCAACGTCTAGACGAATGTGGCGTACGTCATATAGTCTGTGAGACGAACCGTCAGAAAACAAGACGATATGTCAGAAAAGTACGACAGCTCATCAGATGCGAAGGAGCATCATGCCGCTTCAGGACGACCACCAGATCGTGTCCGTCGACGACCACTTGGTCGAGCACCCGCGGGTGTGGCAGGACCGGTTGCCGAAGAAGTACCTCGAACAGGGCCCGCGCATCGTCGACGAAAACGGTATGCACCTGTGGCACTACGACGGGCAGGTCTTCCCGACCATCGGCCTGAACGCGGTCGCCGGCAAACCGCCGGAGGAGTGGGGCATGGATCCCGTCCGCTACGAAGACATGATTCCTGGCTGCTACGACCCGGTTGCCCGGGTCGCCGACATGGACCTCGATGGTGTGCAGTCGGCGTTGTGCTTCCCGTCCTTCCCTGGATTCGGCGGCGGCACCTTCCAGCGTGCCGATGACAAGGACCTGGCGCTGCTGTGCGTCAAGGCGTGGAACGACTTCTACATCGACGAGTGGTGCGCGGTGGCCCCCGAGCGCTACGTCCCGCTGGCGATCCTGCCGACATGGGATATCGACGCGTGTGTGGCCGAGGCAGAGCGCGTCGCCGCAAAGGGTGCGCGCACGATCTCGTTCCCGGACAGCCCGGTGCCGCTGGGTCTGCCATCGTTCCACTCAGACCACTGGGACGGCTTGTGGCGGGTCTGCTCGGACACCAAGATGCCGGTGTCGCTGCACTTCGGGTCCGGCTCCTTCGTGCCGGGTTTCTCGTTCTCCACGATCAAGCCGGTTCCGGGTCAGATGGCGGTGCCCGACGCACCCTTCGCGGTCGCGACGGCACTGTTCTCCACGAACCTGATGTGGTCCACGGTCGACCTGCTGTTCTCCGGCAAGTTGCAGCAGTTCCCGGATCTCCAGATCTCGCTCGCTGAGGGCGGCATCGGTTGGGTGCCTTACATCCTGGAGCGAACCGACTACGTGTGGGAGCGGCATCGCTACTACCAGAAGATCGATTTCGACACCCGTCCGTCGGATCTGTTCCGCAAGCACTTCTGGGGCTGCTTTATCGACGACGAGCACGGCCTCAAGAACCGGCACAGCATCGGCATCGACCGGATCATGCTCGAGATCGACTTCCCGCACAGCGATTCCAACTGGCCGAACTCGCGCAAGCGGGCAGCCGAGGTCCTAGCCGACGTACCCGACGACGAGTGCAAGCTGATCGTCGAGGAGAACGCCCGCCGGATGCTCAACTTCCCGCGGGTGAAAGCCGACGATCGGCAGCTGGCCGGCGTCTAGAGTTTGCCTCGCGAGACCAACTGGGCGGCAATGACATTGCGCTGTATCTCGTTGGTTCCTTCGCCGACGATCATGAGGGGGGCGTCGCGGAAGTAGCGCTCGACATCGTATTCGGTGGAATAGCCGTAGCCGCCGTGGATTCGGACGGCGTTGAGCGCGATTTCCATGGCCACCTCCGACGCGAACAGCTTGGCCATCCCGGCCTCCATGTCGCACCGCTCGCCGCTATCGTATTTCTCTGCGGCGTAGCGGGTGAGTTGACGTGCCGCCGTAAGTTTGGTGGCCATATCAGCCAAGTAGTTGCCTATTGACTGGTGCTTCCAGATCGGTTGGCCGAAGCTCTCCCGCTGCTGCGCATAATTCAGCGCGTCCTCGAAAGCTGCACTCGCCACCCCCAGGGCCCGCGAAGCCACCTGAATACGGCCCGTTTCAAGGCCTTTCATCATCTGCGCGAATCCTCTGCCCGGTTCGTCGCCGAGGATCGCCGAGGCCGGTACGCGGCAGTCGTCGAAGGACAGCTCGCAACTCTCGACGCCCTTGTAGCCCAGCTTGGGCAGGTCGCGTGAGACGGTGAGACCCTGACCGTGTTCGACCAGCACGATCGAAATGCCCTTATGGCGTGGCACGGCTTGTGGATCGGTCTTGCACAGCAGTGCGATCAGGCCGGACCTGCGGGCGTTACTGATCCAGGTCTTCGCCCCGTTGATCACCAGCTCGTTACCCTCGGCTCGTGCGGTGGTCGTCATCGCCTGCAGGTCCGAACCGCCGCCAGGTTCGGTGAGCGCCATCGTGGCACGCATCTCCCCGCTCGCCATCCGGGGCAGATACTTCTGTCGCTGTTCTTCGTTGCCGTACAACGAGATCAGCTTTGCGACCACGGTGTGGCCGCCCATCGCGCCGGCCAGACTCATCCAGCCACGGGCCAGCTCCTCGGTCACTTCTACGTAGCAAGGCATCGACACCGGCGAGCCGCCATATTCCTCCGGCACGGCAAGCCCGAAGATCCCAATGCGTTTCATCTGCTCGATCCACGCATCCGGGTACTCGTTCGCGTGCTCGACTTCGCGGACGGTGGGCTTGACGTCGCGGTCGATGAACGTGCGCACCGTATCGACCAGCATGGTCTCTTCCTCATTGAGCGCGTGTGTCATTTTCGCTTCTTCATATCGGATAGATGTGTCAGATCAAGCGGGTGAATCAGACCCAACCGCATCATATATGCATTGAAACTCACAGATATGCCGATTACAGCGTGACACTACTGTCAGAATTAGAGACGTCCGCCGATCGCTCAAAATAGTTAAAGCTTTAGTCTTATGCTTGACAGCTGGACGAGACCGTGCGCCGCGGGACGGTCGAACGAAGGAGACTGTATGAAGGTTCGGCTCGAGCAGTCGAAGTGCGTGGGTCATGCCCAGTGCTATGCCGTCGACCCGGAGTTGTTCCCAATCGACGAGTCCGGCTACTCCA
>Ga0209006_10001122_pt1 | contig 24489 bp, 17 predicted proteins | sample JacPin_JW_Ref_O2_FD_188567 | JGI IMG/M metagenome (GOLD analysis project Ga0209006, IMG submission 188567) | Forest soil microbial communities from Algoma, Ontario, Canada - Jack Pine, Ontario site 1_JW_Ref_O2 (SPAdes) (version 2) | ecosystem: Environmental > Terrestrial > Soil > Boreal... | reverse complement strand
AATCATCATCTCGGTCGACGAAATCACAGCGCCCGCAGACCGCATTCGTTCGAGGCCGATCTTCCAATTCCATTTCGTCCTCGAACTCACCGCGTCTGACGCAACGTGGACGAGGTATCCCTCGCGCAGAGCTCCGAGCGCGGTCTGCGTTACGCAGATGTGGCTCTCCATTCCGCACAGCAGCAACGTGTTGCGCTGGCCTGGGACTTGCTTGAGCACGCTGCAAAACACGTCACTGCCGAAGCAGGAAAACAGCGTCTTGTCGATCGCTTCTGTCTCGGGCAGCAGCGACGCGACCTCCGGTACGGTTCCGCCTAATCCTTTCGCATACTGCGTGCTGACCAGCGCTGGAATCTTCAGAATTCCGGCGGCACGAATTAAAAGCTGGGCATTCCGCACCAATTGTTCCCGCTGGAAAATCGCCGGCAACAGCTTCTCCTGAATATCGATGACCACCAGCGCGCACTGCTCAGCCTCCAAGGGACGTCGCGCCATCTCGACATAATCGGTGGTGGGATGAATTGACTCAATCGTGGTTGCCATGGCTGCTCCTCATAGAGTCCGACCCACTGATTCTACCGCTCGTCGTAGCAACGGTTTGGGTTGACCCGGCTCGCTTTCAACCATAAAATAAAATGGGCTTGCGAGCGCCGGCTCCAATTAAGAAATTGCCCCCTCGTTCAACGGCTAGGACACCTGCCTCTGGAGCAGGCTATCGGGGTTCGAATCCCTGGGGGGCAGCCAATCCTTTCAATCCTCAGATTCTTCTGATACCGGAAATTCCTCTCATGATGATCAATCGCTGTCGCTTTCTTCTTGGCGCGAGGGTCGCGATCTTCGCCGTTATTCTGTGTTGTTCTTCTGTCTTGGCTGCAAATAACACTCACATCGTCGTGGTTCCGGTGGACAACATGTATTCCGGTCCCAGCGATCAGGCCGACGTCGTCTCTCAAGCCATCTACGGCAGCAATGTGACTCTACTGACCGCTCGCGGAGAGTGGTCGAGAATTCAAACGGCGGATCACTACAAAGGCTGGGTTCCAAGCAGGCACTTGCGGCTGATTCAGAACGGCGGGGGCTATGCGACCTCGGGAGCAATCGTGGAAGTTCAGAGTCTTTTCGCGAGTGTTTATCGCGAGCCTGATGTCACTCGCCACAAGCCTGTCATCACGATTCCCTTTGAAACGCGCCTTGAGGTGATGGCAGACGAAAACCGACCGGACGAGAAGAAAGCTGAGGGAAAGGGAAGCCACGAGGGCTGGCTGCGAGTGCGTTTGCCCGACAAGCGCGACGAGTGGATCCAGTCGGGCGACGTTGTTTCCGACCCCAAACTTCTGTCGATTCCCGAATCCATCGAAATGGCTAAGCGGTTTCTGGGGATTCCGTATTTATGGGGAGGCAGTTCGAGCTTCGGGTTTGACTGCTCGGGCTTCACGCAGATGCTGGTGCGTTCTCGCGGAATCATTATGCCGCGCGATGCCGACAAGCAAGCTGCGTGGACTGGCGTGATCCCGGTGGAGCGCAAGGATCTCCAGCCTGGCGATCTGCTGTTCTTCGGTTCCTCACCGAAGGAGATTACTCACACGGCAATGTACATTGGAGATGGCCAATTCATTCAGGCCACTACGAATCGACATCCCATCGTACAGATCAGCCGGCTGGACGATGAGCCATGGACCCGACTTCTGGTCGCCTCTCGCAGAGTGAAGTGAATCGGTGAATCCTATCGAAATTCCAGCTCTTCTCCCTAAAACTCTTAGGGCGCGGTGAGAATCATGACCCAGTGCGTTACACTAGCGAGCCGGAATCCACATGGCTCCAACGATCGACGCATTGCTCGCCAGCTTCGAGTCTGCTAAGAGCCACTTCGGCCGCAGCGCAAGCTCTGAACTCAAACTCTTGCTCGATCAACTTTCGCGCCACAAGTTCCGCGACCCTAAATCCCTGATCCGCTTCCACGAGACTCTGCTATTCCTGCGCGCCTTCCCGCAGTCACCTTCGCTCGTCCCCCGACTCGAAAGACTTCTCAATAGGTTCCATGAGAGGGTCGACGAACTCCGGAAACTGGGCGGGGACATGGAGGTCTTCGACGACTTCGATACGTCTGGCATTGCTGGCACAACGATGCAAGACACTCTGAACTTTGAGGCGGCTCGATGGCTTGTACGGCGCCTTCCGCGCAACGTCGAGATCGCATGGCAGGATTATGAGGAAGAACGCGCGATGGGATCCTCATGGCCGCGCTTTGTTCCTCTGCTGGCAGAAGACTCCTACGTAGAAGCCAACATTCCGTGGCGTCGGTGGCTCGATGCGGCAAGAGGCCCTGAGCGAGACGTCAAGTGGCTGATTCGGCGCTTTGAGCGGTTTCCGGTTGGCGAGTCGGGAAAAGATCGCTCCCGCGAGCGCGCTGAACTTTATGACTCGCTATGCATTCCGTTGCGCTGGCATCTTGGGAATCTGAAGTTCTCGCGCACCCGGAATTGGAAGCGTCCGCGACAGTTCTATTATCACAACGAGCCACTGATTGTGCGCAGCCAGGTATCGCTTGCGGACGAACTTGCCAAACCCTCTCCGCATCTGGTCAAAGTGCCGCTCCGTGACGGTGAGCAGGTCATGGACACCATTCGTGAAGTGATGACCGTGCGCTACCGCGAACTCTACGGCACGACGTTCGGCGATCCGCGATCGGTGATGCGTTGTGTTCTGGGGCGCGGCGTCGTCATGTATTTCTGGAACTTACCTCCTGAGCGGCGATTGCCTCTGCGAGCTTACTTCGCCGGATTTACGCTCAAGAACGGCGTTCCCATTAACTACATCGAAGCGATTGGCTTGTGCGACTGGATCGAGGTGGGCTTCAACACTTTTTACACTTACCGTCAGGGCGAAACGGCATGGATTTACGCACAAGCCTTGCGCTGTCTTTGCGCGTTCACCGGAGTGACGACAATTTCTGTTTATCCTTATCAGATCGGCCAGAACAACGACGAAGCCATCGACTCGGGAGCGTTCTGGTTCTACCGCAAATTGGGATTCCGCAGCGGCAGGAAAGAGCTGGAGCAAATCGCCAGAAGCGAAGAGCGGAAGATCGCGGCGAATCCCCAATATCGAACTTCGAAGAAAACTTTGAAAAGACTTGCCGAAGCACATGTGTTCTACGAGTTGCCGGGAGGCGAACGCTTTGCGTGGGATGAGTTTTCCACTCGCAACGTCGGGCTGAGGGTGAACCGGCGCATGGCGCGCGAGTTCGACGGCGAAAGCGTTCGCATAGGGGAAGCGTCGGTAAGTGAAGTCAGCCGAGCTTTGGATCTTCGTGTGTCGGGCTGGAATTCGGCGGAATTGCGAGCGCTCGAAAACTGGTCGCTGGTGCTGACCCTGATCCCCAACCTTCGCAACTGGTCACGGAAAGAGAAGTTGGAGACAGCCAAGGTGATCCGGGCGCAAGCTGGTTCCAACGAAATACGTTACTTACGCCGGACCCAGCAGCATCCGCAGCTACGGGAAGAACTTCTGCAGTTGGGGTCGAAGGGTTAGCTTTTGCTCTCGGGAGAGCGCACGTCCTGTTTCGCAAGCGGTTTCCTTTTGGGTTATCTTAAGTTAGTTTAGCTCCCCCTCCCTCGGTCTATTGGAATCAGTGAGTTAGGGGGAAAACGCAAAGTAATCCAAAAGGAAGTCAAGAGCTGACCGGCAAGCTCTTGAGCCCTAAGGAGCTAATTAAGGGAGCGATGTTGAAGTATTCTGCCCGTTATATTCGTGGACGCCACTAGTCTAGGCGAGGGAAACGCTCGCCCCTCCAATGTCATAGGATTCTTTTCTTCACGACGGTCGCGGGCATCGAGCAGCGATTCACCTTCCCGGCGCTGTTGAGGAGGGTGCATTGAGGCTATTTTTTAACGCCAGCCCGTGAGCTACGGACGTGAACTCATTTCCTGCTCGAATCTTGTTTCCTCCAAAGCGCGTTTCGAAGATGCGTCTGACCGCTGGAACAAACGATGTGCCGCCGGTGAGGAAGACGGCATCAACTTCCTCGTATCGCGCACCAGAACGGCTGAGCAGAGAATCGACACAGGTTTGTATTTTTTCGATCTCTTCGGCGATCCAGCCTTCGAAGACGTTGCGATCCAGAGCGGCCTCAATCTCCACAGATCCATCAGAGAATTGGAAAGTAGCCGTGGATCTGTATGACAAGTCGCATTTGACCGCTTGCACGGCGCGATGAAGACGAAACCCCAGATCTTCCTTTATTAAGTGGATTAAAGCTTTTATCTTTTCCGGCTCCATCGCGTGCCCCTGCACGCCGCGAAGCATTTCCATCACGTCTCGGCCTTTCAAGAAAGAAAGATAGTGCCAACGTTCGAGCTTGGTGTAAACCCAGCCCGGTACAGGCAGGATCTTATTCATTGAGCGCATCTCTGATCCCGCTCCCAGAGCCGGTGCCACAAGATGCCTGACGATCTTGGCATCAAAGGCGTCTCCGGCGAGACCGATGCCGGCATTGCCCAACAAGTCGGCGGCGGTCCTTCCCCTTCGCCGAATACCCGGGCCCACCCGCAATAGCGAAAAGTCGCTTGTTCCACCACCGAAATCACCGATCAGGATGAGTTGGTCGTGGTCGAGCGTGGATTCGTAATAGCGAGCCGCTGCGACAGGTTCCAACTCGAAATCTACTGATTCATAGCCAGCTGCATGGAGAGCTTCCTTAAGCCGATTTTCGGCGTACTGATTGTCATCCTCATTCTCGGCTGCGACGAACTGCACCGGACGACCCACCACAGCGGCGTTGATTCTGACGCCGAATTGATCTTCGGCTTTTTGGCGCAGGTCTTGAAGAATACGAGCGATGAGCGATAAGAACGTGTGGCGCCGGCCAAATATTTCGGTAGTCTGAAGGCTTCTACTGCTCAGAAACGACTTCAACGATTGCATCAATCGCCCGTTGCCCTCAGCCGAAAGATAATGCTCGACTCCGGCCGGGCCGCTCCAAGATTTCAGCCTGTTGATGCCCCGCTCTTTCACCTGTTCCAAATACAAGAGCGAGCGATACGAATCAGTTGGCACTCCCAACTCGGAAAAATGGGCAAGTTCAACGTCGCCGGAGCTATTCACCAAAGCGATAGAGCTATTTGTGGTGCCAAAATCGATGCCGATGGTCGCGGTGTTCATCTTCGAAATTCATTTCTTCCACCGGTCACGTTCCGAATTACCCTGTCTTAGGATAACCTGTGCCGCGAACGACGCGGCGATGCAGTTTGGGCGAGTCGGCAAGCCGCGACCATCAAATGCGAATATTTTTCACTTCAGCCTCGGTTATACCAGCAATCCCGAGGAGCCAGAAAGATGGATATTATCTTTCACCGAAGATGTGGTCTGCGCATTTCCCGCCTCATTGCCTTCCTCACTGACCTGGGGTAAGTGCGGACTTTGCGCAGAGATTCACGAACTAATTAAGAGCGACGACATCACGAGGGCTCGGAAACTGATCAAAGACGATCCTAGTCTGGTCATCCGCAAAGCTGAGGATGGCTTCACGCCTCTGCACCTCTTCAATGGCGAATGGTTACAAAGCAATGGCCGAGTTGCTGCTCACCAACAAAGCCGAAGTGAATGCCAAGGACAACGACGGCAGTCCTCCCTTGCACCAGGTGGCAGCGGCTGCAGGCCGGCACAGCGATCTATCAGAAATGATGCTGGCGCATGGGGCCGACGTCAATGCCGCTGACAAAATGGACCCGCCTTTGGCAGGGCGAACGCATAGCCTCAACCATTCTGGTCAAGCGCGAGCCCGAAGGTCGGACTGCTTACGCTCGAAATTCGCGTGCGAGGATTCCACCGAGCAGTCCGCGAAGCGCGCACACAGCAATTAATTCGACAAATCCAAGCGTAGGCCTCCTAGAATCCCGGACGGCAAGGCCTGCAGATTCCCCATATCTTGCGGAGTGAAACGTTCGCCATATCTCTCATTGAGTAGATGGTAGGGAGGGAGCGCGTGTCCGGCCAATGAGTTGATCGCTGTATTCCCGACAACCATGCGCACAGTGTTTCGACCGGTTCGTAGAAAGTTGGTAACGTCAATCGTATAGGGCGGATGCCACACGAAACCCGCGCGTTCGCCATTTACATACACTTCGGCTGCATCTCGGATCGGCGCTTCAAAGTATGCCTTCATGCTGAATTGTGGCAGCGGGTTCGGTTCGTCGATCGGTCTGCCCTCTCCGAAGTCAAGGACCGCACTCCGGGCGGAATGAACGTTCTCGGAGGACAGAGCGAAGCTCTTTTCGTAGACAACCTGGCCAGAATAATATTTGAGAGTTGGATCGTCGCTCCAGGAGTGAAGTTTGGGCATCGAAACCGTTCGATTCGTATCGCTGAATGTCAGGTTCCAATTCGTTGTGAGGTCGATGGTTTTTAAAACAATATGTGCCGCCGGCTGCGTCTCATCCGTCTTCGTGGCGTCGTCGGCGAAGAGGATGAGTCGCGATTCATAAGGCTGCAAGTCGAGATCGACAGAAGAGGGATTCTTTACAGACGAGATGCCTCCGGTGAATGGGTCCCACCACTCAGCATGTTTTGCAGCGTCACGAAATGTCGCTTGAACGTGTTGCGATCGATTGCTGGTGTTGACCACGAAATACAAATCGCCGCTCGCAAGTTTGCGGTGGACGAATCCGATTCGTGGAGTCTTGGGAGAAAGCACAACATCCGGAGTGAGCAAAGTTGGGAGCAGAGTCCCGAGCTGGGTCTCACCGGAAATAAAATGCCCTACCGCGTCGCTCGCATGGAACAGACGCTGGGAGATCTCGCGAATCTGCCGACCTTCAGATTCTGCCTCAAGCAGACCGGGTGCCGTGGAGGGCAAGCTGTTCGTGGCAACCACAATCCCCCCGCGCCGGGCAAAGTCCTCAATTCTCTGGTAGGTCGCGGCCGGAAGCCGATCAATGCCGGGCAGAACCAGGACGTGGTGCGGAATGCCTACGGTATCGATGGCGTCCGCGTCGATGAAGTCCAGGTTGAACCCAGAATCGAGAATTTGCGGAACTACCTTGCTCACCAACGAACCTTGCAGAGATTCGTCGATGCTGAAAGTCGGCTCTGTGGTGTTAAGGCCGGTTTGGAGGATCCCTAGACCGACGGATTTGCTTTTCGCGGCGAACTTTGACCACACATCATCATTCGGGAGAAGCAACGCTACGTCGTTCGCGGGTTTTCCCTGTCGAACAGCGAAACTCACCCGTTGCAGGTAGCGGGTCAGATCGGGCATCACAAACGACCAAGGGTTGTGAGAGTTGAGCGCGGCCGCGGCGTACATTCGCCATCCCGGCTCCCCGGCTTCTTCCGGTGAATATGGCCAGCCGTGGCCGACCAACTGGTTGATGCCTTGCAAGAAATGAAGGTCGGCTTCAGCTTTCAGGTCAAGAGGGGTGGCGCGGAATGCCGGAGAGTGCAACCACGTCCAGGTTTCCGATGAAATAACGGGATTGCCAAAAAGGTGCCCCGACGAAGAGGCCCATCGGAGATCGGAGAATTCTCGCCACATCAGCAGCGATGCCTTGCCTTCGCCTTCGGGGAGATCCGCGTAGCGGCTGCTCGACAGAGTTACAGGGGGAGTCCCATAACTTTGGGAGCGAAATAAGGTGTGATGTTGTTTTGCCCAATCGTGCAGCGGAGCAAGGAAACGCTCGTTCGCCAATTCCGTAAGGGTTTTTCCCCAATCATGCCGAACCGAGGAAGACAGGGCCCCGGCATCGCCGATCAATGCCGGCAAGTAGGGCATGAGCTCGTAACCTCGTCGCGCGCGAAACTGCTCCATCAAATCTGAAGTCCAATCGGAAGCGTCATCCTCCAAGCTGTCGCTAAAGACTGCATAAGGAGGCTCGTTGCCGAACGCCTCCAGCAATCGGTCTCCGACTGCGTGGAGGTGAGTTTCAATCGCGGCGCGGTCGTAGTGATCCAGTACGAAACCCTCGGCTCCCACTGCCGAGCGCTTCACCGTCATGCCGGTGCGGCTCGATATGAAGAAAATCACATCGTTCACGCCTTCGAGTGGAGCCGGTATCTGGAGGCGCCCGTTGACGATCGTCGATACCTGCTTAGCATCGCGCAATAAAACCTGGCCATCTTTGACTGGAGCTAGAAAAGCGGAAATGAGTTGCTCCCCCGTATCAATGTAGGGCCCAGCCGTGGATTCGGCCCCTTGGGGAAGCGGCACCACTTCCACCCGCAACTGTCCCGCTGCCCGGGTTACCGGGATGTGCGGCCCGCCAAATGGCCATCCGCTTCCCAATGTGATGTCAACACGTAGTCCAAGTCTCCTGGCCGTCGTCGCAGCGAAGCGAAGCGCGTCGAGATGTTGGTCGGAAAGAAATGACTGATTATGGAAGCCGGTCCTGGGGTCATCGAGCGCAAGAGGATAGAGAGTAGCGATCTCGACTCCACCAATGCCTTCGGCCTTCATTTGTTCCAGTTCTTGCTGCAACTCGGGCTTCGTGACTGCGGGACCAAACCACCACCAGCGCACCATGATTCGGCAGTCGTCCGGCGGGTTCGCAAATGCCTTTTCCAGCGCGGCCAAGTTATCTTTCTGCTGGGCGGCACCAGGCAGCTGTGCGATACAGGCGAGGAGAACAAAGAGTAGTGTCTTGCGGTAGAGACTACGTTTCGGCATAAGAGAGTCCGGCTTAAGTTGGTTCGAATATCAGTGTGAGGCCCTTCGAGGGGACCTGTTTTTGAACTTGAAGCGTACAATCCTTCCTGCACATCGTCACCAACTTCTCCAAAGGGTTCTAGTTTCGCATGCAAGGGAGGTTTGTTTGCACAGACTTTTTTCATTTTGCGCATTCGTCGGGATTCGATTTCTGGCAATTCTGAGCTTGGCGTCGGCGGCTTCGGCGGCGCCCGTAAATCTCCGTTGCGAGTATTTGGAAAACCCTCTCGGCATCGACGCCACGGCCCCACACTTGTCGTGGCAGAGCGACAGCACCGAGCGCAATTGGATGCAGGCAGGTTACGAGATTCTGGTTGCCAGCAGCGACGAAAGACTGCGAGCCAGTCAAGCCGATGTTTGGGACAGCGGCAAAGTCGATTCCGGAGATTCGGTGGGTATTGCATACCACGGCACTGCACTCGAATCGCGGAAGAGATATTTCTGGAAAGTTCGTGTATGGGATTCGGGTGGCCGAGTCTCGGAATCGACGGAAACGACATGGTGGGAGATGGGTCTGCTCCATCCTCAGGACTGGAAGGCAAAGTGGATTCGCTGGAACAACCCCGAGGATGCCGCCGACCGCAAGGGCATTCGATGGATTTGGGTACCGGGCCAGGATGCCCTAGCCGTTATGCCTAATACGGCGGCGACATTTCGCGTCACAGTCAATCTTTCTGAAAGACCACGAGAGGCGGTTCTGTTACTGGCGTCGCGGGGAGACTTTGCCGCAAAGGTGAACGGTCATGAGGTTGATGCCAAGAGTCGATGGAGCACATTCGATCGAAGGGATATATCTGAGCAGTTGGTTGCGGGTGAGAACTCGATTGAAGTGACAGTTTCAACGCCCCACACCGAATCCTCGGAAGCCAAACCCACAACCGCCGCACTGGCAGCTTTGGTAAGGATCACTCGCTCCAACGGTTCGACCACGCGCTTTCCGACCGACGAGCATTGGAAAGCGACTCAGGAAAAAACAGATCGCTGGGAATCCGCCCACGTCGTCGCCGACTTGACTGACAAGCGACTGGGAGATCCAGGAGAACTGCCGCAGCCCGCGGCCTACCTGCAACGCGCGCTGGCTTTATCAAAGACCGTACGAAACGCAAGGCTTTATGTCACTGCTCTCGGTAGCTACCGCGTGTTCTTGAATGGCCGCCAGGTTGGAGCGGATGTTCTGACACCCGATTTCACAGACTACCGAAAACGAGTTTTGTATCAGGTCTACGATGTGACCGGCTCATTGGTCGGCGGCAAAAATGTAATTAGCGCTCTCCTCGGTGACGGCTGGTATGGCAGCGGTCTGACGTGGGTAGGAATGCATTTCTTCTCCCCTCCGGACCGTTTTGTGGCCCAACTCGAACTCGAATACGCAGATGGCAGTCATGAGACAGTCATAACCGATGAGTCGTGGAAGGGGGCGGCATCGCCAATTGTTTGGTCCGATATTTACGGCGGGGAAATGTACGACGCCCGCCTTGAACAGAAAGGGCAGGGGAGGCCCGCTTTTGACGACTCCAAGTGGAAATCAGCGACAGTGTCTGATGCGCCCGCGATTGCCATGTCGAGCCAGATGAGTGCCCCCGCGCGAGTGATCGCTACGTTAAACCCGAAACAGGTGACTCCCGAATTCAACAACACCTACATCTTTGACATGGGTCAGAACATGGTGGGGTGGGTCACTCTGAAGGTAAAGGGAGCAGCGGGTACAAAGGTTAAACTGCGATTCGCCGAGATCCTGAATCCGGATGGCACAATCTACACCGCAAATCTTCGGAATGCGGATGCCACGGACGTGTACATCCTCAAGGGGGGCGAGGAGGAGACCTTTGCGCCGCATTTTACGTTTCATGGTTTCCGATATGTCGAAGTGACTGGCTATCCCGGAACGCCGCCGCTCGATGCGATCCAGGGAGATGTTGTTAGCAGTGTGAGCGGAGAGCCGGAAGCCAGACTGAATACGTCAAGCGACCTGGTCAATCGAATGTGGTCGATTGGCATCTGGGGTCAACGTGGAAACTTCCTGAGCATCCCGACGGATTGTCCGCAGCGCGACGAGCGGCTGGGATGGATGGGTGATGCAGGCGTCTTCTGGCGAACCGGGAGCTATAACTTCGACATTGCGGCGTTCTCACGGAAATTCATTCAAGACATTGTCGATGCGCAGACACGCCAGGGTGCGTTCACCAATGTCTCGCCCGACACGCTGCCGGGAGAAGGCGAGGGGACGGAGGATTTGTCGGGCTGGAACGTCGGAGCTCCGGGTTGGGGGGACGCGGGAGTGATCGTTCCATGGACGACGTGGATACAATACGGCGATAAAGCCGCCATCGAGCAAAATTGGGACGCGATGCAGCGCTGGATGGAGTTCATTCAGAGCCGGAATCCGGACTTCCTGCGTAAGAACGGCGTGGGGCCGAACTTTGCGGACTGGCTGGCTCCCGATGAGAACACGAACAAGGACCTGCTGGCGACCGCATACTGGGCTCTGATTGCGAACATGATGTCGCAGATGGCGCACGCGGTGGGCAAAGACTCCGACGCGAAACGCTACGACGACCTTGTTCAGCAAATTCGCACAGCCTTCCAGAAGGCGTACATCAAAGACGGCGGAGAAGTCGGGACAGGAACGCAAACCTCATACGTCGTCGCGCTCTATACCAAGATGGCTCCTCCAGCGCTTGAGCCCGCGTTAGTCGACAAGCTGGTCAAAAACATTGAAGCCCGGGGCTGGCATCTTTCAACGGGATTCCTTGGGACACCGTTCCTGCTGTTCACGCTTAGCGATCATGGCCGGACGGATGTCGCTTATCGCTTGTTGTTGAACGACACGTACCCCTCCTGGGGATACATGCTGTCGAAGGGCGCGACCACGTGGTGGGAGCGCTGGAATGGGGATACTGGCGATCCTTCCATGAACTCCTACAACCACTACGCGTTCGGTTCGGTCATCGCATGGGTTTATCGTTACGCCGCCGGTATTGATACCACGCCCGATTCGCCAGGGTTCAAGGAGATAGTGATTCGTCCCCACCCGGATGCGAGCCTGACGTCGGTACGCGCCGAGTATGACTCGATCTACGGAAAGATCATCAGCGATTGGAAGGGAACCCCCACAGGGCCGTTTTCTCTGAAGGTCACCGTCCCGGCCAACACTACCGCGAAGGTGTTTCTCCCTGCAATCAAGGGAGCGCATCTGACAAATCATGGAAGTCCCGTGGACGCTCCGCTGGAAGATGGAGCGTATCTAGTGCGAATTGGCTCCGGTTTCTACGACTTTGAGGTGAAGTAGTCGGTTGAAGTGAGGAAATCGAACGACCAGAAGCAGGTGTGGCTACTCGGGCCGAGTCGATTCACGGGGGAGCAGGAAAGAAAATGGGTGAGCCAGCAACTCCTGCCCCACCTCGCGCAAGAAGCGCCGCGATTGCACTTCTCCGATATTGCGCGCCCGTATTGCCAGGAGAAAGCTCAGAACGAAGGACGTAACGATATTCAGAATGCCGACGAGCGCAATCCCTGAAAACGCAAGGAGAGCGTCCTGCCAGTGCAATTGTCCGTGGAGAAGGGAAGCATCGAGAGCATAGCCGAGACTCGCCGCGGCTAACGTAACGTGACGCACTTCAAGAGGTATTCCGAAGAGCTCGAACATAATGGGCACTGCGCCCAGCAAGAATCCCAAAATTATGTATCCCACCGATCCGGGGGCGTGGTGCTTTACCCAGTTGGCGAGTTTTTCGGCCCGGGCTGGACCTAGCTTGTGACGAATCCGGAGACTGTTGGAGATCGCTGAGCCCATCCTATGGAGTGCGAGATAATTCGCCGTCCAGCCGGTTGCCAGTGAAGACAACCACAGAAAGACTCCCGTGGTGATAGCAAAAAGGATGGTCAGCGACGCCTGTGGAAAGAGCATGCGAATGCCGTGTTCTGCGGCCGGCTCCGGCAAGAATGGATGTCCGCGGACTGCGTTGTAAAGCCTGTCAATGGCGATTGAGGCGGGGATGGTGCCGATGAGATTGCTGATGGTGACGATAAACTGCGTTTTCGAGATCGCCTGAAGACTCGCCATGTGGTCTTTGGCAGGATCCTCCATGGCATCGACCAGGGTGGCGGCGGTCACTGCTGGCATTTTGGATGCGAGCAGGAATCCGCCGGCCTGCATGAGCAGGAAACTCACAACATAGTTCAGCGAATGGGCCACGGCTAGAAGCATGGGAGCATGGATCATCGCTGAAAGCGAGTATTTAAAAAGCGCAGTAAAAGAAGTGATGACGCCGGCAAGAACGGCTCCGAGGCCCATCACGCCCCATTGTTGGGTGTCCTTTGCGATGTAATGTTTGCCGGCGCGGCCGGTTCGCTCGACGACGCTACGAGCCAGACGACGGGCGCTTGCACTCAGCACTCCCCGGATGCGGCGCTGCGAGGCAAAACCGTGCACCACGGTGACAGCCAGCTTACGCGCGTCCGAATCTGGGCGCTCAAGGCTGATCACTTGTTGAATCCGGCCAAGAAGAGATCGCAGCAGCCGCACGCGAAAGATGAGATTCGCGGAAGATCCTCGATCGGCGAGCGATTGGTTTACAGTTTGCAATTGATCTTCGCAGGCGGCGCGCTGTTGTTCCCAAAGATGGAAGTCTTCGGGATGTCGAATGACGTGCTCCACGATGCCGGGAAGATGAAAGAAGGGAGATTTGGTAATGTCCTCATCATCGGCGAATGCGATCAGGTCGCGAGAGAGTGCGACGTTGGTAGCCCGCAGAGCAAGAATCTTGCACGACGCCAGAATTGAAAATGTAGACGGGCGAAACGTCTCCGCCCAGAAAGCAATCAAAGGCTGGGATAACGAGGCTACCCAGCGCGCATCGGATTCTTTCAAATTCAGGGAATCCATCAACACATAGAGGTCGCCTTCCACTTCGTCGACGGGCAGCAGATGTCGAACCGCCCTCGCAAGCAACTCGCGAACCAGGAAGGCTTCGTCGGGTAGTCCGGCTTCCGAAATGACCCGAACGTAAGAATGATGCGACCAAAAGTCGCGAAGGGTCGAACGAATTGAATCGTGGCATGGATGGCGCTCGATGGCCAGTGTCATCTGCGAAAGGTTTTCGGTTCGCGATTCCGCGGGCACATTCAGGATGGTGCGGAGTAGGCCATACACACGGGTGGCCCGCTCTCGTGTAGAGAGAGACTCAAGATTGGAAAGACTATCTATTGCAGAGGTAATACTGGCTCCATCTCGCCCGAAAAAAGAATATGCCTACGTATAGGAACAGCAGGATAATTGAAATCGAGAAGTCGGGGTCAATTTCGATAATAAGTGCCGCGGTGTAGCAAGGTCTCTACGCCTTCGACCACGCAGCCAATGTTACCTTTATCACAAGCCCCGCGTATTCCTGCTCTTCTGGCCTGGTCGGCAAGTTGAGGGGACATATGCAATGTCACCATAAGAATCGGAACTTCCGGAGAGCGTCGCGTGATTTCCTTGGCAGCGTCCAGACCATTCATCTCGGGCATTTGAAAATCGAGGATGACTAAGTCTGGCGATGTTTGCTGCACTTTGTCGATTGCTTCTCGACCGTTTGACGCCTCACAACAGACCTGCCATGAACCTTGTTGTTCCAACATTTTTCGCAGGCAACTGCGCATAAGAGGACTATCGTCGACGACCAGGATTCGGACGGGCGAGATTTTTTGCCGTGCGTCCAAAGAAGCCATACCTCAACCTACGAGCCAGGCTTAAGCCTGTCTATACCCCGCATCGCGTAGGTTGATAAGGGACTTATCAACTTTCCTCGATTCTCCTAACGGTTTATGGGTAGTGATTAGGAGATATCCGCCAGAACGGCAAAAAGGACTTCGGCAAATGCAGGCTAGTGGCCCGTGAAGAACTCGGTCATATCAGGCGCGACTCCTGCTAAACCGGGAAAGCTGTTCACTCCAGAAGCGGCGAGGACGAGGCGCAGCACGCTTTGATGCTGGTAAACCGCCTTGGATTGAAAGCCCCGCTTGGCTGAGGAACTGATGATGAGGGTAGCGACTTGCCCGCCACCATGGCTAATATCAGACCGATCGCCTTCATCGAATGTGATGATGAGCAGGCCGCTGTTCTGAAACTCAGAATTGGAGATTAGAGGGCCGATGTTAGCTTGCAGCCAAGAGTCCGCCTGGGCGAGTGTGCCGTCATGAGCGTCGTCCATGGTGTTGGGTGTGATGAAGGAATATTGAGGAAGAGTATTATTCGCCAGATCGGTTGCGAACTGCGTAAAGGGAACAACCTTGGCGGCCTGGGAGGCGCTGTCCTGCACGTCCGATAGGTAAGTGACCGGGTTGTGGCGACGCAAGTAGACGCCAGAATCAGCACCCACATAACCGGGGGAAGGGAGCGATTCAGCGTAAGCCTTCCAGGTCTTGCCGGCTTTCACCAACTCGCGAACAACGTTGTCATCGTTGATGGTGCCGGAGAAGTTGTCGTCGAGAGTTTCCATGAGGCCCGTAGTGAGCATCAGGTAATTTGGAATCGAGGGATGCGCGTCGGCAAAATATTGAGTGGCGAGTCCATATTTCGAAGCCAGACTGTTGAAATAAGGCATGGAGGAATTTCCGATTACGTCGGAGTAGCTGTGATTTTCCTCCACCACCAGAATGAGGTGGCTGAAAGCGGGTTGGTTGGCCGAAACGGGGGTTTGAACCGGAAGGGGGCCAACTCCCTTACCACCTCCGCCACAACCGAACAGAATTGAAGCGAAACCACAAACAGACAAAAACGCGATAACAGTTTTGAGCCTGGACAAGGGTTGAGGCTTTCAGTAACACGGATTGCTTTAACTGCTTAGATGTGGCAAGGCGGCGAAATGTTTACAAGAAACGCAGCTACTTGCCCTGGTGTGCCGGATCTGATTGCGGGCTGAGGTCGAGGCCAAATTGAGGATGCCCATAGGTTCCGGTGATATGGATCGGTACCACCTCGCCTTTTTTCTTTTTCTTGAAGATCGGGTCGATAGCTTTCAGAAATAACGATTTCACACCGGTTGTTGTCTTTGAGATCTTGGTGTCCACTCGCATTCGGCCGTGCAGATCGATTTTTTCGTTTATGAGATTGTAGGTTCCATACATGCGCGCTTTCGCGCCAGGAATGCCGAATGAAAGATCGGAGAATTGGGCGATTCCGCCATCCAGCGAGACTCGTCCTTTCAGATCAGTTAGAACAGTCTCGGCATCGTCCATTTTTTCGCCTCTCGCGCCAGCGCTCAATTCGTTCACGTTCTTTTGGGTCTCCGGTTTTGAGAAGCTACCGTCGTCAATACCAAAAGTGCCTTGCAACTTGACCTTTTGAAGGAAAGATTCCTCTCCAGGGGGAATCTGGACCTTGGCCCGGAGTGCGATCGCTCCGGACATGGGCGACGGACGGCTGCTGACAAACAAGCCAAGGATGTCCTCGATTTGTCCCTGCCGAGTATTAAGATCGAGGAGCGCAGACTTTCCCTTGCTGCCCTTGGTGCCTGCAACACTGCCTTCCACGATCAGTTTAGTTCTACCGAAACGGCCTTCGATTCGTTTCAAGAACGTATCGCCATGGATGGCGTCTACAAATGCGTCGTACCGGGTCTCGAGTTTGACCTTGTGGCCGCCCATCTTCACCTCGAAATCGGGAACATCGGTAACGCCTGCAATGTCGATGTGCTTAAGTGCTCCGCTGTATTCTCCCTTGGAGGACAGTATTCCCGCGATGCCTCCGTAAACGCCAAGGTCGGCGTGTTCAAAGGTATATTCTCCAGAAATCGGAGTTTCACCCGGCTTGCCTCTTGTCCAGACTCCAAATTTGCCGCGGGTAGAAATTTCCCCAGGAGGCTCGGGGTTATGAAACTTCAGTTGATAATCCATAGGTCGATCCCACCTTACATCGCGCACGTCCGCATCATGGACATCGAAGCGCAGTGGTTGTTTCCGCGGATCGTCTTGGAAGAACTCTACGGTCGTTCCGTTGGCCACAATTTCGTCGACGACAATGCTGGAGTGCTGCGTCTGAAAGGTCACGTTGCTGCCAAAGGGCGGAATGAATACATGACCGCCTTCGGCTCTGATGCGCGGAACTTGTTTCGTCAGAATGCCAGAATAGCTGCCCTCAATCGTCAGCTTGTCGATGGTAATCAGAGTCCACTTATCGGGGCCATGGCGAAACTCAACGTCTTCGAGAATGCATCCCGGAGAAGGAAAATAAGTAAGATGAGAACCTCGGATCGTCACCGTGCTGTCGCTGGCTTCCGCCAGATCTTCCACGACCGCCTTCTCGGTAAAGGGCCAAACGCGGCTCCATAAGATGGCGAGACCCGTCGCGACACAGATCGCCACGGCTGCAATGATGATGATGACTCGCTTCCCGCGGGAGAATTTTGGCGATGATTGATGCACCGCCGGGTTTCGAAGTTCCGGGGGCGAAGCGGCATTCGTTAGGACAGGTGACGACATCAATCTTGGACTCCGAAATACCCGTGAAATGTTGGTAAATTAGTTGATGATTTCTTAAGCAGGCCCGCTACGTTTCTTGCGGGCAGCGCTTTTCGCAGTTGACCTTTTGCTAGGAGAAGCGGCCGTCGAACTGGCTACTCGTCTTTCACTAGCCGGTTTGGCAATGCGCTGCTTTGTCGCCCGACTTTGGCGAGCGATGATTGTCGCTTTCTTGACTGACCGGGGCCTTCTGGAGCCAGGCTTCGGCGGAGGTTGGGACTCTTTTGGTCTCAAGTCGTTTGTGAGAATGTGAGCCATGTTCGCCAGGGTGCCGGCGGCTTGGCCCAACTTGCGCGCCACCGAGTTTAGTAGAGGTTCCTGCTGCGTCGATTTTCTTGCCATTGAGCCCCCAATTGCCCCGCCATTGTGTGCGAATTATCTCCCGCAAAGAACGAATCCCGGCACTCGGCCGGGACTGCCAGCTACTCCTGAAGGGCTCAACGGTGATTTGCAACCCGAGCTTCCTCTGGCAAAGTTAGTTGCCGCCGGGGCGTAGAAGGTTGGGGAGGAAGTCCCAGACGAGCAGAACCACCGACGTCGAGTCTCCACGTCCGGAGTTCGAATCATGGTGATTACGGCGCTCGACGACGTGAAGAACGTAATGAGATCATTTAAGGCCCTCTGTGATGCCTACGTTTTCAAACCGGTCGGCACTGCGCAACTGCTCAACCAGTTGGAATCTTTGGAACTGGTTCCATAAGAGCTACAAGTTTGGGGTCATCGCGACGCTCGTTGAGTTCGAGCCGGGCGGATTCCAGTTCCAGGAGAATCTCGCGAACATCTTCCTGAAACGCCTGGTTATATTTATCGATCATTCGCGCTCTCGGCGGGCGAGCTCGTCCGCAGTGGCGCCACATTGGTCGGGACCGGAAAACTCTCAATGCCCATCTCGCATACCAGGCACCCAATAGCCCCGGGGAACGTTCAGAACGGTAGACTGTGGGCCTGCTTTTTCGGCTTCGCGGCTGCCAGATCAGCGACTGCACCGCAGTGACGCCGAGATTCAGTCGCACCTTCTGAATCCATCTGCAATTCTTTCCGGGAAGCGATCACCGGTAGCATGTTTTTCCTTCAGGTCCGCCGAACTCGTAATGTCAATCTCGCCTTCGAGACCTAGGTCGCATGGTGCCCCGCCGTCATGAACTGTTATCGGCAGATCTCGAATTCCTTATCAGAGAATCCGTTCGCTCTGGGAAGCGGGAACCTCGCGTTACACGTTCCCCATCGACCGAAGACTTGCGAACATAAGCAACGCCACGTTTTGCGCTTGAGGATTCTTAAGCGAAGCTCGCTCTTCCGGCGCCGAGGTTTGCAGACTGTCAACCAAACGTTTCATGAAGAGAGAACTAGATAGATTCAAGCCAACACAGAGGTATTAGGAGGGACGACCGACGCGCTGCTTCCAAGGTTGTATTCGAGTGGCGTCTGGGTAAGCACTTCGGGATGCTCAGTCAGGCTGGATGCAGGCAGGATTCTTCAAGCCGATGTTATCCAGGGCTGCACCCGATTTCGCTACGTGGTTTGCAGCCCTTTGGGGCTATTGTCAGCCTTAGTACTTCTGAAGATATTTTGTGCAAATGCTTGCACGGTCTGTTAGCATGTTGCCAATTAAAGGCATATCTCCTTCGTTTTCTGCAAGATTGAACGCTAAACAAACGGCACCACAACTGCATCCTTGGTGCAGGAACGTGTCTCCAGCCCTTCCCCGATAGCTAGCTTAGCCATATCGCTAGTAAAGGTAGGTAAAAGTTGTCGAATCAACCGGAAGCTGAGACTGCTGGGACAGTTATTAGGCGCAGGCCAACCCGACGCCATTGCCGCAATCGAGCAATCCGCCGTGTACTTCTGGCGGTTTTCTGCGCGGGTTTGGTTTGCGGGTTAACTTCCATTGCGCTTCAGCGTTTGAGTCCATCGCTGGTCCGCTCATCCAATTCCTCGGAGTCGGGTTCCCGTGGGAACGAAGCCAATCGTGCTCTGTTACTTACTCAGCAGGAATCCTTGCGCCAAATCGAGAACCGTCCGGCGTATCCCTATTCCGTCGTGTCCGGAGGAGTGAGAGACGTTCACGAGTTGAAATGGGCGGCGGAACACGATCCAGTGGTTGCGTCTCATTACGCGGGATTTGATTACGACCACGCCCGCGTCGTGCGTCTGGTCCTAGCCCGCACCGCATATATTTCTTATCGCATCGGGAACAAGGTTTACTGGACGCGTCATCGAGTGAGCCTAAAGAAGGGCGAGACCTTGATCACGGACGGCAAGATCACCGCGCGCTCTCGCTGCGGCAATCGCGTCGAAGAGGTTCCGCAGCAGGCAACCTCCTCATTGGAACCTCCGGCAATAAAGTTCGAAGAGCCTTTAGCACCGTCCATGGGCACAGCGGTCACTACTCTTCCGATCCCGTTCGAGTCCGCACTCAACCGCCCTGGGTTACCGGGATTGGGACCGGAGTTGCCTCTGAGCTTGGTTGATCCCTTCGAAAACGGTGTGTGGGTACCGATCACCCCGCCGCCGATCCCCACCAGCGTTTGCGGGATCGGAAACAAACCAACGAAGGTCGTCGCAGGAGGGAAAAAAGGGAAGAAAAATCCATGCGGCGTTATCGGCGGGGAAGTTCCTGAGCCTGGGACGTGGTTACTGATTGCTTCTGGATTGGCTGCCATGTACTGCAAGACTCGATCTAAGTTCGCGCGAGCTTAGACACCATTCGCGCTGTCCTGTTTTCACTCGCCCCCCATCTTGCGCTGAGGCATCTTCTTTGGATAGCCTTCTGGCTTTGCGAACCACAGGAGGTTTCCGGTGCTTTGTGCTGAGGTGCGCCGCTGGTGTCGCTGGACTCTATCGCTTTCAATATTCTCGTTCGCACCGATTCTCGCGGCTCAGGCCATCCGGCTGCATGTTGATTTAACCGACGCTCCACGAAACATCTACCACGCTCACCTGCAGATCCCTACACACGGCGGGGACTTGTCGCTGGTGTTTCCGAAATGGATTCCCGGGAATCACCGTCCCAGCGGGCCGATCGCCGCCCTAACGGGAATTCATATCAAAGCCGCCGGACACGAGCTCTCATGGCGACGCGATGAAATGGAGATGTACGAGTTTCACGTCAGCGTTCCCGCGGGCGTGGATACGCTGAACGTGTCTCTGGATGCGCTCACAGCGCAGGACAGCGCGGGCGGAAGCGGTCCTGCAGCTTCCGATAATCTGCTCGACTTGAACTGGAACGCGGTCGTCCTCTATCCCAAAGGTGCACGTTCTGACGACGTGACCTTCATTCCTTCGGTCACACTTCCCAGCGGTTGGAAATTCGGCACGGCCTTGGCGGTGGCGCGGACCGCGGGAGAGCATGTGGAATTCTCGCCCGTTTCGTTAACCACACTAGTCGACTCGCCATTGATTGCGGGAGTTCACTACGGGAAGGTTGAACTGACAAAGCCGGACGAGACTCCAACGCATGTAATGGATCTGGTTGCTGACGCCGAGCCCGATCTGGCGATGACTGCCGAGGACCTTGCCGCCTACCAGAAGCTCGTTGCAGAAACGGGAGCGCTGTTTGGCGCGCGCCATTATCGCCAATATCATTTTCTTCTCACCCTGAGCGATCAAGTCGGCGGACACGGTCTGGAGCACCATGAATCTAACGACAGCGTAGCCGCGGAGCGAGCTCTGCTCGATCCTGATCTGCACATGCTCTACGCCGGCCTGGTTCCTCACGAGTTCGTCCATTCTTGGAATGGGAAGTACCGACGGCCAGCTGGATTGGCTACCCAGAACTACCAGGAGCCGATGATCGGCGATTTGCTCTGGATATATGAAGGCCTCACGGAGTATCTCGGTAACGTTCTCGCAGCGCGCAGTGGATTGTGGACCGACAACCAGTATCGCGAAGCGCTCGCGGGGACGGCCGCATCGCTCGACCATCGTTCGGGTCGAAAGTGGAGGCCTCTCGAAGACACCGCCCGCTCTGTGCAAACTCTGCGCATGGTGGGACCGCAGTGGCAAAACTGGCGGCGCGGGCTCGATTACTATCCCGAGGGCGAACTGATCTGGCTGGAAGTGGACTCGATCATCCGGCAGCGGACTCACAGCTCGCGTTCCCTGAACGATTTTTGCCGGAGTTTTCACGGGGGTGAGAGCGGTCCGCCGCGCGTCGTACCTTACACATTCGAGGATGTTGTGCGCGCGTTGAACCAGATCGCGCCTTATGACTGGGCCAGCTTGCTGCGCGAACGTGTAGAAGCAACCAGTATTCATGCGCCGCTCGCGGGGATTGAGAATGGCGGATGGAAACTTGTGTTCAATGACAAGCCGAATCTGTTTACCAAGGCGGAGGAGAAACTATCCAAGGCCGGAGACTTCTCTTACTCCCTCGGATTCAGCATCGGTGCGGATGGCAAAGTCCGCGACGTAATCGTTGATTCGCCAGCCTACCAGTCGGGGATGGGTCCAGGCATGAGATTAGTTGCCGTCAACGGGCGGAAGTGGTCGCCCCCTGTGCTGCGTGCTGCGCTAAAAGCAGCGCAAGGGAACAACGAGCCGATCGAGTTTCTCGTGGAAAACGCGCAGTTCTTCAAGACTTTTACGGTTGCCTATCACGATGGTGAGAAGAACCCGCACCTCGAACGCGTCTCGGAACAGGCCGATATTCTGGGACAAATTCTGAAACCGATGACGCGCTAGTTACCGTCTATAGTTCTAGTACCAAGGTAAGTCCTTCTCGCCTCGGTCGCTGCTACAATTGAGCTTAGAACCATCCCAAAAATTGTCCCGGTCTGCAGGTGTTCATGCTCATTTTTTCGCGAACCATTGTGAGTCGGCTACTTCTGGCCGGACTCCTAACGCCGTTGGCCGCATCTTCTTTGCTGGCGCAGACGTCGGTTCGCACGGTCAAGGTTCTCGGCAGCAAAGACGCGGTCGAGATTGAAGTGGAAGCCAGCGACCGGATTATCCCGCAGACCCAAGTTCTGACCGGCCCCGACCGTTTGGTGATCGACTTTCCGAATTCTGTTCCCAGCGATCAATTACACAGTCAATCCGTAGATCGGGGCGAGGTGAAGGACATTCGTGTCGGTCGTTTTCAATCGAAGCCCCCCGTTACGCGCGTAGTACTGGATTTGAAAACTGCTCAGTCGTACCAAGTCTTCCCCAACGGGCGGACAGTCATCATCAAGGTCATGGGCGGTCGGGTGCCCGATACTTCCGCCGAGGTCGACAATTTTCCTCCTGAACCAGCAACGCGTCCCGGACTCGTAGTCGCCAATTACACCAGGCGAGCCGAACCAGTGAGTGTGGAAGGTACCGAGCGGGTGCTCGACGTCATCTTTCACGATGGACTGCTAGGAATCAGAGCCAATAAGGTCACACTTTCAGAGGTCTTGTATGCTGTTCAGCAGCGCACCGGTGCCGAGGTTTCCATCGCCGCCGGAGCCGAGCAGGAAAGAATCGTCGCTGACATTGCACCCGCGCCCGCAGCGGACGTTCTGGCGCGGCTGCTGAATGGTTCCAAGTTCAATTTCCTGATTCTGAGTTCGGAAAAGGATCCGCGGCAACTGGATCGCGTGATTCTGAGCACTCGCGCCGAGGGTGGCCTCATGCCCATGACTCCGGTGCCAACTGACGGGGATGACGCGTTGAGTCCCCAGCCTGGGCAAACTCAGGTGATCAATTCCTCGCCCGGGCAGAATCCCCCCGGAACCCAACCGGAAATGAATGCTCAACCCAACGACAATCCGCCGGATCAATAAAGATTGTTCGAAAGACGCCAGTAGAGCAAGAACTTGAATTCAGCCTACTGTGCAGTAATCAGTCGGATTGGCACCGGGGAGGTTCCGGGCGCCGAAAGAGTTGTCGACGCGTCGTTGCCGCAACCGGCGACATTCAGCACGTGCACATTCATGTTTCCATTGCCGAGGTCCTGATCAATGAAGACCTGCAGAAATCCCACAATGTTGACGGTCGGTTGGCTTACCCCAATGGGCAAGTTCGCGCCGCTATCGTAGATCGGAACGGTCGCAATACTGCTACTGGCGGTGACCTGATTATTCGGGGTTATCGGATTCCCAAGTCCTGCGTCGATTTGATAGGGAAAGCTACTAACATCGAGTACGTCCTGCCCCGCCGACTGGTGGATCAGGCACTGCACGGCCGCGGACGTGCCTGTGCCAGGATTAACCTGGAGATTGGCTGTGGTCGGGTTGCTCGTGCTTCCACAGGCGTAAACAGTATTCACATCGCAACCTCCGATAGCCTTCTGATAATCATCGGCATTGGCGCAAGTGGGGAATGCGATTGCGGGCGGCGTGACGAGGACAGGAACGTACGAGCCCGCTGGCGGCGTACTACCTTCCCTGCTCAGGCAATTTGGAAGAACGCCGCAGCTGTTTGTCAAAGTGAAGCTCTTTCCGATTACACCGCCATCAATCGCAAATATCCCGGGGTTCCAAATCGCTCCATTCCTTCTAACGCTAGTCCTGACGAACCCATTCCCGGGCGTGGCTAGAGGTTCCAAATTCGGGATGATCCATGGCTTCACGCAGCGTGGCGTCGCTGGAACGACATCGCCGCCCGGCGCAACCACGCCCGAATTGGAAGGATTGAAAGCCTCGGCCGCAGCCGTAGCGCTCACGGTGTTTGTGGCTCTGGACCAAAAACGAGAGAACAGCGTGGGCAGGCCGGTGCGCTGCACTTGCACGATCACTGTTGGATTAACCGCAAAAGACTGGGCCAGACTGGAACAGTCCGGACTGCCGCCGGGGGCGCCTCTCGTTGAGTATTTGACAGTGACAGTGGCTGCGGTGCCTCCAACAGCATTTTGCGCGCCCACTATCTGCGCAATCTTAGTAGCGGTTCCCGACGGGCCACAGACGTTTTGCCACGAGGCACCATCAGTGTCCGGATCCGCAGTCCCGGTGATCCCGGAGATCGAGATCACTCGAGCCGCGGCGAGGGCGGCTGCGTCGGCAGCCCTTTGCGCTTCCTCTCTCGCCAGATAAAGCGTGACCACATCGATCGACATAGCCGCCATGCCGATGATGGCGACCATGGCCACCGCGACCAGTATCATGGTCACCCCGCGTTCCGGGTGATGCCCACGCCGGAAGTGGCTAGGACTGCGGATTACTGGAGGTTTCATAGGTCTCTCAGTTCTCATTCATGGCGACAGCCGTCGCGTTGATCATCGTCGGCAAGGTCACCGCCGAACCCAGCAAACTCGCCGCCCGGCCGAATCGCCAGGGGTAGACATACCGAATGCTGACGCAGGTAGCGATAACAGCACTGCCTCCGGGGGG
>Ga0209006_10001121_pt1 | contig 24529 bp, 15 predicted proteins | sample JacPin_JW_Ref_O2_FD_188567 | JGI IMG/M metagenome (GOLD analysis project Ga0209006, IMG submission 188567) | Forest soil microbial communities from Algoma, Ontario, Canada - Jack Pine, Ontario site 1_JW_Ref_O2 (SPAdes) (version 2) | ecosystem: Environmental > Terrestrial > Soil > Boreal... | reverse complement strand
CCGTCAACTACGACGAATCAAAGGTTGGGACGTATACGCTGCCCGATCCGCTGAAGCTCAACAATGGCAAGCCCGTTCACGATGCGAAGACCTGGAACCAGAAACGGCGGCCGGAGATTGTGCAGATGTTCGAGACGCAACAGTTCGGGCGAGCTCCGGGACGGCCGGCGGATGAGAGCTTTGAGGTGGTCGAGCAGGGAACGCCAGCCCTGAATGGCAAGGCCATTCGCAAACAGGTGACGATCTATCTTTCGAAGGACAAAACCTGGCCGAAGATCGATCTGCTGATGTATCTGCCGGCAACAGCCACGAAGCCTGTACCTGTGCTGCTGAGTATTAATTTTGGGGCGGTCTCTAACGCGGTCGATGACCCAGGGGTCAAACCGGGCGAGGTCTGGGATCCTAAAACGAACACCAGAATTCCTGCGGTGAAAGGGAAAGGCTTCGGGCGGTTGGAGGTGGAGCCCTTGCTGGATGCGGGGTTTGGGGTAGCCACGTTCTACTACGGCGATGTGGAGCCTGACTATCCAACTGGATTTTCTAATGGGATTCGCGCCCGGTACCTGAAGCCGGGAGAGACACAGCCCGCCGCGGATGAGTGGGGCTCGATCGCGGCGTGGTCGTGGGGGATGAGCCGCGTGCAGGATTATCTTGAGACGGACAAGAGCGTCGATGCGCATCGGGTCGCGATCCAGGGTGTTTCGCGGCTGGGCAAGACGGTGATGTGGGCGGGGGCCCACGATCAGCGCTTCGCGGCGGTGATTGCAAGTTGCTCGGGCGAGGGCGGAGCGGCGCTGAGCCGTCGAGATTATGGGGAGACGGTCGCGCACCTGGTGGCTCCGACCCGATTTCCGTATCAGTTCGCTATCAACTATCAGAAGTATGGGCAGCATGTGGACCAGTTGCCGATGGATGCGCACATGCTCGTGGCCCTGATTGCTCCCCGGCCCTTACTGCTGCAGACCGGAAACACCGACTACTGGTCTGATCCGAAGGGAGAGTTTTTGTCCGCGGTAGCGGCAGGGCCCGTGTACGCGTTGCTGGGCAAGGACGGACTGAACACGGACGTGTGGCCGGCGGCCAAGCAGCCTATTCTGCATGACCTTGGCTACTACATGCATGACGGCGGCCATGGGATGGTGCCGTCGGATTGGGACATCTATATCGAATTTCTGAAGATGCACCTGCATCCGGAACGATAAGGTCCTTGCTGCGTATTAGTCTGGTTGCAGTATCAATACAGATGAGAGCCCTGTGATGGCGACTGCAATCAGTCCTGCGAAAACTGCGCGTATCACGCTGCCGCAATTAATCCTGGCCGGCGCGATTCTTGGCATCGCCACGGGCGTGATTTTCGGCGAGCGGACTGCCATTCTGCAGCCCATCGGCGATGCCTACGGCGCGATGCTGCAGATCGCTGTCTACCCATATCTTCTTTGCTCGCTCATGTATGGGCTGGGCCGTTTGACTCCGGCGACTGCGCGCCGGTTGCTGCAGGCCGGCTGGCTGCCTTTTCTGTTCCTTTGGGTCCTTACGCTGTCCAGCATCTGGATATTGGCGCATGCCATTCCGCCCAGCCCACCGCCGCTGTCCCTGACAGCCTCCACATCGCACGGCAGTTTGCAGCTGATGCAACTGCTGATTCCATCGAACCCCTTCGCAGCACTGCGCAACAACTATGTTCCCGCCGTGGTCATCTTCGCCATTATCTACGGCGTCGCGTTCCAGGGCGTGGCGCAGAAGCAGACCTTGCTCGAAATCTTCGACGCGGTCAAGACGGCCAGCGTCAAGATCTGGGGATGGATCGTCAGGCTGGCACCTCTCGGCGTTTTTGCCTTGCTCGCGGCCACTTCCGGCACCGTGCGTTCCGACCGCCTGGCAGGCATGGTTCTGTACGTGGTCATCTATCTGTTGGGCACCGGGATTCTAGGACTGGCCGTTGTCCCTTTTCTGGTCTCTGCCCTGGTGCCGGAGAGCTATCTAAACATCGTGCGCCGGCTTCGTCCGGCAATGCTGCTCGCTGTGGTCACGACACTGTCTGTGGCGGCGTTGCCGTTCGTGCAGCGAGCAGCGGAGTCTGCGCTCGAGGACGCGGGTTGCGGCGACTCAGAAGAGCGCAGGAACGTGGTGCAGACCAGCTTGTCACTGAGTTATGTCTTCGCTCAACTGGGCAACTACTTCGTCTATCTCCTGATTCTTTATTCCAGCTATGTTTCGGTTGTCCCCCTGAAGCTGGCGGAGAAGGTGCTGCTTCCCCTCATGACGCTTTTGTCATGCCTGGGTTCGCCAAGTGCCACCTTTGACTCGGTGGTCTTCCTTAGCAACTGGCTGCACCTCCCGGCTTCAGTACTCGATCTGTACGTGGAAACATCGGCCGTCACGCGCTTTGGCCAGGTGCTGGTCTCGGTCAGCGGCTTCTTTTTCATCACGCTCGTGGTGCCCCTGATCTACTTCAAGAAGATTCGCTTCCGCGCCGGCCGATTTGTGACCGGACTCTGCATCGGAGCCCTGCTCTGCGCCGTCATAGCCGGGGGAGCTTTTTCGTTGCGCCGGACAATGTTTCCCCCGGCGACGAGCCGTTATGCGTTTTTGCAGATGGATCCGCGACTCACCCACGGTGTGAAGTGGAGCATTGCCGACGCCAGCCAGTCCTTGCCGGTGACCGCCGCGGACCCGGCGTTGAACACTTCTTCGATTGAAAACATTCACCGGCGGGGCGTACTCCGCGTGGGCTTCAATCCGCAGGTCATTCCGTTCAGCTATCGAAATGCGCGTGGAGAGTTGGCCGGCTTTGATATCTCGTATGCGTACCGGCTCGCTCGCGATCTGGGTGTAGGGATCGAATTCGTTCCCTTTGCCTGGTCAGATTTAAAGAGCCATCTCCTCGATCATCGTTTTGATGTAGCGATGTCGGGCATCTATGAGACAAACGAGCGAATCCAGACGCTGCTCATGTCAGATCCTTATTTTGAGACCCCGCTTGCCCTGATCGTCCCTTCCGGCCGGGCAGAAGTTTTTCTCGATGGGGAAGGTGAGTTGTCGCATCCCGGAGTGAAGCTGGCGGTATTTGACGATCCGGTCCTGGTGCCACTCAGCCGCAGATTGTTTCCCAATGCGCAGATTGTCACCGTCCCTGACTACAATAGCCTTCCCAGCGTCATGAATGGCATGGACGGGGCGGTGTGGACGCTCGAGCAGGCGACGGCCTGGGCGGCAGAGCATCCCGGTTTTACCGCGGTGGCGCCGGACCATGTTTACGGGCCTATTTCCACCGCGTTTGCCATGGCGCCGGATTCCACTGAACTAGGCGGGTATGTGAACCGCTGGCTGCAGCTTCGCGCCAATGACGGATTCCGCGCCGAGCAGATTGCCTATTGGTTTCAGCTTCGACCGCGTCACTCCGCGCTTATTCGTTGGAACCTTTTCGACTATTTACGTGCGCGTTACGGTCATGCTTCGTAGACGATGGTGCTCACGCATCCCAGCCCCCAAGCTCCAAGGCCACGGACATGCATGCGTCGCGCAATTTATCGGCGTGAGGGCGATTTTCGAAAGCTCGAGCGACCACCATTCCGCCCACGCACAATGCGGCGATCGCCTGAGCCCTGGTGCAGCGACTGTCGTCACCCTGCTTCAGGCTGCGTTCAAGAACGCTCACCATCGCGCTGAATACGGTTTCGAAGGCTTGCTTCGCGGTTTCGTCGCTGCGCGTCACATCGGTGGGCAATGCAATCATGGGGCACGAATTTTCTATATCCTCGAAGTGCTGGCGAGATAGGTAGGCGCGCACGACCTGAGGACCTACGTCTTTCGACGACAGATCTACTTCCACGCCTTCCCAACAACTCTCCCATTCGGGGTCGGTGAAGAAGCAGCCCAGGACCTGAACATATAGTTCGCTCTTGCTTTCAAAGTAGTTGTAGAAACCACCCCGCGTGAGGCCGGCGCCAGACATGATCTGATCCAGAGAGACGCTTTCAAAGCCGTGGCGGTTGAAGAGCTTGCGCGCGCTCTGAATGATCTTCCCCTTTGTCTCGTCGCGATGACCACTGGGATAAGGCATACGTTCTCCTGTTTTTCGTGAGCCGAAGTATGGCGCGGTGTGGGTCTGCCCGTCCAGCAAAATATGATCTTGAACATAACTTGGCTGCGTGGTCCTATGCATTGACGTCCAAATATCAGGAGGATGCGATGAATGGAAGAACGAATGCTGCTGTGTTGACGCAGGCGCTGACGCGGCGGCAGGCCGGTGCGTGTATTGCGATGGCGTTTTGCGGCGTGGCTTCGGATTGCCGCGCATTTGCGCAAGCGGCGGCGCAAACAATGGAGGAGAAACCGGCAAATCCCGCAAACCGAATGCGCACCTCGCTGCATGATGAGGTCGAGTTGAAGACTGACCCTCAGCACATCTATGAGGTTCTTCTGGATGCAAAACGGTTCAAAGCATTCACGGGTGCGCCGGCAGAGATCGATCCGAAACCGGGCGGAGCCTTCTCCATGTTCGGAGGGCAGATCGTTGGCAGGAACGTCGAGTTGGTCCCAAACCAGCGGATCGTGCAGGCGTGGCGGCCCAGTCATTGGGATGCGGGCGTTTATTCGATTGTGGAGTTTGAGCTTAAACCAAAGGGGTCCGGAACGTTGGTGATTTTGGATCACAAGGGATTTCCTGAAGGCGACTTCGATCACCTGGACTGGGGGTGGGCCACGCACTATTGGGAACCACTCAAGAAATACTTTCGTTAACCGCAGGTCTTCGCAGAGACAGGTTCCGTGCGACCGCGCTCCCGCTAGAATGAGGTATGGGTCGAAGACACTCCTACACGGTAACCGTGACATGGACGGGGAATACGGGAACCGGGACCAGCGGGTATCGGGACTACCAACGCTCTTATGATATTTCGGCTGCCGGAAAATCGAGTATCGCGGGGTCGTCGGACCCAGCGTTTCGTGGCGACGGCGCGCGCTGGAATCCAGAGGAGCTTCTGGTCGCCTCTCTCTCCGCTTGCCACGAACTGTGGTTTCTCCACCTCTGCGCGGACGCGGGAGTTGTGGTGGAGGCATACGTAGATGAAGCGGTCGGTGTCATGGAAGAAGCTGCTGACGGTGGTGGGCAGTTTGTTGAGGTGGTTCTTCGGCCCAGGGTCAGGGCAAGACCGGGCAGCGATCTGGATAAGATACAGTTACTGCATCATGAGGCCCATGCCAAGTGCTTCATCGCCCGATCAGTAAATTTTCCAGTGAGGTGCGAGCCAGCCAGTTTCTAGCGGCGAGAAACCCAAGTCTCAAAAGCGAGACCTGGGCCAGCCCACTCTTACGTCGGTCCGCCGGCTCAACTTTGGTGAGTTTGGAAAAGCGGCGCCAAGGCGGGCTTCATAACCTTTCCCATGGCGTTGCGGGGCAGAGCGTCAAGAATCAAAAGACGGGATGGCAGCTTATGAACAGCGAGCAGTTCCCTTGCCCAGGTGCGGAGGGATTGCAGATCGAGAGTATGGTTTTCGTTCAGCACCACTGCCGCTGCTACCCTCTCTCCCCACTCGCTGTCGGGTAATCCAACGATGGAGCATTCTGCAATTGCAGGGTGCTGGCGCAGCGCTTCCTCAATTTCCAATGCAGATACTTTGTGACCGCCGGTCTTGAGTATGTCGATATTGGTTCGACCGAGGATGCGGTACTTGCCGTTCTCGATTACCGCTGTGTCGCCGGTAAGGAACCACCCGTCGCGGAAAGCTTCGTGCGTAGCGGCTGGATTAGCCCAGTACTCCGCAAAGACGGCTGGACCGCGAACTTCGATGCCGCCCGGCATCCCTGGTGCAGTTGGCTTGCCGTCGGCGTCCACCAATTGGACCTCAACCCCGGGCAAAGGCGTGCCGACGCTTCCCGGAACGCGTTCGCCGTGCAGCGGGTTGGAGAGCGCCATTCCTATCTCAGTCATTCCGTAACGCTCAAGCAGTGTGTGGCTGCTTATTTGCCTCCATCGTTCAAGCGTACTCACGGGCAGAGCTGCAGAGCCGGAAACCATCAAGCGCAGGTTGGAGCAGGCATGGCGGAGAAGCACCTGGCGCTGGGGCGCAGCCGCTTCCCAGGCGGCGATGAGCCGTGCGTATACGGTGGGTACAGCCATGAAGAGAGTGAGTCCGCCGGCTTCGATGCGGTCCCAGACGGCTGCGGCATCGAAGCGCGGGAGCATATCGCAGGATGCGCCTGACCATAGGGCACAGCCGACCACGTTGATGATTCCGTGCACGTGGTGCAAGGGCAGACATAACAAAATGCGATCGTCCGATGACCACTCCCAGGCTTTTACCAGGCTGTTGATCTGGGCCGCTATATTGGTGTGGGTAGTGACCACGCCTTTGGGCCGGCTGGTGGTACCGCTGGTGTAAAGAATCATGGCGCGCCGCTCGACGGCGACTTGTGGTAGAGGCACTATGGGCGACGCGGTCAGCTCATGATAGTTGATGGCACGCACGCCACGGACTGCGGCTAAGGTTTCGAGACTTGTATCCGCTGAGGTGCCGAATACAAGCATTGCGGCTCCGGCATGGTCGATGAGGTATTCGAGCTCCGAGCGAGGCGCGTTGAGGGGTAGTGGCACGGCAATCCCTCCTGCTCGCCAGATACCCCATTGCGTTGCAACCCAGGAAAAGCCCGGGGCCAGGAGAAAGGCCACTCGCTGTTCGTGTAAGTCGTCGTTGCCAGCGAGCAGCGCCGACGCTATTTGCGCCGATGCCTGCAGTAGATCGTCGTAGGTGAAGGTACTCTGTTGGTCGACGACGCTGGTGCGAGGGCCATGTTGCCGGGCACGGGTTATGAGCGGAAGGTCGGTGGGATTGAGCACAGGCAGAATTTACGTTTTCTCCGGCGCTATTTCATTGTTTGAAGTGACAATTATATTCATTTGGGAACTATGCGGCGAAGGAGAAGAGACGCCAGGATTCACCACTTCTTTCGACACGCCTGGAATGTGTGACCTTGCCTTTAAATCTGGTAATGGCGCGCTGCCAAAACCTATGAGCGGAGCGATTCGACGGCATGACGCGAACCTCCCAGGACCCCGGAAACTGCCGCCAAATTTTGTGCGCGATTTCGGTTCCAATTCCACGGCCTCGATGGCCTCGAAGGACAAAGAACTCTGCCATATCCCACACCGATCCACTACCGGAGATTTCGGACCCTCTCTTTACGAGGGCGAAGCCTATGAGTCCCCCATCCATCCTGACAAGCAGCGGGTGACGGCCCGGCTCCTGCCAATAGAGCGCAAGATTCGGGTAGCCGAATCTTCCATCCGGACCTATTTCTATGTTTCGAAACTCGCTGAAGTCATGTATGTACAGCTCGAGGAGGTTGGCGAAGATCGGTTGGTGCTCGGGCAGGGCCGGAAAGACTTCGAGACCTGTCCATGGTCCCTCTGCGTTGGTTGTCATGATGGTCATCGCTGGACCTTCTGTTCGCCGGCCGCCAATATCAACAGAGCGGCAAGCGCGGCCGTCTTGTGATCCCTGGTCCAGGGTGGGCCTACGGAGGTTCCGAGGTTTGAGATGGTGGCCTGCACGCGGCTTGCTCTGCTTCCAAGTGCTCCCTTTGCTCGCTCATCGAGCTCTCGCTCTCGAATCGAAGTAACAGGGATTTGTAGGTCATAGAAAGCTTTGGCTGCGGTTTGGCGGAAGAATTCGCCTTCCGCGGTGTGAATGAGGGGATGCGCCGCGAGGACTTTTTCCAGCACCGGCAGGGGGCGCCCGGAGGCGAATAGAACAGCCGCGCCTACGATTCGGTAGTGACGTTGGTTGAGTTCGCTTATGACTTCCCCGATCGCAGTGACAGCAAGGCAACGAGAGGATACATCGCAGCGCGATAGGTGCTTTTCCCGCTGCGCGTGTTCGAGCTGCGCAGCGAAATGATAGGGCTGAATGGCTCCGGGAATTTCCGGGTCCGCGGTAACAATGCGTTTGCGGGCCAGGAGCTCCAATGGGTCCAGGGAGATGGCGACCAGCACTCCCCAGCCCGAATGCATTTGGACGCCAAAGGCTGCTCGTTGCATATCTACCTGGGCGGAGCCTGAGGTGAGCTCTTCATGTATTGAGCCAGCCTCTCGTGGGGCAGGGCTTGAATGGTGTGGCCGTCCACGCCTGTCATGGTTTGGGCAGCGACCATGGCGTTGACGATCGCTTCTTCTGTCGCTTCGACGGTGGCTTGAAACAAGGGGCTGATGCGCTCGTTGGAAACGGTAAGGACAGAATTTGGACCGGGCTCTTTGTTGGCGCCGCGATTGGCGGTAGAGAAGGCGAGGAAAATGTCGCCGGAGGAGTTTCCTGAGGTGGAACCGGTGCGGGCAAGCCCCATGGTTGCACGGCGCGCCAGGCGCTTGAGCTGGCCCGGCAACAGCGGTGCGTCTGTAGCTACTACGATGATGATCGAGCCGACATCGCCTTTCCACTCCGGTTGGAGCGCGGCGTTGGCTGGGGTAGCGGGAATGAGCTTGCCGATTGGTACTCCGGCGATAGCAAGTTGAGGACGGCGGCCGCAGTTACATTGCACCAACACCCCGACAGTGTAGCCACCGGCGTCGGCCGCGAGCACGCGGGAGGCGGTGCCGTCTCCGCCTTTGAAACCGTAGCAGACCATGCCGGTTCCTCCGCCTACGTTGCCTTCGGGAACAGCGCCCGGCTTTGCAGTGTTGAGTGCGGAGAAGACGTCTGATTTTTGGACGTGGAAGCCGTTGATGTCATTCAGGTAGCCATCCCAGGTTTCGGCTACTACGGGGAGAGACCAGGGCTGCTGAGTGAAGCGGCCGTTTTCTAGAAGCCAGGCGATGATGGAGTCGCGTACCAGACCAACCGAATGGGTATTGGTGATGGCGACAGGTCCCTCGAGGAAACCGGATTCTTCGACCCATGTGGTGCCCGTCATTTCGCCGTTTCCGTTTTGAGAGTACCAGCCGGCGTAAACGGGTTCGCCATCTGAACGGCCTCGGGGAAAGATCACCGTGACTCCGGTGCGGACAGGACCCTGGCCGACGACTAGTTTGCCCTCGCCTCGGATCAGGGTTGTGTCGCCTACTTCTACTCCTTTTACGTCAGTGATTGCGTCCAGCGGTCCAGGCGTGCCGTCGAAGGGTACTCCTAGCGCCCGAGCGCGAGGGTTGGATTGGGCAGAGACGGTTGCGCAGATTAATAGCGCTGGAAGGAGATGGCGTACTTTCATGCGCGCAAGTCTAGCATGGTAGTTTCTTGTCAAACATTTCCATGAGGCGAGCGTAGAACCGCAGGTCCACTGAGCTCCCCCGGGATTTCCTGCGGAGACCAGTGGTTTTCGGGTTCGCTCCGGTTGGAATTACAAATGAGAGAGTCGGGAACAAAGCTGTGATGGGCTTCGCACATAGTTTTCGGCCCATGTATCCCGGATTTCCTGTCGAGACTCGTGGCGTTGAGCAACTTCATGCGGCTATCTTTGGGAGAAAGCCGCATCCGTGGTGGTGGCTGGTGTTGCTTAGTAGGAAATCCGGGCAACGCTGGTGCGAACGTGGGGCACCCGTGTGGATCTGTGGTACCCGCAGCTATCTATAGCGGCGTAGATGATTCCCTAGTCAAACGGAGCGCGAGTCCGATGGGATATAGTCGCTATGCGATTTCCTTCTAGAAAAGGCAACCACATGCGAAGGCGCTTACCGCAAACAACCCTGGTGGTTTTGTCTATATTTTTTTCAGTGGCCACTCTCTCGGTTACTGCGAACGGCCAGACCGCCGAAGCCTTGCCAAGCGACGTGATTGCTGCGAATCGGGAGCTAGACCACCAACTCCTCGAAGGCCACAGGCTGCTCGATGCCGAAAAAGTGATGGGCTTGTTTACAAGCAGTCCCGATATCTTTTTCATTGCTCCGGATGGCGAACTCTACAAAGGCCCCGACCAAGTCCGCCAAGCTTGGGTACAGTTCTTTGCGGGCCTGCAATCGATCCACGGAGAGATCAACCACATTTCTTACTTGCGCGAGGGCGATGGAGTGACCGCCGTCGGCCAGGTGACCTACTATCGCCAATTAAAAAATGGGAAACCCCAGCAGCGCGTGGTCGTTTGGACCGATTTCCGGCGCAAAGAAAATGGAAAATGGGTCTACGTCTTCCGGCACGCTCACTGGCCTCTGGAGGCTAATGCTCAAACGGGGGCTGAGCCGTTAGCAAAAGATCTAACCGCCGAGCAAGTTCATGTATCTCCCAACGCACAGATGCGGTTTGTAGGCACCTGGAAATTGGTATCCACCGAGGAAAAGTTAAAGGACGGGAGTTCGCGCCCGTATCAAGACGTGGGACCGCGCGGGACAGGCTATCTGATATATACCGCTGACGGACACATGTGCGTTGAATTGACCGGTGCGAATCGTCCGAAGTGGAATGTCCCGCCGACAACCGCGCAAAAGATCGCCGCCATGGACACCTTCTCCGCGTATTGCGGGCGATTTGAGGTTGACGACGTGAACCATGTCATGTGGCATTATCCCGAACTTGCTCTGGATCCTAACTTCGTGGGCTTTAAAGGGCGTCGACCGTACCGATTTGAAGGCAATCGTTTAATCTTTTCCGGCAAACAAGCGCCGGAAGAGGATGACCAAACTGTCGATCGGTGGGCGATCGTGTGGGAAAGACAGACGAAGTGATCAAGTCAAGGAGGCAATGCTGGTGCAATTAGCCTCCATAGGCAGGGCTTTGATCGCGGGGGTTGCTGCGCCACCAATGACGACTATCACTGCAGGGTCTGCGAACTCCGAAGGATGATCCAATAGCGTGGATCATCACCACAGACACCTTTGTGAAAGTAGGAGGACAGTGGAAACTAGCAGCCGCACACAGCTCCGCTGTCGCACCTCCGTCATGTTTGCAGTCATTCCGTGAAAACAGCGATTTCGCTCACGACCGGTTGCTGGGCACGGTATTTTCACCAAAAATCGGGCACCTTCCGGTATGCCGACCAACTGGAAACAATCGAGACGGACATCGACGGTGATCGGCAAGGAATATGCAGTGGTCCATTAGGGGGTTATGATTGGTCTCCACAGAAACTCCCACTGGAGATTAGCTGTGATTATCAAGCCCCGGTATCCGCGCTGGATAGCCCTGCTAACGCTTGGCCTCTTGCTATGCATTGGCTGTACAGCGGCGGAGACGCCGAGGAGTCAGGATGGGCCCGCGACACTTGAGTTGAGGCGTCTTGTGGCTGCTAATCCCGAACTCAAGCGCCTTCTGATCGCCTCGATCGGGAGGGCGAAGCAGATCAACCCTGACCCGCAAACGAATCCTGCACAGTCGCTCGAACAATACTTCGAGTTCGTTGCATGGGCCGAGCGAGCCATCCCGGCTAGTCTGCTCAAGGCGAAACCGGATGCGACTCTGTATCAGCGCATCGACCAGAGCCTCGCCTACCTCTACTTCATTGCCGATCTACCGCTTGACGAGCTCGAAGGGCGCGGGTACTTCAACAACACCCTACAATACGCGGAACCTTACAGTTCCTGGCTGACAACCTTTGTCCGCTCGTGGGGCAGTTTCCTCGATACGCCAGAGTCGTGGAACAAAGATTACCTGCGAATGGCGCAAGCCGACGGAACCTTTGGACTGAACCGGGGCTGGTACGAAGACCCGTCGCACTGGAGAACCTTCAACCAGTTCTTCGCGCGCCACCTCAAGTCTGCCGAACAACGGCCGATCGCCGCATCCGCCGACCATTCAATCGTGGTGTCTCCTGTCGACTCGATCCCTGAAGGGACTTGGGTCATTGACAACACTTCGCGTGTGGTCGAGAAGTCAGGCATCGCGGTGAAAACCGGCACGGTACAGTCCGTGGAGCAATTGCTCGGAGGGCAGAGTAGATACAAGGGTGCGTTCGCGGGGGGAACGTTCACCCACCTGTTTCTCGACGTCGGCGACTACCACCATTATCACTTTCCCCTTAGCGGCGTGGTAAAGGAAGTGGCCATCATTCCCGGACATGAGATGGCCGGTGGCAAGGTGACCTGGGATTCCGCGAACAAAAGATATGCGTTCGATCCTTCATCGATCGGCTGGCAGTCGCTCGAAACGCGGGGTTGCGTGATCCTGGAAACTGAAGAGTTCGGCCTGGTCGCGCTGATGCCGATTGGGATGTCGCCGGTGAGCTCAGTGACCTTCGAGCCCATACTGAAGGAGGGTGTGCGGGTCCGCAAAGGAGACATGATGGGACATTTTCTCTTTGGCGGCTCAGATTTCGTGATGGTCTTTCAAGCTGGTTACAACTTCACGCTGGATTCGCCGCGTAACGACAACCAAGGCTACTCGCGCCTGCTGATGGGAGAACGGTTGGGGCGGTTGCAGCACCTCTCGGGGGCACGGCATTGAATATTGTCTAACCGAAATCGGCGAAGTAGAGGAGCAATTCCTGTCCCAGCCGAAGTAATCGACCGCAATCTCATGCGATAGGCACCAGCCGAAAACAACAGGCAGCTGACTGTGCTTCGCGCCGCAGCTAACTCCCAGGCTTTGGCATCCTATCGCGCAGTTTCGCTGACACTGATCGTGTCACGGGTAAGCCGGAAATTATCCGGCGTTCGCGTTCAGGACGCTGATCAATGGGCAAAAGATGGCGATAGCTGGAACCCCTGCTATGAGGGAGCGTTGCGCAGCTCGGATATATGAATTCTGCGGTATCGGGAAGACGGCATCCCCGAAAGATGACAAGGGGAGGATAGTGGCTTGCCGGGAAAGCTGCGATTTGGGATGTGTGGAGTTCAGGTGGAAGTGCAGTTTGATTTTCCGACGTTGGCTATTGGAATTTTAGTTGGAGCCCTTTTCCGTCGTCGCTTAGGTTGACGGCAATGCCCTCGGGTAGGTTCTCTAGTGGAAGCTGCATGATTTGGTTGTTTAACTCGATTTTGTTTTGCTTTGGTGTCCAGCCAATGATCTCTGCTCGGATCTGCTTCCACCAGGCGGGATAGGGGCCCTGGTGCTCGCCTATCGTCAGAGTCAGACTCTCTGGGGTTACCTTGCAGGCAAAATGGATGCGCAGAGAGTCGCCTCGTTCGAAAGCATAGGATTTACCGTCATCCAGATACAGGTCTCCGCTGCACGCGTCACCTGCGTAGACACGGAGAGTGAGTGGGCCGTCTGGGGTTTCGCTGGTGCTCTGTACTAACGGTTCAAGAGGCAGGATCGAGCCGGCGCGTACGAAAACCGGGAGCATGGCCAATTCGGGCTTAACCTGGATGGACGATTGCGTCAGCTTTGCACCGGTCCAGTAGTTGTACCAGCCAGCCGAAGGAAATTCGACGGTGTAGGCGTCCGGCTCCTCGGGATAGGGAGATGGGGCGATAAGGAGATCGGGGCCGAACATGAACTCCGCCGCCGCTGCGGGATCACTGTCGATGGGGTGCCCATCCGAAGTTGCGTTGGGGAAGTCGAGAAAGAGGGGCCGGAGCATGGGTAGTCCTGTTCGCGAACTCTCGTCGGCAAGCTGGTAGATGTAAGGCATCAGACGATAGCGCTCCTCGATGTACCGGCGTCGGATCGCCTCCTGCCCCGGACCTCCGACCCATGGCTCCTGATCGCCAGTGCCCTTCTCCGTGTGGTCACGGTCGAAGGGCTGGAAGGCCGCCACCTCGAACCATTTGGTGAGCAATTCGACCGGGGCTGTTCCGGCGAAGCCGCCAACATCGGCGCCACTAAAGGCAAAGCCACTCAGGCCCAGGTTTTTGAGCATCGAGGTGGCTAAGCGCAGATGGTTCCAGGTGCTGCTGTTGTCACCGGTCCAGGTCTCGCCATAGCGCTGGCCGCCCGCATAGGAAGCGCGGGTCAAAACCATCGGCCGCTGATCCGCATTCAATTGCTTCAGGCCCTCGAAAGTGGCGCGCGCGTTTTGCGTGCCGTAGACGTTATGGATCTCTGCATGCGTCGCCACGCGTTTGGCGAATCCAGGTTCGTCAATACGGTGAACGACATCCAGAGGCATCGTTCCCGATGGCGTGTGGAAGACAGAAGGCTCGTTCATATCATCCCAAAACCCGGCAACGCCCTGCTGATAAAGATCGCGGTACAAAGTGCCGAACCAGGCACGTGTTTGCTGCTGGGTAAAGTCAGGAAAGACGCTTGGGCCAGGCCAGACATCACCTACATAGACGGAGCCATTGGGATTTTTGACGAAACGGTCGGCGGCGATTCCGTTGTCGTAGGGCAAGTATTTCTGGTTGGGAGCGGCTGCGATATGCAGATCTGTGATGGTTACCAAATGAAAGTTTTTGGCTTTGAGCTGAGCCACCATCCCGGAGAAATCCGGGAACTTTGTGCAGTCGATGGTGAAGGGATGATTCTTGTCCTGAAACTCGATGTCGAGGTAGATGGCATCGGCAGGTATTTTGTCAGCCCGCAGACGGCCGGCAACCTCAAGCACTCTCGACTGCGGATAGTAAGTGTAACGGGATTGCTGGAAGCCGAAGGTCCAAAGGGGAGGCAGCGGCGGTTTGCCTGTAAGCCACGCGTAGGATTCAACGACCTGCCGGGGGGAGGGCCCGTAAATAAAGTAGTAATTCAAGGGTCCATTGACGGCGCCGAAGGAGTAGATGCCAGGCTCCATCTTGCCGAAGTCAAAGCTGCTTCGCCAGGTGTTGTCGAACAACACGCCAGAGGAACGACCTGCGCGGAAGGTCATAAAGAAGGGAATGCTTTTGTAGATCGGGTCGGTCGATTCCTGAAAACGGTAGGCGTCGGTGTTCCAAAGACTGAAGGCCTGGTCGCGGCGGTCGAATGGGCCGGTTTTGTCTCCCAAGCCAAAGTAATGCTCGTCGGCAGGCATGTTTTTGTAAACGCGAAAGGACGCTCCTTCAAATTGGGAAGGCCGCGCGTCTTCGTTCAGCACGTTGCCGGCGAGATCGAGGATGGTGATGCGCAGCGTCTTGCGATCGACGACCACGCGAAGAACGCTGGTGCGAAAGCCAGCCGAGCCGGACGTGATTTCCGGCTTGACGGTTGAGGATTTGATTCTCACTTCGGGGAGAATGGCCCAGGATGCATCTTCCGGAAATTCACCACTGTGCACCACGCGGACACGTAGTACGTCATCACGTATGGTGGTGATTTGCTCGCGGAGATTGGAAGCGCGGATGTCGATGCCATTGGGCAGCGAAAGAACGCGAACCGGCTGGGCGGACGAGGTTAAGACAGAGACCACGCAGAACACAACGATACGCACCCATGGGTTGATGAGGCTCATTCTGGTTCAAGTCTTTCTTATGGTTTTGGTAGATCGCCGGTGACGGGCGGGCTGGAATCCTGGAGCGCGGTCACCGCACCTTGCCGCCTTTGCTGTTCTAACACTTTTACCTGCTGCATAGCCTCGTCCGCCTTTTTTGTGTCGCCGGTCTTGCGATACATGCGCGCAAGTTTGTAGTGGGTTCCGCCGTCCTGATCCGCCGGAAGGCCCATTTCAAGCTGAGCGATCGCGTCCTGGGTTCGGCCCGTCTCGGCGTAGACGGTGCCTAAAAGCGCATGCACGTGCGGCAACATCTGCGGTTTGGATGCCAACCCCTTTTGCAGGAATGGTTCGGCTGCTACGAAGGTGTGGCGTGAGACCAGCGCGTCGCCCATCAACAAATTCAGTTCCGGGTCAGCCGGGTTTGCGGCCAAAGCGATCTTCGCGGTGGAAATGGCAGCGTCGAGGTTCGCGTTGCCGTAGTATGCGTAGGCCAGGCCGAGCAACGCGGCGTGGTCAGTGGGAGAGATCTCAAGGGCTAACTTGTATTGCGCCTGAGCATCGTCGAAGTGGTGCGTCTGCCGGTAAACATCCCCGAGCAGGACATGGCTTGGAGCGGAGTTCGGCGCCATTTCCTGAAAATGGGCCAGTGCCTGGAGGGCTAAAGCCTGATTGGTCTTAATGGCCGAATATAGCTCGCCCAACGGGTTGCGGAATGAATCAGAAGCCGTGACAGGCGCGCCACTCCGCGCCGTGAGCAATGACTGATACGTATTTTCGTCTATGCTCCCAGAATCCCTTTCCTGCTCCAGGGATTCCGGAATCCCGCACGACGCAGTCTCCTGCTTAAGTTCCGATTCTGCATCCTGTATTTTTTGCTGTTTCACATACATGAGCCCGAAGGCGGCATGCAGACAAGGCGGTTGCGGCTGAACCGCAATTGCTTTCCGGAATGCGTCTGTGGCTTCAATGTATCTCGCCTGACGGGTCATGGATTCGGCGTAGAGCGCCTGCGCGTAGGCGGACTGGGGTGCGTCCGTCGACAACTTGCGGGCATCCACTTCTACCTGGTCAAGGTAGGCGAGGCCCTCGCCGAGCCAGGCATCGCTTTGCCTGGGATCGAGCTCGGCCGCACGCGCAAACTCCTTTGCAGCTGCGAGAAAATTGCCGGAAGAGGAATAAGCCCGCCCTAACTCCAGGGGCGCTTCGGGGTCCGTCTTATTTATGCGCTCTGCCTTGACCAGAGATTGAATGGCTGCACGGCTGTTTCCCTCATGCAGAGAGTCGATCCCCAGGAACAGGTTGGGAACATAAAGAGAGGGCCTCAGATGGATAGCTCGCTCAAAGCTTTTCATGGCCTCGGCATACTCTCCACCTTCATGCTGCATCAGTCCCAGGTTGGCCCACATCTCGGCGCTCTCCGGATGTATCTTCACGGCTTGCTGATAATTTTCGGCGGCAGTCTTGAAGTCGCTCCTGCTCATCGCCTGCTGAGCTGCGGCAACTACCGCTGTGTATCGCGCTTCCTGTTGGCCAAACCCCAGGAGAGGCATGGCCAACAGGAGCAGCAGTGTGCAGTGAGTTCTCACGGAAGCGTCACCAGTAGAACTTGCCCGCAAATTGCACCGTTCGAGAAGGAAAGGAGTTGGTAATTTGCCCCAGGCTTGATCCACAACTGGATTCCGCGTTGGGATCGCAGCCGGTGTAGCTCTCGCCTCCAAATTGCGGGGCGTAGAACTGTGGGTGGTTGAAGGTGTTATACATCTCCGCGCGGAACTGGAGCCGTCTTGACTCGCCCAGGCCCCAGTTCTTCATGATGGAAGTGTCCCAGTTCTGGTAACCCGGGCCTCGCAGATCAGAGAAGAAGCGGGGGGCGGTGCCGAAGGTTCCGTAGGGTGCATACGCGAAGGCCGCGGTGTTGAACCATTCATGAATGGTTGGATTGGGTACGTGGAGGTTGCCAACTACGTCGGGCCGCGGATTGCCGCCGTAGGAAGCAATATCCGATCCGCTCACGCTGATGGGGATGCCTTGCTTGAAGCTGGCAATCTGCGAAACTTCCCATCCACCAACCACAGCATCGGTCAGGCGATTGAAGTTCGAACCGAAGTGTTTGCCCCGGCCCACTGGTAGTTGATAGACGTAACTGGCAACCAAAGCATGGGGAACATCGGACCCATCGACACTTTTTTCTGCCGCCAGATTGTAGTTGTTTGCCGGGCCCGGGTTGCCGGAGTACGACCACTGGTTGTTGCCCTCGACGTTATCGAGGAACTTGGAGTAGGTGTAGGAGACCAGCGCAGTCAAACCCTGGCTGAAGCGATGGTTGTAGCTGACCTGCAGCGCGTTGTAAAGGGAGAAGCCTACGGGCGCATCGTTCTCGCTCACTGAGCAGTACTGCGGAAAAGGAGCGAGCAACTGGGATTGCACAACGGTCGGCTGATCCAGACCGCAGGAGCTGGTTCCGGCGGCTATGTGCCCATAGAACGGGTTGGGAACCAGAGCGTTGAGGGCCGCCTGACCCATGGGCAAATAGGATGGATTCAACTGGGTCCGGTTGAGATTGCTGGTGATGATGTGCGTGCCATGATTGCCCACATAATTGACGTCGAGCAAATCGTTGGAAGTAAACCCATACTGGAAGCCCAGCAGGTACTGCTGCACATAGCTTGACTTGCGCTGCTGGAAGTTGCTGGTGACCCCATTACCAACCTGCTGCAGCTCACCCAAAGAATTGCCGGTGATGGGGATGAAGCCGTTAGGCCAGGGATTTGCAACCGTCACTGCGGGATTTGGACTGATGGTATTCAGGGTCACGGGAGAGACGGTGGTGCTAGCAAAACCCGCGCTTTCCGTCACAAAGCAGCAGGAGATGGAGGGAGGATAGAAGATGCCATATCCTCCGCGAACGACGAGTTTTGGGAGTGCCTGGTAGGTGAACCCAATGCGCGGCGCTACGTTGCCGTAGTTGGTGCTGTAGGAGGCACGGTTGCCGGGGGATAGAAACTGCAGGGCGCCAGGAAGAGTCTCCCCGACCGCTGAACCTATGGGATTGGGTGTATTCGGATTGAAGACCGACGCCACGTTGTGACGATAGGTGGGGGCTGTTTGTACCTCATAACGGATGCCGAGATTCAACGTCAGGTTGCGAATAGGACTCCAGTCATCCTGCACGTAACCGCCAAGGTAGTGGGTTGCAACCGCAGGGTTATAGGTGGTACCGGCGGACGTTGGATTTTTGCCGGCGGGTGCGCTGTTGTCAAGAACGCCCATGAGCAGCTGGGCTACTCCGTTTCCAGTGGAAAAGCCGGTTGGATTGTTGGGATCCGGCCCAGCGGTAAAGGTGCCGCCGGAATCGAGCGTGGATTGGAAGAAGTTTGACTGATCATCCTCAAGCTCAACGAACATGCCTCCGAAGTTCAGGGTATGCCGCCCTAATGACTTGATGAAGTCGACGGAAACGCTGCCAATGGGTCCGTGGTTGGTCACGGTTTCATTGGTCAGCGGGCCCAGGGGAGATACCCCTCCGATGTTCACGATGGGGAACTCCGGACTATTTTGATCGAGATAGGAAGGAAGTCCGAGGGAGGAAGGATTGAACCCTCTCGATTGATTAGTCGAAGTTTCGTGCCAGACCTCGACTCCTGCCAGAATGTTCATTGTCAAAGTTGGGCTGAAGACCTGGCTGAATCCGGCAGCCATGTTGTAGCGATTGTTCGGCCTGGCATTGCCAGGACCCGCCGGATTGTTTCCACCCCAAAATTCCGGGGTGCCTGTTTTGAACTCCTGCTTATAGGAATAGCGGAAATAGATTCGCGACGAGTCCTTGATGTTGTGGTCCAGGCGAGCGAGGTACTCGTTCGAATGGGCAGGCGCCGTGCCGGAAGCAAAGTAATTATTGGTGAGGCCGGAACCGGTTGGCGTGGGATAGTAGCCCACAAGTTTGGCTCCGATCGGATCGAGTGGGCCCAGGGTGGTGATGTCGTTATTGGCGATGGGGTCGCGAATATAGCCGGTCTTGGTGGCGATCAAACCGGTGGTGGGATCGACGGCTCCCTGGGTGATGGCACGGGTGCTGCGCGGATTGTAAATCTGGCCCACGTAGATGGGACGCCCTAACGCATCGGTGCCCATCTGCGGACCCAGCAACTCAGCAAAGTGGCCGGCGCGGAAATTCGCATCGGGGACGGTAAAGGTCGAGTTGGTTGGCGTGGCCAGGGTTAGGCGTTCGAAAAGTCCGAAGATGAAGGTCTTTTCTTTTTGGCGGTAGAGTTTCGGAATGTAGAGCGGACCTCCGGCCGATCCACCGTATTGATTCCGGTTGAAGCTTTCTCTGGCTATTCCGTTGTGGTTGTTAAACCAGAGGTTGGAGTCGAGAGCGGAGTTGCGATAGAACTCGTAGACATCGCCATGGAATTGGTTTGACCCGGATTTGGTAACTACGTTGACGACATTGCCGGTGCTCCACCCGTATTGCGCGGTGAAGGAATTGTTTTGAATCTTGAATTCCTGCACTGCGTCGACCGAAGGAACGAAGTCGACTGCGCCCCATTCGGGGTCGGTGTCCCAGGCGCCATCCAGCAGGTAGGCGGAGGTTCCAAAGAATCCGCCGGCAAAGTTCAAGAAGGAAATGTCCTGGTCAGCATTGTCGGTGCTCGGGCCACCGCCGCCTAACAACATCTGGCTCTCAGAGGTGTTGTTCACCGAGGAGTTCAGGGTTGCGAGGCCGTAGACGTTGCGCAGGTTGAGAGGCAGCTCGACAACTTCTTTGGCATCGATATCGGCTGCGATGTTCGCGTTCTGAGTATTCAGGATGGAAGCCTGAGCGTTGACGACCACCTGTTGATCTTGAGAGCCGACCGTCAGGGTCACGTTCTGGGTCGCCGATTGCGCGGCGTCGAGCACGATGCCAGTCTGTTGATAGGGGCGAAAGCCGTCCATTTTGACCACCAGCGAGTAGGTGCCGGGTGGCAACTGGTTGAAGGTGAAACGACCGTCTGCGTTGGTGGCCGATTCACGGGAGGTGCCTGTCTCCGGGCTGGTGAGGGTCAGGCGTGCCTGGGGAACGAGTGCTCCCCCCGGATCACTGACCGTGCCGCTGAGCGCCGCGGTGGTGGTCGCCAGTTGTGCTTTGGCAATGCTCACGGGAATTGCCAGTAGGACCGCGATGATAGCCCACAAAGAAAGTCGGTTGTTTTTCATTCCTGCCTCCTAAAAAGGGTCCAACTCGAACATCCCTCCGCTTTTTTTGCGGTTTTGAAACTTGGAATGTTTCGACGGCAGCCGTTATAGCGGGCAGAATTTTTCCTTTGTAAGCTCCTTGCGGTAAATAGTTGCTTCTTATCTGTTAAGACCTACGCAAAGTGTCGAGTTAACAATGACTTAGGAAATGGAGGCGAGCGATAAGGCGATACCCTTTGGGCGTATAATTCGACCGTGCTCGAGAGCAGTCCATGTTGAATGACTCAGCCACGGCCACCCCAACGTTCACGGATGAGGAGCGGAAGGCAATCCTGGAGCAGGTAGAACGGCTCCTGCGCAATTCTCATTTCAACCAAAGCCGCCGGTTTCCCTCCTTCCTTCGTTTTGTCATCGAACAGACATTGATTGGGCAGACAGACCTGCTCAAGGAGCGGACGCTGGGGATTGAGATCTTCGGCCGCGAGGCGGATTACGATACCGCTTCCGATCCGATTGTTCGGGTCACGGCAACGGAGATTCGCAAGCGCATTGCGCAGTATTACCAGGAACCGGGGCATGAAACGGAACTCCGCGTTTCGCTGCCTGCCGGGTCCTATGTTCCTCAGTTTCAGTGGCCGCAGGTCGCGGGGGAAATTGTTCCTCAGACGGTGGCGATCGTAACCCCGCCTGCAACTGCAGTCGTGCTGGAGGGAGTAGCCGACACGAAACCTTCGCGGCGGTGGCTTTGGAAACCGGTCGCCGCTGCAGCGCTCATAGCCATTGTTCTGTGCTCAGCAGCTATTTATTTGTGGCGCTCGGCGCAGCGGTCTGCGTTCGAGTTCTTTTGGGGCCCGCTGGTCAAATCGAGTGAGCCGGTGCTGTTCTGTGTTGCCGACCAAAGCAGGTATTCCACCATTACTCTGCGCGATGCCGCAAACCCGTCTCGCCAGAGTCAGTTGCAGGATAATTTGACCGCCATCATCATTGACGACCTGAACCCTATTGTCCGAGTGGCGGGTCTGCTGCAGTCGAACGGGAAAAAGTACAGCGTTAAAGGAGAAGGCGCAACTGATCTGATGGATTTGCGCAACGGGCCTACGGTGTTCATCGGAGCCTTTGATAATGCCTGGACGCTTCGGCTAACGGCCAACCTGCACTACCACTTCGCGAACAATCCGGAGATGACGGATTTCGGAATTGTCGACAGCACCAAGCCAGGAGAGCCGGGATGGGTTGTCGACCGTTTGCAGCAGATGACCACTAATAATTATCGCGATTACGCTATTGTTGCCCGGTTTATCGATGGGACCACAGGGAAAATGGCGGTCGTAGCCGCAGGGGTCGCCCGGGGCGGGACCCGAGTCGCGGCGGAGTATCTTACCGATCCGGCTGATTTGGCGCAGTTGGAGCGTGCGGCCGGCAATAAGAAAAATATGGAAGTTGTTTTAAGCACGCAGATTATTGATGGCGAGCCTGGTAGCCCTAAGGTTGAGGCTAGTTATTTCTGGTAGGGCTTTTTAGTGTACGTGAGAGCTCGAAAAGCAGTTATCAGGGCGGAGAAATTCGGGAGCGGGCAACAGAGGCAGGGGCTAAAGCCCGTCATGTAGTCGATCGTTTGCGGCACGACTGAAGTCGTGCCCTGATACAAAACAGAGCATTTTCCGCACCCGCAAAGCCGGTTCCCGAGACAAAATTTTGTTCTCACGCAGGCTTTTAAGGAAGAGTCGAGGACTGGATTTGTTAAGCCGGGGCCCTCCAAAAAGCGACGGGTACAAGCTATAGGCCAGTACCCGTCATTCCCTCAGAAACCCTCGTGCTCAACTTTTTTCTATTAGCTTCATTGCTTCGGGATCCCAGTTGACGACTTTTCCTTTTTCGTTGCTGAGATTGCTGAGCAGGGCTGCTCCCGCAGCGCGGTAGCCGAATACGGCATCTTCTACTACCGGCTGGCGGCTACGGACGGAGGCGAAGAAGTTGCGGAAGTGATCGTAGCTGTCACTGTATCCTTCTGCAGCTTCGTACCTCTCGTAAGCCAGCTGGGGCATTCCCATGGGGTGCTCGCGCGGGTATTTTTGCTCGTACGCCTCGGTGATTTGTTTCTGCATTGCCTCGGTGAAGGTTCCGATCAGCAGGCCTGGATCCTTCTCGCGCGGCACGCGGCTTACGATTACGCTACGGCCGGCTATCTCCATGGTGCCTTCCGAGCCGGTGAAGACAAGGCCTTCGCTTTCCTCGCCCCCGTCTACGAAGTTGACACGCAGACTCAGGTTGAAGCCCTCAGGATAATCAAACAGGCCCAGCATCACGTCTGGCACGTCGCGGCCGTCTTTCCAAAAGCGTATTGCGCCGGTTGCCATAGCCCGAGTGGGCCCGTGCGAACCGGTGATGAAGTGAGTTCCACTGAAGAGGTGAACAAAGAGGTCGCCCGCTACTCCGCTTCCATAGGCTTTCCACTTGCGCCATTGGAAGAAATGCTCGCCGTTGAAGGGTATTTTCGGGGCTGTGCCCAGAAACCGCGGCCAGTCGCAGGTCTCGGTCGAAGCGTCGGGCGGCACGGTGTAGTTCCAGGCGCCGATGGAGGAGTTACGATCCCAACGCGCCGTCACCATGTTGAGCTGACCGATGGCACCTGCGGCCAGCAGCTCCTTTGCTTTGGCGTAGATGACTGAGCTCACGCGCTGGCTTCCGACCTGCAGGATCCGGTTGTTGGCGCGCGAGGCCTCGATCATCTGCGGGCCGTCCGAGTAGAGATGGATCATCGGCTTTTCGCAGTAGACATCTTTGCCCGCCTTCATGGCGTCCACAGCGACCTGCTTGTGCCAATGATCCGGGGTACCGATGATGACAGCATCGATATCTTTGCGCTCCAGAATCTGGGCGTAATCGCGGGTGGTAAAGATATCGGCGCCCCAAACTTCCTTGCTGTGCGCCAGCCTGCCGTCGTAACAGTCGGCGACTGCTACCAACTTCACCCCAGGCACTTGTACCGCAACCTTGGTATCCGACTGGCCTTGCCCACCGGCTCCGATCAACGCGATCTGAATGTTGTCGTTGGCTGCTATGGGTTTGGCAGGCTCGGATTGGGTTTCCGCCAGTAAATGGGTTCTGGATCCAAGCAAGGTCTCCACGGTTGCTGCGGCCCCGGCCGCCTTGAGAAAATTTCTGCGATTTAGATCGAACAAAGTTGTCCCCCCACAGAGGAAAGTTATCCGCCGTTTGTAACGATACAGCGTGTACGGCTGTTGTGCGGGATCAATAAAGTGCCGGGGGTTTTGAATGGGTATGCGGCAGTGGCTACATTACGAAAGCCAGATTCTCCAGCTCTCTTTGCATGCAGTCGAGATTGCAGCCCATTTCTTCCAGGCGGCTAATGGCGTTGCGGGCATGCTCTGCACTCACACCGTATCCGCGGCCAGTGAGGAAACCACTCAGCACTTCAGCCGCCTGCCATGAATCGATCCCGGACTGCAGGAGCTCGTTGCGCAGGTTGAGCAGCTCGCGTGCGGAAAATTTCTCGATTTTGGCGTTTGCAGACATTGTGTTTTCCTCTCTCACCACTTGTACTCAGAGACCCTGGCGTGAATTACGCAAATTGACCCTGACCGGTGCCAAGAAAACTCTGCGATAAGAGCCATTTCCTGCTATGGACCAAGAAATGGAACGAACCGCGCTCGTGCATCGAGTCTGTGGCCCAAGTGAACCACTTTTCCTTATTTATATGAACCCGCAACGGAAGTACTCGTTGCGATCGACCCAATTTTTCCGAAAGCCAAGGGGGACAAGCCGGGGAACAATGCTGTTCTGTCTTTTTGATGCTGAAATCCCCTGCTGGATGTATCGGACACTGGATTCGTTCTGGCGAGGAGACAAGCCGGACCAGCCACGCAATTCCCTGCCATTCATCGGTTCTGGGAAAGCGTGTCCGGAAATGGAAGTCTTCGACGCCTTGCGACCTCATTGCCCTTATGAACTAATAGACTAATTTCAGGCCGAGTGGTGAGCAGAACGAAGCAAATTAAGCCTGCGGAGGCTGGGGCGTGGAGCGCTGCTCGAGCATGACGGGAATGCCATCTTCCACTGGATAGTAGCGGCCACATCCGGTGCAATGCAGCCATGCGTGAGAGGAGTCGCTGGGACCGGCTTC
>Ga0209006_10001120_pt1 | contig 24531 bp, 22 predicted proteins | sample JacPin_JW_Ref_O2_FD_188567 | JGI IMG/M metagenome (GOLD analysis project Ga0209006, IMG submission 188567) | Forest soil microbial communities from Algoma, Ontario, Canada - Jack Pine, Ontario site 1_JW_Ref_O2 (SPAdes) (version 2) | ecosystem: Environmental > Terrestrial > Soil > Boreal... | reverse complement strand
TGGCGCGGCCCACGCCTTCTTCCTGAGAACCGGCCCGGACGAATGCTGTTGAAGCCTTGGTCTCCTATCCTGCACCTCCTTCCAATTGGAGGCCCGATCAACGAAATTGTGAACCTGCACAGCAATGACGACGAGCGGTTCCAAGAGATCGCAGAACGCTTCAGGTCAGTCGAAGGAAGGGCGGCGATCGTAATCAGACGGGTCGCACGGCCGGCTGCGTTGGGTCGGTCAAGGCGTAATTGACCGGTCCGATGCCGCAGATCGCGATGATCGCCGGCTCGCTATGGCCGCGGATGACGCCGTCGTAATGGGGCGTGCCGGCGACGCGGCGCACGAAGCTGCCGGCGGTCACCGGCACGCAGGCGGCGGGGTCGAAATCGTCGCCGCTATTGCACCACCAGGTTCCGGAAACGATGACGCACAGCCGGTCGCTCGTATAGGTATGAGGCGCGCTCATAAAGCCCGGCCACCAGCGCACGAGCCAATAATAGAGCCCCGGCGCATTGATGTCGCCGACCAGCGGACACATGTCGACGCTGCGCTCGGGATAGGCGGGATTGGATTTCCACTGCAGGGCGTCGGGCGGCGTTATGATGGTCTGCGCGGGATTGAGCGGGCTGGCTGCGGCGCCCGACAGGCCTAGCGGCAGCGCCGCCAGCAGCGATGTCAGCAACAGATCGCGCCGACTGGCGACGTGGTCCATAGGAGCCTCTCCCTTGCGCGGCGTGTCAGCGGGCAGTCTAACAAGGTTTCCGCGTCCGGACTATGGCTATGCTTTTCCGCCAGGCGTCACGGCGCGGATCGTCTTCAGCCGCTTCGCCCATATGGCCGTTTTCGACCCCCGTTTCGCCCCGCCGGCGGACCTGTCCGAAAGTACACTTGCGTTTGCGCTATATCTGGTAAAACATAGCGCATACGCCGCCGCCACCGAACGAAGTCACACGCGGCGACGCAACAAACGCCTGGCGGCCATTCCTGGCCGAGCAGCAGCGGCGGCAAAAGCGGTCGTTCAACAGACCGCGTCACATCAAGGAGGAAAAGGTCATGTTCCAGCAAGCTCTGGAGAAAGTCTCCAAACAGGTTCTCATCCGCGACCGCTACGACAATTTCATCGGCGGCAAATGGGTTGCGCCCGTCGAGGGTCGCTATTTCGATAATCCGAGCCCGATCACCGGCAAGAAACTTTGCGAAATTCCCCGCTCGTCAGCCGCCGATATCGAACTCGCGCTCGATGCCGCTCATAAGGCCAAGACGGCCTGGGGGCAGACTTCCGTGCAGGAGCGTTCGCGCCTCCTCAACAAGGTCGCCGACAAGCTCGAAGCCAATCTGGAATTGCTCGCCCTCGTCGAGACATTCGACAACGGCAAGCCGATCCGCGAGTCGACCCATGCCGACATGCCGCTGGTGGTCGACCATTGGCGCTATTTCGCCAGCGCCGTGCGCGCCCAGGAAGGCGGCATTTCGGAAATCGACCACGACACTGTCGCCTATCATTTCCATGAGCCGCTCGGCGTCGTCGGCCAGATCATTCCGTGGAACTTCCCGATCCTCATGGCGACCTGGAAACTGGCCCCGGCCCTCGCCGCCGGCAATTGTGTGGTGTTAAAGCCGGCCGAACAGACGCCGCTCGGCATTCTCGTGGTGATGGAGCTTATCGCCGACATCCTGCCGCCCGGCGTCGTCAACGTCGTCAACGGCTTCGGCGTCGAAGCGGGCAAGCCGCTGGCGCAGAACAAGCGCATCGCCAAGATAGCTTTCACCGGCGAGACGACAACCGGGCGCCTAATCATGCAATACGCCTCGGACAATATCATTCCGGTGACGCTGGAGCTTGGCGGAAAGTCGCCGAACATTTTCTTCGCCGACGTGATGGAGGCGGACGATGATTTCTTCGACAAGGCGCTCGAAGGCTTCACCATGTTCGCGCTCAACCAGGGCGAGGTCTGCACCTGCCCGAGCCGCGCGTTGATCCAGGAATCGATCTATGACAAGTTCATGGAGCGCGCGATCGCCCGCACCAAGAAGATCAAGCAGGGTCACCCGCTCGACGCTTCGACGATGATCGGCGCGCAGGCCTCCAACGACCAGCTCGAGAAGATCCTCTCCTATTTCGATATCGGCAAACAGGAAGGCGCCAAGACGCTCACCGGCGGCAAACGTGCGCAGCTCGATGGCGAACTCGCCGAAGGTTATTATGTCGAGCCGACAATTTTCGAAGGCCATAACAAGATGCGGGTGTTCCAGGAGGAGATTTTCGGGCCAGTCGTTTCGGTCACGAAATTCAAGGACGACGAAGACGCGCTCGCCATCGCCAATGACACGCTTTACGGCCTTGGCGCGGGCATATGGTCCCGCAACGGCAACCGAGCCTATCGGTTCGGCCGCGCCATCCAGGCGGGCCGCGTATGGACGAATTGCTACCACGCCTATCCCGCCCATGCGGCCTTCGGCGGCTACAAAGCCTCCGGCATCGGGCGCGAGACCCACAAGATGATGCTCGACCATTATCAGCAGACCAAGAACATGCTGGTCAGCTATTCCACCAAAGCGCTCGGCTTCTTCTGAGCGCGCAAGCGGCGCGGGCTTCGGCCCGCGCCTACTTCGTTTGTAGCAGGGCAGCCCCGGGAGAACGAACAGTTGCAGAATCGGAGATGCAATTAGGCTGTGCACTACCCCTCGGCGTCATGGCCGGGCTTGTTCCACGGCTGTCCGGTTCAGCAGGATCGGTTGCATAGTTCAAGTCGCCCACAACCCTCACGCGTCGTGCCCGGGCTTGTCCCGGGCATCCCAAGGCGAATGCGGAGCATTCGTCCGCACGCCGAGCGGAAGCCGCCAACTTCGAAGGTTTATTGCAACGGCGCGGCGTGCGGACAACTTTGAAGTGGGTGACGGCTTCCGGGCGTGGATGCCCGGCACAAGGCCGGGCATGACGTGCTAGGGTTGCAAAGGGCGTTGCATTGCAAGAATTCCGTTCTCCGGACGGCCCTATTCTTTTGCCGAGGATAAGATCTCATGGTCGACCGCGTACAGATCACCGACAAGGCGGCGGAAGTCGTCGCTCGCCTCAAGGCGCAATATGGCGCGCTGCTCTTTCACCAGTCCGGCGGCTGCTGCGACGGCTCAGCGCCGATGTGCTATCCCCTCGGCGACTTCCGCGTCGGCCCCCAGGACGTATTCCTTGGCGAGATCGCCGGCTGCAAATTCTATATCGGCGCCGCCCAGTTTGAATATTGGGAGCATACGCAGCTCATCATCGATGTGGTGCCGGGCCGCGGCTCAGGATTTTCCGTCGAAGCCCCCGAAGGCGTGCGGTTCCTGACCCGCAGCCGCGTCTTCTCGGATGAAGAAGCCGCCGAACTCGCCGCCGCCGGACCGCCGGCGCGGGCGGCGTGAAGGGGCGCGTCGACGTTATTCGATCGATCGCTCTCACGAGCCGCCCGCCCTCTCCGTGGCGAAATATCCCAGAGCGAGTGCGCCAAAGGCGATGCCTGCGAGAGAGGCGCCATCCCAGCCATAGCGCGCCAACATCCAGCCGCCGAGAGCCGAACCGATGGCGCCGCCGCAGAAGAAGGTCGTCATGTAAAGGCCATTCAGCCGGGCGCGGAACTCGGGGGCCAGGGCGAATATCACGCGCTGCCCAAGGACGAGATTGGCCGACACCGCAAAATCCAGGACGATGCCGGCCAGGACGAACAAGGCGAGCGACAGGCTGGAGCCCAGCGCCGCGATATGGGTCATGGCGAAGGCTGCGATCGCCATCACCATCGCAGCGGCCGTGGCAGGCCTGACCCAGCCACGGTCAGCGATCCCGCCCGCAATCGGCGCCGCGATCGCGCCTGCGACGCCGGCCAGCGCGAACAGGGCGACGCCCTTTTGCGTCAGCCCGAACTCCGGCCCCATGAGCACCAGCGGAATTGTCGTCCAGAAGAGACTGAAGGCGCCAAACATGCAGGCGTGATAGAGCGCCCTGCGTCGCAAAGCTGGCGTCGTGCGCACGAGCTTGACCATGGAGGCGAGCAATTGGCCATAGCGCATCTTCGCCGTCGCCGGTCGGAGCGGCAGCGCGAAGCGAAGCACGAAAGCCAGGGCGAGCATGACGGCGAAGGACCAGAAAAAGACCATTCGCCATGTGGAGAAGTTGGTGATCAGGCTGGCCACCGGTCGCGCCAGCATGATCCCCATCATCAGGCCGCTCATGACGTTGCCAACCACCCGCCCGCGCGTGGCCGCAGATGACAGATGCGCGGCATAGGGCACGAGGATTTGCACCGTGACCGAGCCCAGGCCAACCATCAGGGCGGCGGCAAGAAAGGGCGCGGCCGAGACGACAAGACCTGAAATCAGGAGGCCCGCGGCGCCCACCGCCATGATGGAAATCGCCAGCCGGCGGTTCTCGATGAGGTCGCCGAGAGGCACGACCAGCAGCAGTCCGACGCCATAGCCGAGCTGCGTCAAAGTGACGATCAGGCCCGCAGACTCTTTCGACAGGTTCAGGTCAGCGCTGATCGGCCCAATTATGGGTTGCGCATAATAGATGTTCGCTGCGATCAGGCCGCACGCGCAGGCGAGCAGGATCATCAGCCATTTTGATATCTCCGGCGCGCGCGAGCCCTCCGACGATCCAGCTTTTATTGTCGCGTTCATATTCATTTGGATTGATCCATTTCCTAATTAACAATAAGAAATAGCAGCGCCCCGATAGTTCGCTGCGGCCTTTCGACAAACCGCGGCGCGGCTTAGTCGAGCAGCTTCATGGCTATTCCTACTACGGCCATCATCGACTCCCGCTTCCGTCCCGTCTTACCCAAGACGCGCATGCCCTGAATCATGGCGAGCAAGGCTCTTGAAGTGGTCGTTGCGTCGACGCCCTTTGCGATCGAGCCATCGGCCTGCCCGGCCCGTATCATCGCGGTCAGCCGTGTTTCACTATGCGCGAGAGCGGTCGATACTTTGGCGGCCACGACCGGGTCCGTACTGCCAAGCTCGACCGCGCCGACAATCACCAGGCAACCGCCCCGCCCTTCCGACGCGTGAGAAGATTCCGCGTAGAACGCCAGCACGCGCCGCAGCTTTTCCCGACCGCTCTCTGCGCCAGAAATTATTTCCGCGAGCCTCGCGCCGCGCAGCTTTAGATAGCGGTCCAAAGCTGCGCAGAATAATTCATGCTTGCTATGGAAAGCCTTGTAAATGCTGCCGGCGGACAGTCTGAGGGCGCCCGAGAGATCAGCGATCGCCACGCCATTGTAGCCGTGCTCCCTGAAATACAGGATGGCGCGGTCCAGGGCGGCGTCGGCGTCAAACTCCCTCGGCCGCCCTCTTGGGCGGGATAGTGCTAAGGGCATCGTTCTAAAAGCGTCCATTTGAGCCCGTAGACCCAATTGTCTCGGCGCCGCCTTTTGGATCAGAACGCTTCCCAAATCAATAGGGCAGTTGCAATACTCCGCCTTTTGCACCCCTGGCGCATCATGCCTGGCCTTGCCCTCAAGGCGAATGCGTATCTGCCGCGGGCGGGTCTAGCTATTCTCGATCTTCACATATTCGAAATCGCCGGGCTTGTTGTCGATGCCGGCTTTTGGCGGCGCGATCCATGATGCGAATTTGCCCGCCTCGGTCTCCGGTCTCATCAGCGAGGCGATGAAATCGCCGTCGCTCGCCGTGGGCAGATAATCGCTCCCGGCTTTCGCCCATTGCGCGTCGCTGAGGATTTCGCCCATCGGATCGGCGTTCATGTCCTTGAATTGGCCGATCGCCCGGTTAAAGGCGACATGCGGCAAGCGCAGGCGAAAATCCGTGCCGCCTTTTTCGAGAATGCGGTTCCAGCGTTCGACGCCCTTGGCGCAATCGCGGATATAATCGTCGCGCAGGCGCATGTTGAGCGCGGTCAGCGCCGGCTCGTCGACGAGCCTGATCGCGCCGTCGATCAGTTTGAGCACGGGATAGGTGGCGCCGGTCAGGCGATGGTCGTCTTCGATCCTGGATTCGTGAAACCTGCCCTTGACGCCGGAATTGAAAAAATTCGCCGAATTGGTCGAGACTTCCGAGCCGAACAGATCGAGGCTCAGCGAATAATGCAGATTGAGCTTCTTCTGGATGGTCGGCAGATCGATGACGCCGAGCGCCCGCGCCGCCGCGACATCGCCCGCATCGTCGACGCCAGCTTCGCGCATCGCCTCGGCGGTGCGTTCGATGACACGCCCGACGCCGGATTCGCCGACGAACATGTGATGGGCCTCTTCGGTCAGCATGAAACGGCAGGTGCGCGACAGCGGATCAAAGCCCGATTGCGCGAGACTCTCCAATTGCATCTTGCCATCGCGATCCGTGAAAGTGGTGAACATGAAGAAGGACAGCCAGTCGGGCGTCGCCTCGTTGAAGGCGCCGAGCATGCGCGGCTTGTCGTCATCGCCCGAGCGCCGTTGCAGCAATTGCTCAGCCTCTTCGCGCCCGTCGCGGCCGAAATATTTGTGCAGGAGATAGACCATCGCCCAGAGATGGCGCCCTTCCTCGACATTGACCTGGAAGAGATTGCGCATGTCGTAGAGCGAGGGCGCGGTCTTGCCGAGATGGCGCTGCTGCTCCACCGAAGCGGGCTCGGTGTCGCCCTGGATGACGATGAGACGGCGCAGCATCGCGCGATATTCGCCAGGCACTTCCTGCCAGGCCGGCTCGCCCAGATGCTCGCCGAAATTCACCTTGCGGCCGTCCTCCTGCGGCGCCAGCAGGATGCCCCAGCGGTAGTCGGGCATTTTGACATAGTCGAACTTGGCCCAACCCTTGGCATCGACCGATACGGCGGTGCGGAGATAGACAAGGGATTCCTGGAAACCCTGCGGCCCCATATCGTTCCACCAAGTGAGGTAACCTGGATGCCAGCCTTCCAAAGCGCGCAGCACCTGGCGATCCTCGGTCAGGCCGACATTGTTGGGAATTTTTGTGGAATAATCGACATTCGCCTGGCCAGGCATCGAGGCCTCCTCATCTGATCTCGTGTTCACACGCGGCGCATGTCGAAGGCGGGTTTCTGCCCTGTCCCGTAGCGCCGCAACGCGCCCTCTTCGCCGACCGCGTTCGGCCGCTGGAAGATCCAGTTCTGCCAGGCGGTAAGCCGCGCGAATATTTTCGTCTCAAGCGTCTCCGGACCGGGAAAGCGCAGATTCGCCTCCATGCCGGTGAGGGAATCCGGCGAGAAACTGGCGCGCTCCTCCATGAAGACGCGTAATTCGTCGGCCCAATCGATATCGTCGAGCGCGAAGGTGACAAGGCCGAGGGCGGCGGCTTCCTCAGCCTCGATCGCCTCAAAGCGCCGCGCCGCCGCCTCATCGAGCGATGCGGGTTCGCCAAGAAACCGCGTGGCGAGCCGCGTCAGGCCATTGGCCATCGGATAGGGACCGAAATTGGCCGCCGTCAGCATCATCGTCGCCGGCGGGCGATTGTCGCCGTCGAGCCGGCCAATCAGCATATAGGCGCGATCGGCGGCGAAGACGATTTCGGCGAGGAAGCCGGCGAAGCAGGAGCCCGGCTCGACAATCGCGACAAGGCTGCGCGACGTCACATCAATGCGCTTGAGAACCCGCTTCCAATAATGGCGGATTTCATGGGCGAGCCAGTGGCTCTGGTTCTCTTCAAGAAAAGCATCATAGCGGGCGACCAGCGCCGGATCGCCGGATGACTTGAAGACCAGCGCGCCGATTTCATATTCATTGTTGCGCAAATGCAGAATGGCGTCGTCGAGTTCGCGCGCCAGCGCCAGCGGCCAGAAGCCGGCGCCTTGCGCAACCATCTCCTCGACGCCGACGGGCGGCGGCGCATCGACGGCGCGGATGGCGATCGTCGCAACGCGCGCCACGCGGTCAATGTCCACCGACACATGTTTGTAGCGCACGCCATCAGCGGTGAACTGCCGCTCGAGCGGCGTCAGCGCGACGCCTTTTTCAGGGCCGGCGCGGCGAGAGCCGGCGGCGAGAGCGTCGGCGCGCGCGGCGACGCGCTCGTCGACCTTCGATTGCGGCGCGAGTTCGTCGACGAGGCGCCAGTCAAGCGCGCGTCTGCCCTTGACGCCTTCCTCGACGGTGCAGAACACGTCGGCGCGGTCGCGGCGCACCTTGCGCTTATCAACGACGCGGGTCAGCCCGCCCGTGCCCGGCAGCACCGCCAGCAGCGGCAATTCCGGCAAGGACACGGCGGAGGAGCCGTCGTCGACCAGCATGATATGGTCGGCCGCCAGCGCCAGCTCATAGCCGCCGCCCGCCGCGCTGCCGCTGACCACGCAGAGGAAGCGCAGGCCGGAATGTTCGGACGCGTCCTCCATCGCATTGCGCGTCTCATTGGTGAACTTGCAGAAATTCACCTTATGCGGATGTTCGGCGCCCGCCAGCATGCGGATATTGGCGCCGGCGCAGAACACTCGCGGCTTGCCCGAACGCAGGATCGCCGTCTTGACCGCGGGATGTTCGAAGCGCAGCCGCTGCAGCGCGTCCGCGAGTTCGATATCGACGCCGAGATCATAGGAATTGAGCTTCAGCGCATAGCCTTCGAACAGCCCGCCGCCCTCGTCGACATCCATCGTCAAAGTCGCCACGGCGCCGTCGACGGCGAGCTTCCAATGACGATAGCGCGACGCGTCGGTCGCAAAATCGATGCGGCTCGCGCCATTGGCCAGCCTACGCGCGTCTTCCGCCATCGACCTGCTCGCCTCCCGGTTTGGTAGTGAACAATAATGCATAATGATGATATGGTAAAGCGATCAGGGACGTCTATATGCATTTTATTGCACTAGAATGAGCCTCGAATTGATGGGCCTGCGCGCGCCACCGCACGTCATGCCCGGCCTTGTGCCACGGCTGTCCGGTTGAGAAATCTACGCAACCTGGAGAGCCCACAGATCGCTGAGGATTGAGACGATCTGCATCTCTGAGGACACGTTGCGTGGATTTCCTCAACCCGACAGCCGCGGGACAAGCCCGGCCATGACGTCGAGCGTCGCGCACAGCAAGCGCTCAAACCAGCGGCAAAACAAAGCGCCCGATATGTTCAAGCGTTGCCTCCGGCGCCTCCCTGTGCGGCGCGTGCCCGACGTCCGGCAACATCACGACGTCGGGCGGCGTCGGCAGTTGCTTCCGTGCGACATCGATCTGCCGCGCGCTGCCGTAAGGGTCAGCCTCGCCCTGGATGATCTGCACCCGCGCGGCGATCGCGGGCAGATACGCGGTGATGTCCCACTCGCGGAATTTCGGATCGAGCCAGGCGTCATTCCAGCCGCGGAAAGCGACATCGACATCGGCGTGCCAGCGCATCAGTTTCCTGCGCAAATCGCCCGCCGCATAGGCCTCGCGCGCGCGCTCGATCGCCGCCACCGTCATCTCCTCGACAATGAAATGCGGCGCGATCAGCGACACCGCGCGAACGCGCGGATCGCGAAGCGCGCCGGCATAGATGGCGCCGATCGAGGCGCCGTCGGAATGGCCGACGAGTGCGCCACGTTCGAAGCCGATCTCATCGAGAACGCGTGGCAGGTTGTCCTTGGCTTCCCGCTGCATATAGTCGAGCGGGCGCGGCAGAGCGACCGTGCTCGATCCGCCATAGCCGGCGCGCGAATAGGCGAAAACCGTGCGGCCGGTCGCCTCGGCGAGACGCGCCGGAAAATCGCCCCATAGCCCGACGCAGCCAAGCCCTTCATGCAACAGCACGAGGCTCGGCGCCTCGTCGGCGCGCGACCGCCAGAAGCGATATTCGAGCTGGCTGTCGCCAAGCTCGAGGCGGCCGGAATCGGTGAGGCTGTTCACTCAAGCCTGCCCGCGCAATTTGAAGCGCTGGATCTTGCCCGTCGCCGTCTTCGGCAGCGCATCGACGATGGCGATCCAGCGCGGATATTTCCAAACGCCGACGCTGGCCTGGACATGCGCCTTCAACGCCTCGGCGAGGCCTTCGCGCGCCGCGCCTTCCTTCAGCACGATGAAGGCCTTGGGCTTCAACAGGCCGTCCTCATCCTCGGCGGGAACCACCGCCGCTTCCAGCACGGCGGGATGGGCGGCGAGCGCCGTCTCCACTTCGAAGGGCGAGACCCATACGCCGCCGACCTTGAACATGTCGTCCGAGCGCCCGCAATAAGTGTAGCGACCGTCGGCGTCGCGCGTATATTTGTCGCCGGTGCGCGTCCACTCGCCCTGGAAGGTCGCGCGGCTCTTCTCGCGCTGATTCCAATAGCCGTCGCCCGCCGACGGCCCGCGCACATAGAGCTCGCCAATCTCGCCGTCCGGCGTCGGCTGCATCCTGTCGTCAAGCAGGCGCAATTCGTAGCCCGGCACCGCTTTGCCCGACGTGCCATAGACGATGTCGCCGGGCGCATTGGCGAGGAAGATATGCAGCATTTCGGTCGAACCGACGCCGTCGAGTATGTCGACGCCGAAACGCGCGCGCCACGCTTTGCCGATATGCTCCGGCAGCGCCTCGCCGGCCGACGTGCAGATGCGCAAGCGCGGCGAGCCGCGCCGCTCGGCAAGCGCCCGCTCGTTCAGCATGGCGGCGAACAAGGTCGGCACGCCGCAAAAGATCGTCGCCGCAGACTTCTCCAACGCATCGAAGACCGCGGCCGGCGTCGGCCGCGCCGACAGAAGATAAGCGGTGGCGCCGACATGCAGCGGAAACGACAAAGAATTGCCGAGGCCATAGGCGAAGAACAGCTTGGCCGCGGAATAGACGACATCGTCCTCGTGAATTTGCAGCACCTGGCGCCCGAAAGTCAGCGCCGTCTCGCTCATGCTCGAATGAACATGACGCACACCCTTGGGGCTTCCGGTAGAGCCCGACGAATAGAGCCAGAAGCAGGGCTCGTCCGAATGAGTCGGCGCCAGGATCATATCAGCGGATTCGGCGGCGAGCGCCGCCGCAAGCGCGATTCCGGCGCCGGCGGCTTCGCCATCGGCGAAGAGAACCTCCACGACATCGGGCGCCTTGGCGAGCGCGGGCTGGAGAACCGGCCAGAGCGCGGATGAAACGACAAGTACCTTGGCGCGGGAATCGGCGAGCATGTAGGCATATTGTTCGCTGGTCAGCAGCGTGTTCAGCGGAATCGGCACGATGCCGGCGCGGATCGCGCCGAGAAAGACGATCGGAAATTCCAGCGTGTCGAGCATCGCCATGGCGATGCGATCCTCGCGCCGCAGTTCGAGGCGCGCCAGCAGGCGCGCGAAGCGGCAGGTCTGCTGCTGCAACTCGCCATAGGTCAGCGATCTCTCGGCTTCGATGAAGGCCAGCTTGTCGGCGCGCCCATCGGCGACATTGCGGTCGACGAGATCGGCGCAGGCATTGGCGACTGAAGAAGCGTCCATCCCTTTCGGCCCCTCGCCGACATGCCTTTTGGCCGCGCGTCCTTGCGAGGCGCGGCCGATGCATTAAAATTCATGATCGGCGCGCCGACCTGTCCATGTCAAGGGATGAATGTATTATGTCGCATGAGCGCCGAGATGATTCCTCAGCACAAGGGTCACGCCGAATGAAGGAGAGCGAATTTTCCGCCGCGGAGACCGACGCACCCGCCAGCGCCTCGCCGGATCGCGCCTTCCTTGGCGAGCTTGGACAGCGAGTGCGCAGGATCCGCGCGCTGCGCGGCATGTCGCGCAAGGCGTTGGCCGTCGCGTCGGGCGTCTCCGAGCGCTATCTCGCCCAGCTCGAAAGCGGCGAAGGCAACCTTTCCATCGTCCTGCTGCGCCGCGTCGCGCGCGCCACCGGCGCCCCGATCGAGGATCTGGTCAGCGACGAGCCCCTGCCCGGCCAATGGCCGCTGCTGCGCGAGTTGCTGCAAGTGGCGAAACCCGACGCGATCAAGGCAGCGATCGCGGCGCTGCGCGGCGAAGCGCCGGACGCGGCCCCCGATAAAATCATGCCCGCGATCGGTCGCATCGCGCTGATCGGCCTGCGCGGCGCCGGCAAGACGACCCTCGGGCGCATCGCCGCGCGCCAGCTCGGCTGGACGTTCATTGAACTCAATCACGAGATCGAACGGCTCGCCGGATTTTCCGTCACTGAAATCTTCAAGCTCTATGGCCAGGGCGGCTATCGCCGCCTCGAGCAGCGAGCGCTGCGGACGGTCGCTTCGATGCCGCCGCCTTTGCTGCTGGCGACCGGCGGCGGTCTCGTCGCCGAACCGCTCACCTTCGATCTCCTGCTGCACGCCTTCGATACAATCTGGGTCAAGGCGCGCCCCCAGGAGCATATGACGCGCGTGCGCGAACAGGGCGACCTCCGGCCGATGTCCAACGAAAGCGATGCGATGAAAGAGCTCGTCGCGATCCTCTCCAGCCGCGAGCCGCTCTACGCCCGCGCGCGCGCGGTGCTTGACACGTCGGGCCAGGGAATCGAGGCAAGCGCTGACAAACTGGCGCGGCTGATCGCGACCCTTGCGCCGGGCGCGGCGAAAGCGGATCGTCTGGTTGACATCGGGTGATAATACAAGCTTGCTCCTCTTTCCGTTAGCGAATACGTTTTGTCGGTGAATGAGCCGGATGAGCTCGATTCTTCAGGGAGAAGCGCATGCCTAGGGCGGGCGCAGCGGGGCGCCGAATGCTGGGCCTGCATCAGGCCGCCTGGATAAGGCCATTGCTGCTACTCATCGTCCTGATCGGATCATGGGATCTGGCGATCCGCATCTTCCATATTCCGCCTTATCAAATTCCGGCGCCGATCGACGTCGTCAAGTCGCTGTGGAGCGACTGGCCGGAGCTGATCGCTGAGGCTTGGCCGACGACCTATGCGACGCTTGCCGGTTTCCTGTTGTCCGCTTTATTCGGCATCCCGGTCGCCATGCTGATCGCCGCCTCGCGCACCGTCGAGAGCTTCGTCTATCCCCTGCTGGTATTCTCGCAATCAGTTCCGAAAATCGCGATCGCGCCGCTGCTGGTCGTCTGGTTTGGCTTCGACATCATGCCGAAAATCATCTGCGCCTTCATGCTCGGATTTTTCCCAATCGTCGTATCATCGGTGCAGGGGTTCAAATCCGTCGATCCCGATATGATCGATCTGGTGCGCGCGATGCGGGCGAACCGGCTGCAGATCTATCGCGCGGTGAGCCTGCCGCACGCCATGCCGGCGATTTTCACCGGGCTCAAAGTGTCGGCGACGCTTGCGGTGGTCGGCGCCGTGGTCGGCGAATTCGTCGGCTCCAATTCCGGCATCGGCTATGTCATGCAGCGCGCGATCGGCACGTTCGATCTGCCTGTGATGTTCTCGGCGCTCATCGTGCTGGCGATGATGGGGGTGATCCTGTTCTGGCTCGTCGATTTCGTCGAGCGGCTGGTCATTCCCTGGCACGCAAGCCGTCGCGAGGACATCGTCATATCGGCCAATTGAAGGCTCAGCGCCGATGCGCCAACAAGGGAGGAGGCCATGATCCGTCCGCTGATCGCGCTCAGCCTGTGGCTCTGCTGCATCGGCTCTGCTTTCGCCAATGACAAAGTCGTGCTGATGCTCAATTGGTATGTCTATGGCGAGCACGGGCCGTTCTTTTACGGCAAGGCGAAGGGGCTTTACGCCGCTGAAGGCATCGATCTCGAGATCCAGGAGGGCCGCGGCTCGGGCGCGACGGTGCAGGCGGTGGCGGCAAAAAGCGCGGATTTCGGCTACGCGGATGTGACGACGATGATGCGCGCCGCGATCAAGGGCGCGCCGATCATAGCCGTCGGCGTGCTCAATCAGACGACCGCCATGTCGGTGATGGGATTTGCCGACAAGAACATGCGCAAGCCGCAGGATATTATCGGCAAGACGATCGCCATCACTCCGGCCGACTCGCTGACGCAGATCTGGCCGCTGTTTCTCAAGAAGACCGGCCTGAAGGAAAGCGACGTCAGAATCGTCGCCGGCGACGCCCAGACCAAATTGAACGCCGTCATCAACGGCCGCGCCGATCTGCTGCTCGGCGCCGTCATGGACCAGAGCATGCGGATCAAGGATGCGACGGGTAAGGACGTCTACTGCATCCGCTTCGCCGATTATGGAATCCATCTGGTCGGCGATGGCGTCATCGCCAATACGGATTTCGTGAAGCAGAATCCCGATCTCGTCCGCCGCTTCATGGCCGCAACAACGAAGGCGGTCGAGGGCGCCGCAGCCGCTCCTGACGAGACGGTCGATGCGATTCTCGCCGCCGACCCGAAGGCGGGCAAACGCGAAACGCTGCTGCAGGGCTTCACGCTGGCGACGCAGTTTTACACGACGCCTGAGACCAAGGACAAACCTCCTTTCAGCGTCACCGACGAAAACATGGCCGAATCCGTCGCGCTGATGGTCGAATATGGCGGCCTCGACGCCAGCGCCAAGGACAATCCGAAGCAATTTTATACGAACGATTATCTCAGGAAATGAGGATGAGGCGGAGGGTGAGAATCGTTTCAGTCGACAAGATGAGAAGTCTGAAATCTCCTCCCTCCGTCGTGGCGGAGCTGTCCGCAGAACAGAATTCGGTTGCTTTGCTCCACCCCTTGCAACCCCGGCGCGTCATGGCCGGGCTTGTCCCGGCCATCCACGCCCAGACGCCGTCGTCAACGTCAAAAGTTGTCTGCCACGGCGCCGCGTGGATGGCCGGGACAAGCCCGGCCATGACGTCGGTAGGTCGCATTGGACTGAATTGCACTTTCGAATCCGCAACTCTTCGTTCTCCACGGATAATCTGGCGCCCGTGCGAGAGAGTGGTCGCGCGGCGGCCCCTCTCATGGCTGCTCTGAACATGCAGCATCCAGCCGCCCATCTCTCCCTTACCCCGCAAGCCGCCGCCACGCCGCGCGTGGTCATCGAAATCGCCGGCGCCTCGAAGACCTATCGAACGCGCGACGGCGACGTACCCTCGCTCCGGCCGCTCGACTTCACCATCAACGACGGCGAATTCTTTGTCGTGGTCGGACCATCGGGATGCGGCAAATCAACTCTGCTGAAAATGTTGGCGGGCCTGCTCGCGCCGACGACAGGCGCAATCCGGCTCGAGGGCAACTCAATCGTGGCGCCGCATGGCGACGTCGGCATCGTCTTCCAGAGCCCGCTTCTGTTGCCATGGCGCAATGTGCTGAAAAACGTCATGCTTCCCGTCGACATGAAGCGCCTGCCGCGCGCGCCATATCTGGCGCGCGCCGAGCAACTATTGCAGACGGTGGGCCTCGGCGGCTTCGAGCGCAAAATGCCCTGGCAATTGTCCGGCGGCATGCAGCAGCGCGCCTCGATCTGTCGGGCGTTGATCCACGACCCCAAGATCATGTTGATGGACGAGCCATTCGGCGCGCTCGACGCGATGACACGCGAACGCATGAACGTCGAATTGCAGCAGATCCAGCGCGAGACCGGCAAGACGATCTTCCTCATCACTCATTCGATCCCGGAGGCGGTTTTCCTCGCCGACCGCGTGCTTGTCATGACGGAGCGGCCGGGCGCCGTCGCCGCGATCTATGATGTGCCGCTGCCGCGACCACGCACGCTCGAAATGATGGCGGACCCGATCTTCCTCGCGCTTTCGCAGACGATCCGGCGCCATTTCGCGACCCATGGGCGCTTGGACTGATGCGGCGGCGCCGCGCCAGACCGCTAAGCGGGCGTCACCCATTTCATCACATGGGAGCCGACAAGACAGAGCGCGCCGTGCTGATTGACGATTTCGATTCTGGAGATCGTGCGCCCCGCGTCGCGATCAAGCGTCTCGACGGTGTAGCGGGCGGTGACCTCGTCGTCGATGAACACCGGCTGGATGATCCTGATCCTGTCATAGCCAAGCGACACCGGAACGCCCTTGGCGCCGCGACGCATCGAGCGCTCCGCGACGATCGTCGAGGTCGTCGACAGCAACCCCATCAAGAGCGCGCCATGCACAATCCGGCGCCGGAATGGCGTTGTGCGCGCGAACGCCTCGTCGACATGAATCGGCGAAAAATCGCCGCTGATCTCGGCAAAGCGCAGCACGTCGGCTTCACTGATCCTGCGCGAATATTCAGCCTGTTCGCCGATTTCGAGATAGGTCTCGACGGCCATGCGCGTCTCCTGCAATTCCGGTGCTGCTTATCCGGGATGGAATGTTTTATTGTCGGCCGAGTCAATCGTCCGTCATTGCGAGGGAGCGAAGCGACGAAGCAATCCAGACTGAGCCCTGTTAGCTTCGTCTGGATTGCTGCGTCGCTTCGCTCCCTCGCAATGACGTAACCGGAGAGAAATCGCGTGAGCAAAAAACGACGAATCGCCATTGTCGGGCTCGGCATGGCGCTGAAGCCTCATCTCGCGGCCTTGCGCGAACTTGGCCTGCGCGTGGAAATCGCCGCCTGTTTCTCGCCGAGCGCCGAGGGTCGCGCGGCTTTCGCCGCAGCGCAGCCGGATTTGCCTGTGGTCGCCGACCTCGACGCCACGCTTGCCGACAACAGTATCGATGCGGTTTTGCTGCTGACCCCGCCCTTCACCCATCTCGATCTCATCCGCCGTTGCGCCGCCGCCGGCAAACATGTTCTCGCCGAGAAGCCGCTCGACGTTTCCGTTGAACGCGCGCGATTGTCGGTCGAGGCGATGGAGAGCGCCGGCCTTCGCCTTGGAATCGTCCTGCAGCACCGCTTTCGCAAGGCGGCGCGGCGGCTCGCCGGCCTGATCGCCCGCGGCCAATTGGGAATGCTCGTCTCGGGTTCGGCTTCGATCCGCTGGTGGCGGGCCCCGGACTATTTCGCCCAGCACGACAGGGGCATGAAAGCGCGCGACGGCGGCGGCGTGCTGCTCACCCAGGCGATCCATACACTCGACCTGTTTCAGAGTCTCGCCGGCCCGATCGCGCGCGTGGCGGCAATGGCGACGACTTCGCCGCTGCGCCAGATCGATACCGAGGACGTGGTCGGCGCGGCGTTGGGCTTCGCCAATGGCGCGGTCGGCGCGCTCGATGCGACGACCGTCGCCTATCCGGGCTTTCCCGAACGCATCGAACTCGCCTTCGAGGCGGCGACCGCCGTGCTCACCGCCGAATCGCTCGAGCTCTTCTACAAGGACGGACGAATTCTTCGCGAAGCGGGCGCGGAGTCGAACAGCGGCGGCGCCGATCCGATGGCTTTCTCGCATGAATCTCATAAGGCCCTCATTACGGATTTTCTCGATGCGCTTGACGAGAAACACGATCCCGCAATCAGCGGGCGAGAGGCGTTGAAGGTGCAGATCCTGATCGAGGCGCTGCTGGAATCGGCGCGGAGCGGCCGCGCCGTCGAGATTCCAACGCCGCCGCGGTAGTCGTGGCGCCGTCTTTGCGAGGTCAGGCGAATGACTCATTCGCCTTGGCGAAGCGACGAAGCAATCCAGGCTAAGCTCCCGCGGCCTCCATCTGGATGGGTTCTCCAGGGCATACGCGAAGCATTTCGTACCGGTCCTGGCGCGGCTCATTTTGGATTGCTTCGTCGCTTCGCTCCCTCGCATTGACGTACGCGCGGTTCACGCCACCCCCAGCGCCCTGGCCTGCGCGGTCAACGCCAGCTCACACACGGTAAAGCAATGCGCCTGCAGCATCGCTGTCTCGGTGCGCTCGAAGATGTCGCGCGCAATGTTCGCGTAATAGGGTAAGTCCGCATCCGAGCAATCGACGTAGCGCACGCCCTGTTTGTTGACGAGGAACAGATGGTCTTTGCCGGGCCGTCCGGCGATGTCGGCATATTTTCTCAGCTCGATATAGCCTTCCGCGCCAAGAATGGTGAGCCGTCCGTCGCCCCAGGTCGGCAGGCCATCCGGCGTGAACCAATCCACGCGGATGTAACCGGACGCCGGTCCCGAGGCGAGTATCATTTCGCCAAAATCTTCGAAACCGGGATCATCGGGATGGGCAAGGTTGCCGGCGCGCGCGACAATGATCTCGGCGTTGCGCGATCCGGTGAAGAACAGGAATTGATCAATCTGATGCGAGCCGATGTCGTTGAGAATGCCGCCAAACCTGGTCTTGTCGAAAAACCAGCCGGAGCGCAGATGCCGGTTGAGGCGATGCGGGCCGAGGCCGACAGTCTGCAACACCCGGCCGATCTCGCCGCCCTCGATGATTTCGGACGCGCGGGTCACCGCGCGCACTTCGAAACGTTCGGTGAAATTGACCGAGAAGATGCGGCCCGTCTCGCGCTGCGCGCGCTTCACCTCCTCGAGCTGCCCAAAATCGGTGACGCCCGGTTTATCGACCATCACGTCCTTGCCGTGGCGCATCGCCTCGATCGCGATGCCGGCGCGCTCATCGGGAATCGCCGCGGTGACGATGAGATGGATCGAAGCATCTTCCAACAGACGGCGCCTATCGTCGACGCGAGGGATGCCGGGAAAGCGCGCGCCGAAATCCTTGAGCGGGATCGCCTCGTCGCGCGACCAGAATCCGGCGCAATCGGCGCCGATATCGAGGAGGCCGCGCACCAGATCGTAGATGTGACGATGGTCGAGACCGATGGCGGCGAACTTCAATCTGGGATAAGCGGCCATCGGCGTTTCCTCTCCCGTCCGGCGACATCTTGCGCAGTGAATAACTAGATGGTTACTTATCAAAACCGGGCTTGGGCGACAAGCTGCGGCGGGCGCTGGAATGGGCGCGAGCGCGGGAGGATTGATGCGTCTTTCGGACAGTCATGAAGAAATCCGCCGGACCGCGCGGCGCTTCGCCGATGACGTCATCCGGCCGCAGGCGGAGGCATTGGACCGGGACGAACTTTATCCCGCCGAGATCTATCAGAAGATGGCTGGGATCGGCCTGTTCGGCATCACCGTGCCCACCGCGCTCGGCGGCGCGGGAATGGATGTCGTGAGCTACGCGCTGGCGATGGAGGAGCTCGCCCGGGGTTATTCGTCGGTCGCCGATCAATGCGGTCTGTTCGAACTGATCGGCACGCTGCTCGCCGCGCATGGAACGCCGGATCAGCAGCAACGTTGGCTAACGCCCTTGTTGAGCTTCGCGCTCAAACCTGCTTATTGCATCACCGAGGCCGAAGCGGGCTCCGATGTTTCGGGCGTCAAAACCTTTGCCGAGCGCACTACGACCGGATGGCGCCTGTCAGGCTCCAAATTGTGGATTCACAATGCGCCGATCGCAGATGTCGGCTTCGTGCTCGCCCGCACCAACAAGGAAATGGGGAAGCGCGGCATGAGCATTTTTATCGTCGAGCTCGACCGGCCCGGCGTCTCGCGCGGCCGTCGCGAGCATAAGATGGGGCAGCGGGCCTCCCCCGTCGGCGCCCTCGATTTCCAGGCGGTGGACCTTGGCGCGGACGCGTTGCTCGGCGAAGAGGGGCGCGGCTTTCCGATCATGATGAGCGCGCTCGACAAGGGCCGCATCGGCATCGGCGCGCTCGCCGTTGGCATCGCGCAGGCGGGCCTGGAAGCGGCGCTCGCCTATGCCAAGACGCGTCGTCAGTTCGGCAAGCCGATCGCTGAATTTCAGGGGCTGCAATTCATGCTCGCCGACATGGCCAAGGATATCGCCGCCGCCCGTCTGCTGGTTCGCGACGCCGCCGAGACGATGGACGCCGGGGCGCCCGCGACAATGGCCTGTTCGATGGCGAAATGTTTCGCCAGCGATATCGCCGTCGCGCAGACCGCCAATGCCGTGCAGATATTCGGCGGCAGCGGCTATATCCGCGGTTTCGAAGTGGAGCGCCTCTATCGCGACGCGAAAATCACGCAGATCTATGAGGGCGCCAATCAGATCCAGCGCGTCATTATCGCCAGGGAATTGCTGGGCGCGGGAAGCGTCTCGCCGCGCCCGAGAGATGGCGCGCGCGCTCAGCCGACCTGAATCTTCGGGAAGTCGCCCTCGATTTCCACACAGGGCTCGCCATGGGTCGCCTGCCGGAACGAGGCGATCGGTTGCGGCCTGCTGAGAAAATACCCCTGCGCCTCGCTGCAGGATTCATGGCCGAGGAATTCAAGTTCCGCCGCCGTCTCGACGCCTTCGGCGAGAACCGGCATGCCGAGCCCGCGGCCGAGGCCAAGCACGGCGCGAACGATGGTCGCGGCCTGTTCGTTGCAATTCACCGATTTGACGAAGGAACGGTCGATCTTGATCTTGTCGAAGGGAAAGGCGCGAAGGTTCGACAGCGACGAATGGCCAGTGCCGAAATCATCCATGGCGATGCGAACGCCAAGCGTTTTGACCTGACGCAACGTATTGAGCGCGCGGTTCGGATCCTCGATCAACGCGCTTTCGGTGATTTCGAGTTCAAGCCGGCTGGCGGACAGGCCGGTCTGAAGCATAATTTCGTGGACGAGTTGCGCCAGATTCGGCGCGCGCAATTGCACGGCCGAGATATTCACCGCAACGCTCAATGGCCGCGGCCAGCTCGCCGCTTCGCCGCAGGCCGCGCGCAACACCCATTCGCCGATTTGCAGGATAAGGCCGCTCTCCTCGGCGAGCGGAATGAAGACCGACGGCGGCACGTCGCCCTTCTCGGGATGACGCCAGCGCAAGAGCGCCTCGAAGCCGAAGGGCTCGTCGCTGCCGATGCAATATTGAGGCTAGTAGACCAACCGCAATTCGTCTCGCGCGACCGCGTAGCGCAGGTCGTTCTCGAGAAGCCGACGCTCGCGGACCTCCCGGCCCATCGCGACCTCGAAGAAGCGATAGGTCCCTCGGCCATCGGACTTTGCCCGATAGAGCGCGGTGTCCGAATGGGTGAGAAGCGAGGCGCGATCGAGGGCGTCGCCCGGAAAGATCGCAATGCCGATGCTCGTTGCGATCGGCGCGGCGGTCGAAGAGCCCTGGTTCTCGACTCGTATGATTTCGAGCAGACGTTCGGCCAATTGTCCGGCGTGCGTCGGGTCGGTAAGATTGGGGGCGACGATTGCGAATTCGTCTCCCCCTAGGCGGGCCATGATCTGGCCGGCGGCCGGTTCCAGCGCATCGCTCAGGCATCGCGCGACGGTCTGGAGAAGCACATCGCCCGCTGCATGGCCGAAGAGGTCGTTGACCTCCTTGAATCGATCGAGGTCAAGCAGCAGCACCGCCATATGAAGGCCATTGGCGCGATGCGCTTCGATCGCCTCATCGAGGATTTTGGTGAAAGTGTTGCGGTTGGCCAGACCCGTCAAGGCGTCGTGATGGGCGAGAAAATGAACCTGTTCTTCGGCTTCCTTGCGCCGCGTGACGTCGCGCGCGACGCCGACCAGACCGATGATCTCATTGCGCTCGTTGCGCAGGGGCACTTTCGATGTCGACAGCCATTTTTTCTGGCCCGACGCGTCGATCACGAATTCTTCGATATCGAGCTTCGGCCGCCCCGATTGCATGACCATGCGATCGTCGGCCGCAAATCCTTGCGCCACCTCAAAGGAATGGTGCTCGAAATCCGATTGACCGATCATCTCCTCGGGGCCCGCCAGACCGATATCCCGGGCGACCGCGCGATTGGCCATCAGGAACCGCGAGTTCGTATCCTTGACGAAGAGGTAATCGGGCACCTGGTTGATCATCGCCATCAGCAAGGCGCGCTCTTCACCCCATTGCTTCTGGGCGATCTTGTCGCTCGCGAGTTCGCCGAGTAGCCGCTGGTTGTCCGCGGCGAGCGTTTTCAACTGATGCGTGGGCGACAGCGCGTCGCCGGGAGCGGTGGAATCGTCTCGCTTGATCATCCGCCAATCCTAGATTCCCAGCGATGCGACATGACCCCCAGTCTTCCCTTGGCGTTGTTCGCTTCTTGCGTCCGGAACGACGTCAGGCCGTTCCGGCCGGGCGGCGGCGGCAGGACACGGCCAAGCAACATAGCCGACAAAGACTTACTGTTGGTTAATGGTAATTGGCGAGAATGGCTCGAAATCTCGAGCGTTTTATAAGCGGGCTTACTTTCCCGCGGGCGGCGCCATCGTTTTCTGCATGAATTCCTCGAGTTGAAGCTTCCAAAAATTCGCAATCCCCACCGTGCCATGACCCAGCGTTTCTTCGCTGGCGGGGATCAGATACAGACGCGCGTTCTTCACCTGCTGCAACCCTCGCTCCATGATCCCCGTTTCCGGCGGATCGCGCTCGTCGTCCGCCGAATTGATGGCGAGGAGCGGCGCCTGGATGCGCGCCAGGCCGGGCGCGGGATTGTAATCGCGCGAAGCTTCGAATTGATAGAGGAAGTCGTTGGCGTCGGCGGTGAACGGCGCCGCCAGACGCTTCTCAACCAGTTTGTCAGCTTCCTCACGCGTCGACGCCATCTTCTGATAAGCGAGCGTCCCGCCATTGCTCGCAATGCCGAAGAAAACATTGGCGAAAAGAATCGAGCGTGGCTGGGCAAGGTAATCGCCATTATTCCAATCGGGGTCGTTGCGGATGGCCTCGATCAGCATCCGCCTCATCATCCAGTTGCGGCCGGACATTTCTCCCGGCTGCGAAGCCATGGGAACCAGCCCATCCATAAAATCCGGATAGGTTTCGCCCCAGATCCAGGTCTCCATGCCGCCCATCGAATTGCCGATGAGCAAGCGCAAGTGGCGCACTCCCAATCCTTCGTTCAGCAGCCTGTACTGCGCGGCGACCATGTCGTCGTAATTATACCTCGGGAACTTCGCGCGCAGGCCGTCGGAAGGCTTGGATGACTTCCCCGCGCCGATCGCATCAGGCAGAATGATGAAAAATTTGCCGGCGTCCAAAGGCTGTCCGGGCCCGAAGAGTTCACCGGCGAATGCCGGCGTCAGAAAGCTGGCGCCGGAACCAGCGGTGCCGTGCAGAATGACGACAGGCTCGCCGGAGGGATCGCCGATGGTGAGATAGTGCAGATGCAATTCGTTCAGGACCTCGCCGGTATGAAACCGGAAGCCGCGAACGACCCAGTCGCCTTCTCTCGGCGGCGGATAATCCGCCGCCCCGGCGGCGAGCGAAACCAGCAAAAGAGCCGGGCCGGCGACCAATTTCGCGAGCAGGCGTGCGACCCTCATTTTGCCTTTTCCCGAGCCCGTTCGCTCCACATGCGGCGCCTACTCGGCGGCGACCTTGCGTTTGTCGGCGCGCCGCATGTTGCGCGGATCGCGATGCATCGCGCCATCCTTCATAATCATCGAGAAATGACCCGGCCCGACAAGAACCGACAGGTCCTTGAGCGGATTGGCGTCCACCAGCAGCAGGTCGGCCAAGGCGCCCTCCTTGATGATTCCGAGTTCGCCCTTGTGTCCCATCAGATCGCCGCCAACCGCGGTCGCGCATTTCATCGCCTCGGCGGGGCTGTAGCCGAAGAATTTCACAAAATGGCCGATGTCCCGGGCGTTCTGGCCCATCGGGGTCAGCGCGAAGCCATAATCGCCGCCGACGACGACGCGCATGCCGCGCTTGCGCATCTGGTGATAGGTCGCGATCGTGAATTCGAGTTTGCGCATCATGCCCATACGTTCGACCACCTCCTTGGTCATGCCCACCACATCGCCTTCGAAGACCGTATTATGCAACAGGCCGAACGCCGGCCCGATGATGACCCGATCCTTGGCCGCCTCCAGCATGTCGAGCGCTTCCGCGTCGGCGAAATCGCAATGATAGATGCAGTCGACGCCAGCGCGCACCGCGCGCTTCACCGATTCGGCGGCGCGCGAATGAGTGGCGACCCGCTTGCCCCAATCATGCGCGGTGCGCACGCCGACCGTCAGTTCCTCCTCGCTGAGGGAAACGACTTCGGCGCGCGCGTGGCTGACAAACTCGTCGCCCGAAACATTGATTTTGACATTGTCGACGCCCTCGCGACAGCACAGGCGAACCGCCCTGCGCATTTCATCGACGCCATCAGCGATCATGCCGAAGCTTTCGGCGTGCATGTGCTGCTTGCGCTCGTCGCCAAGGCCGCCTGTCGTGGTGATCTCCGGCCCCGCGGCGCGATAGCGTGGGCCGGCGAGATAGCCGTCTGCAATCTCCTGGCGGACGACGACGTCGATGCGCATCTTGGCCGAGGCGGCGGAATAACAAGATGTGAAGCCGTGGTTGAGGATGAGGGTCGCGTTACGGCAGGTGCGCAGCAAATGTTCCTCGGGCGGGATTTCGCCGAGATCCTGATTGCGTACGGGGCCGACGAATGAGAGATGGCAATGGCCCTCCACCAGTCCGGGCATCAGGAACTGGCCTTCACCGTCGATGATTTCGGCGGCGTTTTCGGCGGCTATGGCATTGCGCCCGCGCGCGACCGTCTTGATTCGATTGTTCTCGACGACGATCTCGCCGGGATATTCCTCGTCGTTGACGCCATCCCAGATCGTGACATTGCGAAACAGATAAGACGTCATGACTTCCTCCCTCGGATCGCGAAGAGGCGGCGGCGCTTATCCGGCCGTCTGATCCAGTTCGCCGGGACAGGATAGAACGAAGCCTCGGGATCGTCCAACTGCGATTCTCAGCGGGTCGCACGGCTATCCGAGCAACAGAATTCGGTCGCATGACTCCGCCCTTTGCAACCCCAGCACGTCGTGCCCGGCCTTGTGCCACGGCTGTCCGGTTCAGCAAGATCGGTTGTAAATCTTAAGTCGCACACAACCCCGCGCGTCGTGCCCGGGCTTGTCCCGGGCATCCACGCCGTGCGGAAGACGCCAACTTTGAAGGTTTCTTGCAACGGCTCGGCG
>Ga0209006_10001119_pt1 | contig 24536 bp, 25 predicted proteins | sample JacPin_JW_Ref_O2_FD_188567 | JGI IMG/M metagenome (GOLD analysis project Ga0209006, IMG submission 188567) | Forest soil microbial communities from Algoma, Ontario, Canada - Jack Pine, Ontario site 1_JW_Ref_O2 (SPAdes) (version 2) | ecosystem: Environmental > Terrestrial > Soil > Boreal... | reverse complement strand
TGCCGCTGACGCGCTCGCGCGAACACCGGCACCGGAAGTACACCGGAGCCGGTTCAAATATCCGCACATCGTCTTCGTTGAACAGCCGATGCACGATCTCGGCGTCCCCCAAGCTCTGTAATTCCTCGGGAGTCAGCGTCGCGCCGATCAGCTGCACGCGGCGCCATGCATCGTCGATGGCCGCCGGATCCGCGACCACCGTGCCGGGCGCACCCGGCAGCCGCTGCAGCAGCATGCCCGCCGCGCCATGCTCGTCGGCGTACAACCACAGAAGGGTGGGCAGTTGCTCGGAATTCTCGAAGTAGATCTGCAACGAGTCCGCGAGGCGCGCGCCGGCGATGGGAACGATTCCCTGATAGCGCTGCGAACCATCGTCGCTTTCCAACGTCACCGTGAGATTACCGGCCCCGATCAACCCATGCAGACCGCCGGTCGTCGCCCCGGCCTCGAGGTCTTCGCGGTAGCGGGCAAGTCCTCGCACGCCCAACCCGCTGGTACATTGCGCCAACAAGAGCTGCACAGCGCCCGTACCCTGCAATTGCAGGGACAGTACGCCCTGGAACTTGATGGTCGCGGCGAGCAGGAGGGACGCCACCACCGCCTCGCCCAAGACCTCGCGTATGACTCCCGGATACTCCCGATGCTCGATCAACGCCTGCCAGGAAGCATCCAAGTGGACCAAATGTCCGCGAATCGGATAATGCTCGAAGATGAAACGGTGCAGCGAATCGCGGTCATGCATCTTAAGCAGAACCACGCATTAAGCTGAACCACCCAGCTTGGTCTTGAGCAGGTCCTTGAGCTGCGCCGGATTCGCCTTGCCCTTGGTCGCCTTCTGGACCTGGCCCACGAAGAAATCGAAGAGTTTGTCCTTGCCGGCTCGATAGTCGGCGAGTTGTTTCGGATTCGCGGCGATGACGGCGTCGATGACCCCCTCGATGGCGCCGGAGTCGGTGATTTGCTTCAGACCCCGCTTCTCGATGATGTCGTCCGCGCCCTGGCCTTCGGCCCACATGGCCTCGAATACATCTTTGGCGATTTTCCCCGAAATGGTCGCATCGACGATGCGCGCCAGCAGGCCGCCGAGCGCAGCGGGCGACACGCGTGAGGCGGTGATCTCGACGCTATCGCGGTTGAGTGCACTGGATAATTCGCCCATCACCCAATTTGCCGCGAGCTTGGCATGCGCGCTGCCTAAGTGCGCGAGCACCGCTTCGAAATACGCGCCAAGTTCGCGGCTCGCGCTCAAGACGCCGGCGTCATACACGGAGAGCCCGAGATCGCGGGCAAATCGAGCTGCTTTCTCATCGGGCAATTCCGGCAAGGTTGCGCGCACGGTTGCGATGAAACCCTCGTCGATTTCCACCGGCAAGAGATCGGGATCCGGGAAGTAGCGGTAATCGTTGGCCTCCTCTTTGGAGCGCATCGAGCGGGTCTCGTCCTTGTCGGAATCGTACAGTCGGGTTTCCTGCACCACCTTGCCGCCGCTCTCGATGAGTTCGACCTGCCGGGCGACCTCATATTGAATGGCCTTTTCGACGAAACGAAACGAATTCAGATTCTTGATCTCGGCGCGGGTGCCGAATTTCTCCTGGCCGCGCGGCCTTACCGAGACATTCGCATCGCAGCGGAACGAACCTTCCTGCATGTTGCCGTCGCAGATCTCGAGATAGCGCACCAATGTGTGCATCTTCTTCATGTAAGCCACCGCCTCCTTGGCCGAACGCATATCCGGCTCGGAGACGATTTCCAGGAGCGGCGTACCGGCGCGATTGAGGTCGATGCCGGTGGCATTGGCCAATCCTTCGTGCAGAGACTTGCCGGCATCCTCCTCGAGATGCGCGCGCGTGACTCCGACGGTCTTGGCGGTTCCGTCGTCCAGCAGAACGTTGAGCGAGCCCCGGCTGACCACCGGATGCTCGTATTGGCTGATCTGGTAGCCCTTCGGCAGATCGGGGTAGAAGTAGTTCTTGCGTGCAAAGATCGAGCGCCGCGCAATGGTTGCGCCGATCGCCAGACCGAACTTGACCGCCATTCGAACGGCCTCGGCGTTGAGCACCGGCAACACGCCCGGGTAGGCCAAATCCACCAGGTTCGCCTGGCTGTTGGGAGGGGCGCCGTACGCAGTCGCCGCGCCCGAGAAGATCTTCGACCGGGTGGCGAGCTGGGCGTGGATCTCGAGCCCGATGACAACTTCCCAGTCAATCATCATTCATATCCGCGCGGTGCATGCGTGTGCCATTCGGTCGCCAGCTGGTACAGGTGAGCTGCGTTGAGCAGGCGTCCCTCGGAGAAGTGCGGTCCGATGAGCTGCAGGCCCATGGGTAATCCATCGACGAAGCCGCAGGGCAGTGATATTCCGGGCAGCCCGGCCAGATTCGCACCGATGGTATAGATGTCGTTCAAGTACATGGTGACCGGATCGTCCATCTTGGCGCCGATGTCGAAGGCCGGTGTGGGGGTCGTGGGCCCCACGACCAAATCGACCTGTTGGAAGGCTGCACGAAAATCTTCGGTGATGAGGCGGCGCACCTTTTGCGCCTTCAAATAATAGGCATCGAAATAGCCGGCGGACAACACATACGTGCCGGTCATGATCCGCCGCTTGACCTCGGGGCCGAACCCTTCACCACGTGAACGCTTGTACAGGTCGGCCAAGTCTTTCGGCTGATCGCAGCGGTAGCCGAAGCGCACGCCGTCGAATCGCGACAAATTCGAAGAGCACTCGGCCGGTGCGACCACATAATAGGTGGGGACCGAGAGCGGCAGATGCGGCAGACTCACTTCCACGGTCGTGGCGCCCAAGGATGTGTAGACCTTCAGCGAATCATGAATGAGCGCCGCGTTGCGCGGCTCCAAACCGTCGAAGAATTCCCGCAATAGACCGATTTTCAGTCCCTTGAGCGGTGCGTCGAGCATCGCCGGATAGTCCGGCACCGGTTCATCGACGCTGGTGGAATCCAACGGGTCGAACCCCGCGATGGCTTTCAGCACCGTAGCCGCGTCGGCCGCCGTGCGGGCGAACACCCCGGCCTGATCGAGACTCGATGCGAAGGCGATCATGCCGTACCGCGAAACGCGCCCATAGGTGGGTTTGACGCCGGTCACACCCGTCAATGCCGCGGGTTGCCGAATCGACCCGCCGGTGTCGGTCCCGGTAGTGAACGAAGCCAGCCGCGCCGCCATGGCCGCGGCCGATCCGCCCGACGATCCGCCTGGAACCTTGGCAGTGTTCCAGGGATTCTTGACCGGACCGTAATAGCTGGTCTCGTTCGAAGATCCCATGGCGAACTCGTCCATGTTGGCCTTGCCCAACATGACGGCTCCAGCCTCCTTGAGGCGCGCGACCACGGTCGCATCGTAGGGTGCGACGAAGTTGTCCAGCATGCGCGATCCACAGCTGGTGCGCACTCCATCGGTACAGAAAATGTCTTTATGAATGAGTGGGATGCCGAGAAGGGGTGCTCGCTCCCCGTCCGCCAGTCGACGGTCGGCGGCCGCCGCCGCGGCGAGCGCCGCATCCGCGGTCAGGGTGATCAGCGCGTTCAAAGCCGGATTCAGCCGTTCGATGCGCCCCAGGAAATGCCGGGTGAGTTCCACGCTCGACAGCTCTCTTGATCGCAGGCGCTCGGCCAGTTCGCCGACCGACAGGTTGTGCAGCATCGTCACGGTTCTTGGCGGCCCTACTCGATGACCCGCGGGACGACGTACAGCCCGCCCTGCACACTGGGGGCGTTTCTCTGGTACTTCTCATGGTGGTCGGTTTCCGTGACCGCGTCGGGGCGCAACCGCTGCCGCTGACCGTCGAGCGGGTGGGCCATGGGCTCGACGCTGCCCACGTCGGCGCCCGACAACTCGTCCACGAAATCGACGATGCTCGACAAACTGGTCACGTAGACCGGCATCTCCTGTTCGGTGATCGACAGCCGTGCGAGGTGCGCGATCTTTTCTACGTCTTGACGGGTTAGGCTCATATCAGTGCTTGAAAGTGCGTGCGAGTACGCATTTTTAGCTGTTATCCATGATACACGTTGCCTTGTTATATGTCTTATCGGTTGTTACATTAGCGCAACTTTTTTAACCCCCTTTTTCAGTAGAAAAAAACCCCATGTTCAAACGCCTTAGAGGTTATTTCTCGAATGACCTCTCAATCGATCTTGGAACCGCGAATACGCTGATTTACGTGCGCGAGCGCGGCATCGTTCTAAACGAACCGTCGGTGGTTGCGGTGCAGGACGAACCCACCCGCGGCGGCAAGATCATCGTTGCCGTCGGGGTCGAAGCCAAGAACATGTTGGGACGAACTCCGGGACACATAACCGCGGTTCGGCCGATGAAGGACGGCGTCATCGCCGACTTCACCTACACGGAGAAGATGCTGCAGTACTTCATCAAGAAGGTGCACGGCAATCGTTTCTTGTCTCCGAGCCCGAGGGTGCTGGTATGCGTCCCCTTCGGCTCCACTCAGGTGGAGCGGCGGGCCATCAAGGAATCGGCCGAGGGCGCGGGCGCGCGCAGCGTCGACATCGTCCCGGAACCCATGGCGGCGGCCGTGGGTGCGGGACTTCCGGTGCAGGAGGCGCGCGGCTCCATGGTGCTCGACATCGGCGGCGGCACCTCGGAAGTCGCGGTGATCTCGCTCAACGGCATCGTGTATGCGGCCAGCGTCCGCATCGGCGGCGACAAGTTCGACGAAGCGATCACCAACTACGTGCGCCGCAACTACGGCATTTTGATCGGCGAGGCGACTGCGGAACGCATCAAATTGGAAATCGGCTCCGCCTATCCCGGCCAGCAGGTTCGCGAGATTTCGGTCAAGGGCCGCAACCTCTCCGAGGGCGTGCCTCGAAGCTTCACGCTGAACTCCAACGAAATTCTCGAGGCTCTGCAGGAACCCTTGCAAGGCATCGTGGGCGCCGTCAAGCAGGCCCTCGAACAAACTCCGCCCGAACTCGGAGCCGACGTGGCCGAGCGTGGGATCGTGCTCACGGGGGGCGGCGCGCTGCTGCGGGACGTAGATAAATTGCTCATGGAAGAGACCGGGTTACCTGTGGTGGTGGCGGACGATCCGCTGACCTGCGTCGCGCGCGGCGGCGGCCGGATCCTCGAACTCACCGAGGAACATGGACCGGGCATCTTCGGATTGGAGTAATGCAAGCGACTCGGGAACCCCCTGCCCATGGTCGCGTTTCGTAGCACCGACACATCCGGTCGCACGTCGGGCTTGCTGCTTCGCTGTGTTCTGTATTGCCTGCTGTCATTGGGATTGATCATCTTTGACAAGCGCTACGATCATCTTGGAGAGATCCGCCGTTTTCTGTCGGTGGTCGCGTATCCGGTGCAGATCGCCGTCGCCAGTCCCTTCCAGGGTTGGGATTGGTTTCGCGAAAGCGTCTCATCGCGCGAAACCCTGCGTGCCGACAAGGCGAAACTCGAGGCGGAACTGCGGCTCGCCAATTTCCGTCTGCAACGCTACGAGGCGCTGGAGGCGGAAAGCCAGCGGCTTCGCGCATTGCGCGAGAATACGGCCGGCGTCGCCAATCGCTTCATCATCGGCAACATCATGGACCTCGACATCGATGCCTTTCGCGAACGGGTTCTCGTCGACAAGGGTGCGCGCGACGGCGTGTTCGTGGGACAGGCCGTGCTCGACGCCGGCGGCGTCTTCGGCCAGGTCGCCCGCGTGGGGGAATTGACCAGTGAAGTCATTCTCGTCAGCGACGGCACCCATGCCATCCCGGTCCAGATCAACCGCAACGGCTTGCGCACCATCGCCGTGGGCACCGGCGACATGACCAGGCTGAAGCTGCCATACCTGTCGACCAGTGCCGATGTGATCGCCGGCGATCTGCTGGTCACCTCGGGACTAGGAGGCGGGTTTCCCGCGGGTTATCCGGTCGGTACCATCACCGACGTCAAGCGCGATCCGGCCCAATCCCTTGCCGAGGTTGATGTGCGGCCCGCGGCGGCCCTGGACCGGTCCCGCGAGGTGATGTTCGTGTGGTTGGCCCCGGAGGCCTCCGCCGCTGCGTCCGTGCCGCCGCCGGCATCGGCGCCCCCGCCGGCGTCGGTTCCCCAGCCGGCGTCAGCGTCCCCGCCGGGTCGAAAGGCCACGGCAGCGCCTGGACAACAGAACGGAGCGCCCAAGAAATGATGCGCGACGACGCTGTCAGACGGCTGCCCATGGCGCTCTCGGCGCTGGTCGCGTTGGCGCTCTCGGTCGTGCCCTTGCCCGCGCCCGTCGATGCGTTTCGTCCCGATTTCCTGGTCCTCGTGGTGTTCTACTGGTCGATCGAATCGCCGCGCGCCGGTGGTTTGGCGCTGGCTTTCGTCTCTGGACTCGCTCTCGACGTGATCCGTGGCGTCGTGCTCGGACAGCATGCCTTGGCGCTGACGCTGATGGCAGCTTGGGCGACGCATTTGAGGCTCCGGCTCAGGGTATTCTCGGTCCTGTCGCAATCGCTGACCATATTTGCGCTGCTGACGGGTTATCAGTTCATTTTGTTCTGGATCGACGGCGCAACGGGCAACCCGGTGACCACGTTCAGCCGCTGGCTCGCTCCGGTGATCGGCGCCTTGATTTGGCCCTTGCTGGCCGGCGTCATGAGCCGCGTGGACGACCGGTGAACTCGAGGGGCACCGCATGATATTCGACGAATTCTCCCCATCCCGTACCCGGCGCACCCTGACGGCCGGCGGGCGCACCCTACGCGCATTGGGGTTGGACGGTCCGCTGACCGGCGTGTTGGCGATCATCCTGTGCATCGGCGTTCTGGTCGTTTATAGCGCCTCCGGCCAGAACATCAAAATGGTCGAGCATCATTTGGCGAACACCGCCATTGCCGTGGCTGCGCTGCTGGCGCTGTCCCGGCTCGCCACTCCGCAATATCTGCGCCTGTTCGCGCCGATTGCATACGTGATCGGAGTGCTGTTGCTGCTGGTCGTGGCGGCCAAAGGACATATCGGCAAAGGCGCGCAGCGCTGGCTCGATGTGGGATTCATACGCTTCCAGCCATCCGAGATCATGAAGCTTGCGGTACCGATGATGTGCGCGTGGTACATGCACGAGCGGCCGCTGCCGCCGACCTTCAAGGATCTGTTGGTCATGGCCATCATGATCGGCATTCCGACCGCGATGATCGTGGTCCAGCCTGATCTCGGCACCGCCCTGCTGATCGCCGCCTCCGGCCTGATTGTGATGCTGCTCGCAGGGCTGCAGGTGCAGTTGATTCTGATATCCATACCGCTCATCGGCGGCGCCGCCTGGACCGGCTGGCATTTCATTCACGAGTACCAGCGCCAGCGCATCCTCATGTTCCTGAATCCTGAAAACGACCCGCTGGGAGCCGGCTACCACATCATCCAGTCCCAGATCGCCATCGGCTCGGGCGGGGTGTTCGGAAAGGGGTACATGAACGGCAGCCAGGCGCAGTTGGAATTCCTGCCGGAGCGCTCGACGGACTTCATCTTCGCGGTGATCGGCGAGGAATTCGGCCTGCTCGGCCAGTTGCTGATTCTCACGCTGTACGGCGTCGTGATCGGCCGCGCGCTGTACCTCGCCAACCAGGGCCAAGACACCTTTTCGCGGCTCACGGGCGGAGCAATCGCGCTGAGTTTCTTCGTCTACGTGTTCGTCAATTCGGGAATGGTGAGCGGCATCTTGCCGGTGGTCGGGGTGCCGCTGCCGATGATTAGTTACGGAGGCACTTCCATGGTCACCTTGCTGGCTGGTTTCGGCATATTGATGTCGCTGCATTCACATCGCAAACTGATCGGATCCTGATGCGCGGTTCGCATTTCCCTCCGATCCTCTGCGCGGCTCTCGTCGTCCTCGGCGCGGGAGTGCGCCCCGCTGCGGCCATCGATACTCGGCGCGCCGATGTCAAGAGCTTCATCGGCGAGGTTTCAAGCAGGGATTCGATCAGCAAGCGGCAGTTGCGCAAGCTGCTGAACGGCGCGAAAAGCCAACCCGCCATCATCGACGCCATGAATCGGCCGGCGGAGAAGGCCAAGCCGTGGTACGAATACCGCCCGATCTTCCTGACCGAAAAACGCATTCAGGAAGGTGCGGACTTCTGGATAGCGCACCGGCAGGAACTCGACCGCGCCAGCGTCAAATCCGGCGTGGCCCCGGAGTACCTCGCGGCCATCGTCGGCGTCGAAACATTTTACGGTCGCCTCACGGGGTCCTATCGAGTGCTGGATGCGCTGGCGACGCTGGCCTTCGACTACCCGGCGCGCGCAAAATTTTTCCGTGACGAGTTGGAACAATTCATCTTGCTCTCCCGCGATTTGGGTCTCGATCCGAAGGTGGTGAAGGGATCGTACGCCGGGGCCATGGGGGCACCGCAGTTCATGCCGTCGAACTATCGCCGATATGCGGTCGACGCAAACGCGGACGGCCACATCGACCTCTGGAATAATTGGGCGGACGTTTGCGCGAGCGTGGGCAATTACCTCAAGGAACACGGCTGGAACGCCGGCGAACCGGTACTGAGCGATGCGGCGGTGGACGAGGACAAGACCGCAGACCTCGACGGGCGCAAGTTGGCCCTGTCGGATACTGTGGAATCCTTGAAGGCGAAGGGGGTGAACTTCGACAGTTCATTGCCGCCGGAGGCGCCCGCTCTGCTCATCGCCGCCGACGAGGCCGACGGGGTCCACTGGCGCGTGGGCTACAATAATTTCTACGTGATTACCCGTTATAACCACAGTGCCTTGTACGCGATGGCCGTCTACGAACTCGCCTCCGCCATGAAGCAACGGATACTCCTGCACGATGCGGCCGCCCTCAGGGAGGCATCCGCCGGCTTGGCCCCGCCGCCACCCATCAGCGCGAGACCGTGACAGTCGTGCGGGCACCAGGAGCCTGTCTGAGTATTTTCAGGCTCCTCGCCCCGGTCGGGCTGGCTGCCTTCGGCCTTGCCGGCTGCCTCACGACGCCGGCTCCACCGGTATCGAACGAGGCGAATCCGCCCCCTCCGCCGCCGGCCGCGGCCCCGCCCACCGCTGCAGAAACAGCCCCGCGCGCCGAGCCGCGCTCGCGCCACGGCAATCCGCCGTTCTATGACGTGTTCGGCAAGCGCTACTACGTGCTGTCCTCCAGTGCTTCGTACCTCGAACGCGGGGTCGCCTCCTGGTACGGTCCGGGCTTTCATAAGGAGCGAACCTCGACCGGCGAGCCATACGACATGTATGGCATGACGGCCGCGCACAAAACGCTGCCGTTGCCCGCTTACGTGCGCGTCACAAATTTGCAGAACGGCCGCAGCGTCGTCGTACGCGTCAACGACCGCGGACCGTTCGTGAACAATCGCATCATCGATCTGTCCTACACGGCCGCTTCCCGGCTCGACATGCTTCGCAACGGCACCGCCATGGTGGAAGTGCGAGCGCTCGATTATCCGGCGGCCACGCCCGATCCGGGAGCAACGCTGTTGGCCGCGGGCCCGCCGACACCCGCGAGCGGTCAGGCGGGCGCAGCAGCATCGGCCGGCGCGGCGTCACCCGGTACGGCATCGACCGGCACCGCATCACCCAGCACGGGATCGCCCGCCGCATCGAGCGGCACGGCGACGTCCGGTTCTGCGACGTCCGGCGCGGCGACTACCGGCGCGGCGACTACCGGTGCCGTGACCGCGGAATCCGCGTCCGCCCCGATCCCCGCGGTCCGGACCGTGCTATTCGTGCAGGCGGGCGCGTTTGCCGACCCTGCCAACGCTGAGCGCTTGGCGGCTAAATTGCGCGGCGGCGGGTACGGCAAGATTTTCGTCCGCGACGACTTCATCGCGGGCCGCAAGATGTACCGAGTGCGCATCGGTCCCGTTGCCGACGTCCCGGAATTCGATCGCATCGTGGCCGCGCTGCAACGTGCCGGCGTACGCGATGCACATCTCGCGCTGGATTAGCGACCGGCTCCTCACTTACGCAACTACTGTCGTGCATCGATCGCCGGTAGACTAGGCCCCGCACTTTTTTTACAGCATTTTTTACCAAGGTATTCCCATTCATGTTCCGTCCTCTGCCGAGTTTGATTCTCCTCGCCGTGTTCGCATCCGCTCTCGGCCAGGGGCAATCCCACGCCGCCACTCCGATTCCGACGGCGCCGAGCGTCGACGCGCGATCCTTCATCGTCGTCGACTATCGCACCGGTAAAGTGCTCGCGTCGCAGGACGCCGTTGCGCGCGAGGAGCCGGCCAGCCTCACCAAGCTGATGACGGCATATCTGGTCTTTCAAGAATTGGCCGCGGGCAAGCTCAAGCTCGATGAGCCGGTGGTGGTCAGCGAACACGCCTGGCGATCGGAAGGTTCTCGCACTTTCATTGAACTCGGCAAGCCGGTATCGGTGGAATTGCTGATATTGGGAATGATCGTGCAATCCGGTAACGACGCGACGATCGCATTGGCGGAGCGGGTCGCGGGAACGGAGGAGACGTTTGCGCAACTCATGAACGCCACGGCGGCGCGCCTCGGCATGGTGGGCACGCATTTCGAGAACAGTTCCGGACTGCCGTCTCCGCAGCACTACACCACGGCGCGCGACATGTCCTTGCTCGCCGTCGCCATGATTCGCGACTTCCCCCAGTACTACAAGTACTACTCGGTGCGCGAGTTCGAACACAACGGCATCAAGCAACAAAACCGCAACGGCTTGTTGGAACGGGATCCCACCGTCGACGGCCTGAAAACCGGCCACACCGATTCCGCAGGTTACTGTCTGGTCACCTCGGCGCTCCGCGACGGGATGCGCCTCGTGTCCGTCGTGCTCGGCTCGACCAGCATGAAGGCGCGTGAAAATGCCAGCGCCTCCTTGCTCAACTACGGTTTCACCTTCTACGACACCAAGTTGGTGGTCAAGGGCGGCACGGCGCTGGCCTCGACCAAAGTATGGAAGGCGGCTGCATCGCCGGTCGATGTCGGCATCAAGGACGACCTGTACATTACGTTGCCGCGGGGCCAGGCGGGCGACGTCAAGACCGCCGTGGATGTTCAGCCGCGGTTGATCGCACCGCTTTCTCTCGATGCGAACGTCGGTCAACTGCGCGTGTTCGCGGGAAATCAGGCGCTCGCGACCCTGCCGGTGCATCCGCTCAAGAGCGTCGCGGCCGGCGGGTGGTGGCGGCGCCTCATCGACACCATCCGATTGTGGTTCGTGTGAGCAAAGCGCTGCCAATTTGCTATTTGAACGGCGCCTACCTGCAGCTGTCGGAGGCGCGAGTTTCGCCGTTGGACCGTGCCTTCCTGTTCGGCGACGCGGTTTACGAGGTGATTCCGGTCTACGGTGGGCGCCCGTTCAGACTGCGCGAACATCTGGATCGGTTGAACCGCAGCCTCGCGGCCATTCGCATGCCCGCGCCTCGGTCGCACCCGGAATGGGCCGCGATCTGCGCGCAACTCGTAGCGCCCTGCGGCGACGCCGACTGTCATATCTATATTCAGGTCAGTCGGGGCGCCGAGCACGGGCGCAATCACGCATGGCCTGACGGGCTCACGCCGACCCTTTTCGCCTATGTGACCGAGCTCGATCCCTTGCCCGCCGCAATGCTGGAGCACGGCGTGTCGGCGGTGACCGCCCCCGATATCCGGTGGGCACGGCGGGACATCAAGTCCACCGCGTTGTTGGCGAATATCTTGCTCAAGAAAATGGCCGCCGATGCCGGCGCTTTCGAGACCATCATGCTCGAGAACGGCGAGCTGACCGAAGGATCCTCGACCGCAGTTCACGTGATTTGGGACGGGGTCATCCATGCGCCGCCCAACGGTCAGCACATCTTGCCGGGCACCACCCGCGATGTGGTGACCGAACTCGCAGCGCGGCTCGACATGGATTGCATCACGAGCCCGGTGGCGGAGGCCATGCTGCGCTCGGCCGGCGAAATCTGGCTGAGCTTTGCGACTCGCGGTGTGCTGCCGGTGACCGTCCTCGACGGCAAGGCCGTCGGCAACGGCAAGCCCGGACCTCTGTTCAAGCGCATGCATGCGGCCTTCGTCGAATTCAGCCGTGAATTGGCCGGGACGCCGGCGCTATGAGCGGCGAGACTCTTCAGGTATTTCCCAGCGACTTCCCCATCAAGGTGATGGGCCGGCACGACAGCAACTTGCGCGCGCTCACTCAGGCCATCATCGAACGCCATGCCGGCCCGCTCGCCGAGGCGAGCGTGCGAACACGCACCAGCAGCGACGGCAACTTCCTGGCGTTGACGTACGTGGTTCGAGCAACGAGCCGCAAACAGCTCGACGATATCTACAGGGAACTGACCGCCTGCAAGTCCGTGTTGATGGCGCTCTGACCCGCTGCGCCCCCGCGTGGCGCGAACTGAAGCTCGCGCAAGAGGTGCGGGGTGAGCCCGAGCGCCGCCGCGCGTACCTCCGCAACGCCGCATAGATCGGCGAGTTGCGTGACTGCAAGCCCACGAAAACCGCAGACGTTGATGCGCTCGAAGGGCTGCAAATCGAGCGCCACGTTGAGCGCGAGACCGTGATAACTGGCGCCGCGCCGAATGCGCAAGCCGACGCTGGCGAGCTTGGCGCCGCCGACATAGACGCCGGGCGCCTCCCGCGAGCCGCTCGCGGTGATCCCCAGTTCCCGCGCGTACTCGATGACCGCGTTTTCGAGCGCCACCACCAATTGCCGCACACCCATGGCGTGGCGCCGTATATCGATCAGCGGATAGACCACGAGCTGGCCGGGGCCATGGTAGGTAACCTGGCCTCCGCGGTCGACCTGAACCACCGGTATGCCGCCGGGCGACAGGACGTGCTCGCGGCTCGCGTTCAAACCGAGCGTGAACACCGGGGGATGTTCGACCAACCAAATCTCATCGGGAGTCGACTGGTCGCGGTCGTCGGTGAACTTCTGCATCGCCCGCCAGGTGGGTTCATATTCCACCAGTCCCAGGTGCCTGATCAACGGGGCGGCATCCACCTCGTCAGCTCGCACCGGCCGCCCGCGCATCGGCCGGTGCGGCCGGGAGCTTGCTGTTGTCGAGGCCGGCATTGTTGCGGGCGAGCGCCTGTTCCGCGCGATAGCTCGAGCGGACCAGCGGGCCCGAGACGCATTCGAGAAATCCCAGGGACAGCGCCCACTCGCGATAGCGGTCGAATTCATCCGGCGTCACGAAGCGCTCGATGTTCAAATGATTGGGCGTCGGTCGCAGATATTGACCCAGGGTGAGAATGTCGACCGAGGCGGCGCGCAAGTCGACCATGGTCTCGCGGATTTCCTGGTCGGTTTCGCCGAGGCCAAGCATCAGGCTGGTCTTCGTCAGCACCGGTGGCCGATGCCGCTTGGCATAGCGAAGCACTTCGATGGTCTGCCCATAGCCCGCGCGCGGATCGCGCACGGGGTGGGTGAGACGGCGCACGGTTTCGATATTCTGCGCGAATACATCGAGGCCTGCGTCCACGACGGTACGCACGTCCTCGAGGACCCCCTCGAAATCGGGCGTCAACGCCTCGACCGCGGTTCCGGGATTGCGCCGTTTGATCGCGCGAATGGCGGCGGCGTAATGCCCCGCACCGCCGTCCGGCAAGTCGTCTCGATCGACGGAGGTGAGCACGACATATTTCAGACCCATCAATTCGACTGAACGGGCCACGTTTTCCGGCTCCTCCGGATCCAGCCAGCCGCGCGGATTGCCGGTATCCACGGCGCAGAACCGGCAGGCGCGCGTACACACGGCCCCCATCAACATGATGGTGGCGGTTCCCGCGTTCCAGCACTCACCGATATTCGGGCATTTCGCCTCTTCGCACACGGTGCTGAGGCGGTGTTCGCGAACGATGCCCTTGACGGCGGAGAAGGCGGCGCCGCTCGCCATGGGCGCCCGCAACCACGGCGGCTTTCGCAGCGTGGAGGCCCCCGACGCCGCGGTCTTGATGCCGTCCTTGATGGCGGTATAGCCCTGCGGAGTGGTGTATTTTTCGCCGCTCCGCGCCGGGCGGGGCTCGCCGCCGGCGGGACGCGGCTCTTGCGCGATGGGTATACCCTTGAATTGCGACATGGGGGAATTGTACTCCAAGAGCCCGGCTAAGAGCCTGTCCGAGGCTGCTGGCCGTTCAACGCCTCGAGGCGCTGCGGCGTGCCCACGTCTTCCCACGAGCCGGTGTACAGCTCGGCGCCGCAACGCTTCGCGGCCATGGAGCGCACCAGCAGCGGTTTCAGCGGAAACACGCCGTCCGCGCAGCCCGCAAAGAACTCATTTCGGTACGCCGCTATTCCGGCGAATGTGTATTGCTGATCGGCGGCCGGCACGGCAACGTCTCCTTGCAGGCCGAAATCGCCCCGCGAATGTTGCGGCGGATTCGGGACCAGCACCACATGCGCGTCGCGCTCATCGTCCAGCGACAGGCGCTCAAAATCATAGTCGGTGAAGATATCGCCGTTCACCACCAAGAATGGATCCGGACCGAGCAGTGGAAGAGCACGGAAGATGCCTCCGGCCGTTTCGAGCGCATGGGGCGACTCCTCGCTGTAGCGAATCGAGACGCCGTGGCTGGAACCGTCGCCCAAATAGTCGCGGATCATCCATCCCAGCCATGCGAGGTTGATGACGACCCGCTCGATCCCAGCCTGCGCCAAACGCTCGACGTGGCGCTCGATCAACGGTTTGCCGCGAATACGCAGCAGGGGCTTGGGCACCGTATCGGTCAATGGGCGCATGCGCTCGCCGCGTCCGGCCGCCAATATCATCGCCGCGCGCGGCCGCCGTGCCGTCATGGCACCGCGGCGCTCTCGCCGACCCGCGCTTGCGCGGCCGCGAATGCAGCATCGACGTGTGTGGTCAGAAAATCCGCGAATTCCGCGGTCTCGGGATGGGCCGCCGCGGCGGCCCGTGTGTAGTCGAGCACCCGGGGCAGATCCTTGAGATAGCCGCGCTTGCCGTCGCGGTAATACAGCCGCGCGAATATGCCGAGCACCTTGATGTGGCGCTGCAACCCCATCAGATCGAACCATCGCAGGAATTCCGCGGCATCGGCTCCCACCCCCAGGCCGGCACGTTGCAACCTTTCGCGGTACCCGAGCACCCATCCCCGCACTCGTTCCGGCGGCCAGGCAATGTAGCAGTCCTTGAGGAGAGAGACCGCATCGTAGGTAATGGGGCCCCGCACCGCATCCTGAAAGTCCAGGATGCCGGGATTGCGCTCGGCAGTGAGCAGCAGATTTCGCGAGTGATAGTCTCGATGCACGAACGACTCCGGCTGCGACAGAGCGGCTTGCACCAATGCGTCGAACAATCGATCCAGCAAGCGGCGCTCGGGCGCCCCTGCGGCGACCCCAAGATGCCGGCCCAAGAACCACTCCTGAAACAGTTGCATTTCACGCAGGAGCAATTCCCGATCGTAGGCCGGCAGGCTGCGTGCCGCCGCGCCTCCCGCAGTCTGCATTGTCACCAACGCCTCGAGCGCATCGGCATACAGCCGCTCGACCTCCCGGTCCGCCGTCAGTTCGTCGAGGTATTGGCGCGACCCCAAATCCGTGAGGAGCAGCAATCCCTGGGGCACGTCGCGCGCCAGCACCAGTGGCACGTTCAAGTTCATGCCGGCCAGCGCCTGCGCGATACTCACGAACGGCGCGACATTTTCCTTGTCGGGCGGAGCATCCATCACGATGCAGGTATCCGCACCGCGGGTAACGCGGAAATACCGGCGGAAGCTCGCGTCGGCGGACGCCGGTTCGATACGGCTGCCGCTGAATCCTAGATCATCGACGACCCATCGTGTGAGCGCCGCCAGACGGGAATCGCTTGCATCCGGTAGACCCATGCTTGACCATTCACACACCGCAAATGCGGCGGTCCAATTATACCGATTCGATTAAGGCGATTCACTTTGCCCATGGCTTCTCACGTTCGAGCCGCATTGGCCGTTTTTTCCTATTTTGCGGCCGCTTCGATGGTTCAGGCCGGGGATATGTGCCCCGCCCCCCCCAAGCACACGCCAACCTTGGGCGTTGCCCCGCTCGGTGCGGACGATCATCTCATCCACATCGACAGCGATGACGCGATGGTTGATGCCGAGGGCCATGCGGTGGTGAATGGCCGCGTCAAGGTCCGGCAGGACGAGCGAACCGTGGCGGCGGATTCGATGACCTACGACTACAAGACCGGCAGGCTGGGGGTCAAGGGCGGGGTCGATTTCGAGGATCCGAAACTGCGCATCAAGAGCGATACCGGCAATTACGACTCGCTGGGAGGCGCCGACTTCGATAAGGCCAATTTCCAGATCCTCGATCGGAATGGACGCGGTTTCGCCCGCCAATTGGCGGTGCACCCGGACGGCAAGGTGGCGCTGGAGCAAGTTCGCTACACGACGTGTCCCGTCGGCAACGAAGACTGGATGCTGCAAGCGTCGATGCTCGACCTGGACACCAAAGGTCAGGAAGGCGTGGCGCGCGGCGTGCTCATGCGTTTCAAGGATGTACCGATCTTCTATACGCCCTATATATCGTTTCCGCTGGGCGACGCGCGCAAGAGCGGCGTCTTGTTTCCGAACTTCGGACATTCCGGCACCAACGGCTACCAACTCGAGGTGCCCTATTATTTCAATCTCGCTCCGAACTACGATCTCACGCTGACGCCCGGCATCCTCTCCGCGCGCGGCATACAACTCGGCGCGGAGTTCCGTTATCTGACGGCGGGTTCACGCGGGCAAGTCGAAGCGAGCTTCCTGCCGGACGACAAGCGGAGGCACTTTGACCGCAGTTATTTTCATATCACGGACGTCACGGATCTCGAGCACGGACTGCGCTTCGACACGGACATCGCGAGCGTCAGCGACAGCAGCTATTTCTCGGATTTTGCGGTTGGCTCGGAACAAACCAGCGTGACGTTCCTGGAACGCCGCGCGGATATTCTCTACTACGACGATGTGTGGCGCATCCGCGGTGAGCTGCAGAACTTTCAGACCATCGACATCTTGCTGTACGACTACGAGCGGCCCTATTCGCGGGTGCCCCGGGTCGAGGCGGAAGGACTATGGCCGGTGCCGAATAGCCACCTCGAACTCGCGTTGAACGCCGAAGCCACCAACTTCGTCCATGAGCATACCGCCGATGCACCCGCCATCGTTTCGACTCCCACCGGCGTGCGGCTCGACGTGTCTCCCGAATTGCGCTGGTCGAACCGCGGTGCCGGCTACTTCTTCGAGCCTGCCATCGGCTATCACTTCACGCAATACGATTTGGAGAATGCGGGAATGGGCGTCCCGAGCACGCCGACCCGCACCCTGCCCTACGGGCGGGTCGACGCCGGCTTGGTGTTCGAGCGCGACGCGGGTTCGGTCGGACAACGCACCCAAACACTCGAGCCGCGCATGGTTTACAGCTACGTTCCCTACCGCAATCAGAACGAGTTGCCGATATTCGACACCGCGCTGCCGGACTTGAATCTCACCGAGCTCTTCCGCACCAATCGGTATGTAGGCGACGACCGCATCGGCGACGCCAATCAATTGGCCGTCGGCTTGACGACGCGATTGTTCGATCATGTCTCCGGCGCTCAGTATTTGTCCGCGACCATCGGGCAGATCCGTTATTTCACGATTCCGCGGGTGACCATCCCGGAGGACATTCTACTCTTGGAAAGCGGCTTGCCCGTCGCGGGATTGCCGCTGGTCAATCCGCTGGCCTGGCCCGGCCTGTTCGTGACCAACGCATCCGCCCCGGGGCTCCCCTTACCCGGACAGCGATACCTCACGGCCAGTTGCAGCCAGGGATTGACCGCTCCCGGCTGCCAACTCGGTGTGCTCGCTCCGGGTCAAATCGGCGTGCAATATCCGGCATCGGACATCGTCAGCGAGGTCTCCCTGACCGGCTACAAACACCTGAGCGTCGACCTCGATTATCAATGGAACCCCTACACCAGACATACGGATAAAGAGGAGATCGAAGTCCAATACCGCCCCGACTCCTCGCGGGTGGTGAACCTCGGCTACCGCTTCCAGCAGGGAATCCTGAAGCAATACGACGGCTCCTTCGCCTGGCCGATCGGAGGGCACTGGAATGCGGTGGGGCGCTGGGTCTATTCCCTCGCCGACCGGACGACAATCGAGCAAATTGCGGGGTTTGAATACAAAAGCTGCTGTTATCGCATCCAAGTCGTGCAGCGAAGGTACCTCCGGCGCATTTCGGACGGCGCCACGGCGGGACTGGACACCTCGATTGCATTACAATTGGAACTGACGGGCTTGAGTTCGGTCGGAAAGCCTGCGGACGCGTTCTTGCAGAAGGAGATTCGCGGCTACACGGCTCGCGACCGGAGCGGTCAAGAGATCCCCGGCCAAGAGATCCCCTAAAACCCCCTAAAACCCCGACATCCCGGATTCAGCATTCCCCATGATCCAAATTTCTCGCAAAAACAGCCGATTTTCAGGCGTTTCGGTCGCCGTTTTGACGTTTTTCACCCTATTTTCCCTTTCCGGGCCGGCGGCTCGAGCGCAAACCCGCGACATCGGGGTCCACGGCGAGATGCTCGATCGCATCGCGGCCATCGTCAATGAGGGGCTGGTGCTGAAAAGCGAGCTGGACGCGCAGATGGATTCGGTGACCAAGCGGCTCCAGGAACAGAAGGTGGAATTGCCGTCGCAGAGCGTGCTCAAGCAGCAGGTGCTCGACCGGTTGATTTTGCAGGAGATTCAGGCACAGCGGGCCAAGCGGGTCGGCCTCACGGTCTCCGACGAGCAGCTGAACGGCGCGCTGCAGGAAATAGCCCAACGCAATAAGATCCCGTTCGATCAACTACCCACCGCATTGGAAGCCCAGGGCGTGGACTACAAGCAATACCGCGAATCCATGCGCAAGGAATTGACCCTGAGCACGCTGCGGCAGCGTGACGTCATCGCCCACATCAACGTCACCCCGCACGAACTGGAGCAATACTTGGCCCGGCAGCAGAGTTCGGCGGCGAACGATGAGTTCAATGTATCCCATATTCTCTTGTCATTGCCGGAGGCGGCCACACCGCAGCAGCTCGATGAGATCACGAAAAAGGCCCGGGATCTTTCCTCGCGCGCGACCAAGGGCGAGGACTTCGGCCAGCTCGCCATCGCCAATTCGAACAGCCAGACTGCGCTGGACGGCGGCCAATTGGGATGGCGCAAGGGAGCGCAGCTGCCCCAGTTCATTTTGGACCTGGTCACCAAAATGAAGCCCGGCGAAGTGAGCGAACCCGTGCGCACCCCCAGCGGCTTTCACATCGTCAAGCTCAACGAGCGCCGCAGCGGCGAAGCCCAGGTCATCGTCAATCAGATTCACGTGCGCCACATCCTGCTGAAGCCGAATGAACTGGACGACGATGAGACCGTACGGCAAAAGCTCGGCAAGCTGCGCGATCGCATCTTGAAGGGAGAGGCTTTTGCCGGCATTGCCTCGGCGATGTCCGAAGATCCGGGATCGGCGCCGGATGGAGGCGATTTGGGTTGGAGCGGGCCGGGCACCTTCGTCCCCGAATTCGACAAGGCAATCGCCAGCCTCAAAGACAACGAAATCAGCGAACCGTTCAAGACCCGCTACGGCTGGCACATCGTCCAGATGCTGGGCACCCGCACCTACGACAGCACCGACGATATGCGCCGGCAGCGCGCCTTCGCCGCCATCCGAGAAAGCAAGGCGGACGAAGAGACCGAGCTTTGGCTGCGCCGTCTGCGCGACGAGGCATTCGTCGAGGTCAAGATGTGATCATGGCGCAGATCATGCCGCTGATCTAGTGTACGTACCGCGGATCATCGTCACGTCTGGGGAGCCGGCGGGGATAGGTCCCGACATCTGCGTCTTGCTGGCGCAGATGGATTGGCGGGCGGCCATGGTGGTGGCGGGCGACGCTTCGCTGCTGGCGCAGACCGCGGCCGCGCTGGGACAGCCGCTGCGCATTCTCGACTACGACGCATCTCAACCCGCCGTCGCGCATCGCGGCGGAACCATGACCGTTCTGCATGTGCCCGCCGCGTATCGCGTGACCGCCGGCGCTTTGGACGTGCGCAATGCGGCCTATGTCGTCGAACTGCTGGACCGCGCCTGCGACGGCTGCATGAATGGCGAATTCGCCGCCATGGTGACGGCACCCGTCCAGAAGAGCGTCATCATGGACGCGGGCTTCGAGTTCACCGGGCACACGGAATACCTGGCGGCGAGAACCCGCGCCGCTCTACCCGTCATGCTGCTGCTTGCCGGTGAGCTGCGGGTCGCCCTCGTGACCACGCATCTCGCGCTTGCGGAGGTTGCGCGTGCGGTCACCCGCGAGCGGCTGCTCGCGACGCTGCGCATCGTGCACTCGGACCTGGAGCGTCATTTCGGGCTCGTTCCGCCGCGCATCACGGTCCTCGGGCTGAATCCGCATGCCGGCGAATCGGGTCACCTGGGCCGCGAGGAAATCGACGTGATCGAACCGGTACTGACGCAGCTTCGCGCCGAGGGTCTGGACGTGCGCGGCCCTGTTCCGGCGGACACGGCATTCGCGCCCCAATTCCTCGCGAACACGGACGTGGTGGTCGCGATGTATCACGATCAGGGACTTCCCGTGCTCAAGCATGTGGGATTCGGCAATGCGGTGAACATGACGCTGGGGCTTCCGATCCTGCGAACCAGCGTCGATCACGGCACCGCGCTGGCGCTGGCGCGCACCGGCGGCGCCGATGCGGGAAGCCTGCGTGCGGCCTTCTCGCTGGCGGCCACCCTGACCGGGAGCCTGTCTGAGCATTCCGCGTGATGCATGTTCGCAAGCGTTTCGGGCAGCATTTTCTGCATGACCCCGCCATCATCCGCCGCATCGTCGATGCGGTGGCTCCGGTGGTCGGCGAGCGCCTCGTCGAAGTCGGTCCGGGCAGAGGCGCGCTGACCTGGGGACTGTTGGCGCGCGCCAAGAACATGGACGTCATCGAGATCGACCGCGATCTCGCGCGCGCGCTCACGGCCGATTCCCGCAGCGAAGCGCACCTGCGCGTGCACGTGGAAAATGTCCTCGATACGGACTTCGTGGCCCTGCGCGGCGCGGGAGCGCCGCTGCGCATCGTCGGCAACCTTCCCTACAACATATCCACGCCGTTGCTGTTCCGGCTGCTGCGCCAGCGCGCCGCGATCGGCGACATGCATTTCATGCTGCAAAAGGAGGTGGTCGACCGCATGGCCGCACAACCCGGCGGCAAGCAGTACGGGAGACTGACCGTGATGCTGGCCGCTTACGCCGAAGTCGAGGCCTTGTTCGACGTCGGCCCCGGTGCCTTCACGCCGCGGCCCAAAGTGTGGTCCGCCATCGTCCGGCTGCGGCCCGCGATCGCACCGCGATTCGACATCGGCGACGACGGCGTGCTCCGGACCCTGGTGACGGCTGCCTTCTCTCACCGCCGCAAGACCTTGCGCAACGGCCTGAAGACTCTCCTGACGGGAGCGGAGATCGAGGCCTGCGGAATCGATCCCAATTTACGGCCGGAGACGCTGGCGCCGGCGCAATTCGGGCTGCTGGCCGCGCACTACGGCCGCCTGCGCGGCCTGCCTTAACAGGCTCCTTGGCGACAAAGCGCTGGCGTGGCCGCGTTCCGCTATACTCCGGGCTGAATGCCCGGATATCAAAAATTATTGGTGGTGTTGGATCTATCCGACGACAGCGAACAGGTTGCCGTCGCCGCACGGGACCTCGCCGCCTATTCGAAGGCAGGGATCGTCGCACTGCATGTGGTCGAGTTCGTACCCGTCGAGCCCATGGGCGAATCCCTCATGCCCAGCGTTCAGATCGAAGAGGAACTCGTGCGGCGCGCGCGTACGAGGCTGAACGAGTTGGCGGCCCGGCTCGGCTTCGAGAGAGCGGTGCTGCGCGTGGAGACCGGCAACATCAAGGCGGAGATTCTGCGGGTGGCCGACGAGGAAGGCGCGGATTTGATCGTGGTGGGCAGCCGCGAACGCCATGGTCTCGCCATCCTGGTCAATTTTACCGAAGACGCGGTCCTGCACGCCGCCCGTTGCGACGTGCTTGCGGTCCGCCTAAGGTAGCAACATGGAGCTGACCGAGCCTCCCACCCTGAAAATCCGTGTCGAGGTCGAAACGTCGTATATCGAGGAACAATCCGATCCGCGCGATAAGCGGTTCGTCTTTTCCTACACCATCACGATCCGCAACGAAGGCCAGGTCCCGGCCCGCCTGCTGACCCGCCACTGGATCATCACCGACGCCAATGGCAATGTGAAGGAAACGCGCGGCGATGGCGTGGTCGGCGAACAACCGTACCTCAAGCCGGGCCAGGGATTTCGCTACTCGAGCGGCGCCGTCATCGAGACGCCGGTCGGCACGATGCAGGGCAGCTATCAGATGATCGCCGACGACGGGCAGCACTTCGATGCCCCGATCGCGCCTTTCCGGCTGGCGATGCCCGGAGTTCTGCACTGAAGCATGGCTCTCTACGCTATCGGCGACATTCAAGGCTGCGACACCGAGCTCGGAGCATTGCTCGAAGCGATCGGATTCTCTGTGGATCGCGACCGGCTTTGGTTCGTCGGCGACATCGTCAACCGGGGGCCCGAATCGCTGCAGGCGCTGCGGCGGATCAGGGCAATGGGCGATGCCGCAACGGTCGTCCTCGGAAATCATGACCTGCATCTGTTGGCGGTCGCCTGCGGGGCTGCACGGGTCCGAAGCGGCGACACGCTCGATGAGATCCTAGCGGCGCCCGACCGCAAAGCCCTGCTGGAGTGGCTTTTGCACAGGCCGCTGCTGCACGAAGACCGGGCGCTCAACCTATCGCTGGTGCATGCCGGTCTACCGCCGCAGTGGGACATGTCCACCGCGCGATCCTGCGCCCGCGAAGTCGAGCGTGCGCTCAAGGAAGATCCCGCACGGCTGTTTCAAATGATGTACGGCGACGAGCCGTCGCGCTGGGATGACGCTCTTGCGGGGCCGGAACGCCTGCGTTTCATCGTCAACTGCTTCACGCGGCTGCGCTACGTCGACGCCGCCGGCCGGCTGGCGTTGCGCGCCAAGGGGTCGCCGAACAGGCCGCAAACGAAGCAGTTGATTCCCTGGTTCGAGGCTGCCGGCGCTCGCTGGCGCGGACCGCGCGTGGTCTTCGGTCATTGGTCCACCCTGGGACTGCTGAACACATCGACGGTGGTGAACCTCGACACGGGATGCGTCTGGGGAGGCAGCCTGACGGCCCTTCGGCTCGATGACACCGGCGCCGAACCGGTGCAGGTAGCGTGTCCTGGATTCAAGGTGCCCTGACGCCGGGACTCAGGGTACCTTGACGCCCAGCCGGCCGGCCGCCTGTTCCGCGCGCGGCAACGCCCTCAAAATCTCACCCCGCACCAGGAATCGGCTGCCGCTCGCCTGATAGGGCACACAGGCTATGTCGCGCTTCAACGCGCGCGTCACCAACTTCGGTAAGATCTGGTGGGAAAATTCCTGCACCAACTCGCAGTCCCCGAACCCTAAGTTGCGGAAGGCGTCGCTCGCGATGGTGAACGACTCGAAGCGCGCGTCGGTGGCCGACAGATCGCCATCGTGCAACGGTTTCGCGGACGAATCCGGCAACGCCGGCGCCGAGAAGGTGATGTTGAGACTGGGCGCCGGCGAATTGACGCGCGTCGGTCCGGAATCCTCACAGCCGACCGCCGCGATTTTCAGATCGCGGCGCGCGCCAAGATCGAGGAGCATGGCCCGGACCTTGTCGCGCAGACCGTCGCAGGAATAGCGCGACGTGCGCCCCATGTAATAGAAGTCGAGGTGCTGCTCGCGCCAGACGGCTGCCAATGGAACGCCCGTCACGGGGGTAGGGGCGGCGGCCGGCGGAGGCGTGGCCGCACAGGTCTGCGCGGCCATGACGGCCAGACCCAAGCAGATGCCGTGCCGCACTGCGCCCTTGTGCGTTAGGACCATCATGCGGGTTACGACCTGCGAATGGCATCGAAGTTTCACGGTGCCGGTATAATGAGACAATGCAGATCCCCGCTCCCTTCAATCTCAAGTTGTGGGTCGACCAGAATCGCCACCTGCTGAAACCGCCCGTGGGCAACAAGTTGCTGTTTCAAGACAGCGGTATGATTGTCATGGCCGTGGGCGGGCCGAATTCCCGCAAGGATTTTCATCACGATCCCGGGGAGGAATTATTCTTCCAGCTCGAGGGCAACATTGTGCTGCGCATCGTCCAGAACGGGCGGGTGACCGATATGCCGATTCGCGAGGGCGACGTATTCTTGCTGCCGCCGGAAATACCGCATTCGCCGCAGCGCCCCGCCGGCACGGTCGGAATCGTGGTCGAGCGCCGCCGCGGGCCGGATGAACTCGACGGCTTTTCCTGGTACTGCGAAAACTGCGGGAACCGCCTGTATTTGGAGCGAATTCCCGTGGGCAACATCGAGACCGAACTACCGGCCGTTTTCGCGCGTTTCTTTTCGAACGTCCGACACCGCACCTGCGGCGCCTGCGGCACGGTCATGGCAGCGCCCACCTGAGACATCCCGAACTCAACGCGGGCACCGCGGCAGCCCATGACGGACGCGACGCGTTGGCGCCGTTCGCGGCCGAATTTCATCATCCATTCGATTCCGACGGCCG